>ERZ773042.829-NODE-829-length-19612-cov-51.520172_pt1 | contig 19612 bp, 14 predicted proteins | sample MGYA00511664_ERZ773042 | MGnify/ENA primary metagenome ERZ773042 (study PRJEB29015, sample SAMEA2737984) | human oral metagenome | biome: human oral; feature: human-associated habitat; material: dental | place: China | collected 2036 ... | reverse complement strand
GATGGCGTTCAGGTAGGCCGCGAGCGGGGCGACGAGGGTCTTCCCCTCGCCGGTCTTCATCTCGGCTATCATGCCCCGGTGCAGGACGACGCCGCCCATGAGCTGCACGGGAAAGTGCCTCATCCCAAGGGCACGCCCGGAGGCCTCCCTCACGGCGGCGAAGGCCTCCGGGAGCAGGTCGTCGAGGGTCTCTCCCCGCCCGTGGCGCTCCCTAAAATACGCGGTCATACCACCCAGCTCCTCGTCCGACATGGACTCGAAGCGTTCTGAGAGACCACAGATGTCTTGGGCTATCCTCTCGAGCTCCTTCTGGCGCCTGCCCTCGCCCATCGAGAGGAAGCGCGAGAAAGGGTTTTCCTTTAGCTTACTCTCCTTAGCTGGCTCACGCGGTTGCTCGTCTTTCTTTTTTGCAAACCACCAACTTTTCCTGGGCTTTGTGGATCTCGACTTACCCTCAGTAGATTCCTGAGTAGGATCTGCCTTGTGCTCCTCGCTTGGTTCCGCACCCTCATGTGAAGCTGCGGTATCCTCTTTCTTTGATGAGTCGGCAGGTTCGTTCTCGCTTGTATTTGAGTCTTCCTTGTCCTTCGTTTCGGACTCATTCTCGCCCGTCACTGGGTTGGTATCTTTAGCGGCCGAGGAACTGTCATTTTCCTCTGTATTGTCGCGTTTGTCAGCCCGTTCTATAGACGTCTGCTGGTCTGGCTCAAGCTCTTGAACCAGATCATTATCGCCACTATGAGCGCTAAGTTCGACCGAATTGTTCTCAGGCGACGTATCGTCGACAGCTACCTTAGCTTTCGAGTCATTTTCTTTAGTCGTCGAACTCATCCACGATCCCTTCGACTTCCCCTCGCGATCTGCCCGCATCTCAAAATCACTACAGCGCAAGAAGCCATTACCATTGTTGTTTCTGTTTGAAGCACACGCGAGAAGGCCGCCCAGCCCCTCACGACTGGGCGGCGCAAAGGTGCTAAGACAGAGTGTCTCGCACAAGCACAGTCACGAGCTTGGCCATCTGGGCGCGCGTCGTCATGTCCCTGGGGTTGAGGGCATGCGTCGCGCCATCCCCGGTCATGAGCTTGTGGGCAAAGCACCAACCTACACCAGCGCTTGCCCAACTATCGACACTACCCGCATCAGGCGCAGAGGCATAGGAAGAGGCACTCGCTCCTGAGGGGTTTGCACCGTTCTTGATGGCGTAACGATAAAACACGAGTGCGGCCTCCTCGCGCGTCAGGCCCGCATTGGGGCGCACGGTACTGCTACCGTCTCCGTCCCCGGTAAAGATACCCTGCTTATAGGCCCAGTTCATAGCCGCCGTGTAGTATTGCTTCGAGCTATTGTCCCTAAACGGCGTCTCATTATTCTCGAAGTTGGCACTGTTTGTCGTTGCGGTAGAGGTTGGGTTTGCACGGCGATAGAGAATCGTCGCCAATTGTCCGCGCGTCAGGAAGTCATTAGGACCAAAGAGGTTTCCCGTATGTTCTCCCATGAGCTTGTTTTTAACCACATAGCCCAGCCAGCCTCCGGTGTATACCCAATCTCTTTGGTAATCAATGTCCGTAAAGTGGTGAACCCGCAGATAGTCAAGGGCAGCGTCGGCATCAAGGACGCCATGGCTTCCGTTTGAGGGTCGGCGCGCCGTGCCGCTGCTCTTGACCGGGCGTGCCGTACTATAGACGGCCTCCTTCACCTGATCAACCGTTGCGGTAGGCACGGCGGAGAAGAGCAACCCTAAAGTGCCCGAGGCGACGGCTGTCGCCTGGCTACTGCCGGAAAGCTTAGTGTAGGAGTCAAAGCTCCCGGTTCCAACAGAGGTGATGCTCACACCAGGTGTGCTGATATCCTTGGCCCCATTGAGCTCGGTATACTCCCAGTCGGTCCCGTCTGTGGTCAGCGCCGTCACAGACATGCATTCATCGAAGTCGGATGGATAGCTGTGTTTATCGACAGTGTTTGGACCTGCGGGGGTCTTTCGGTTGCCACCCGCACACACACAGACGATGCCATAGTCATTAAGAGCGCTTTTAATGGTCTGATGTAACAACTTGTCTCCGTTGGCAGACGATCCAACCCTCAGGCTCATATTGATGGTACGAAGCCCCCACTCGGGATGTTGCCTCGCCATCTGCATCGCATAGGTAATACCAAGGATGATGCTTGCTGTATTGCCCTTGCCCGCGTCATTTATCACCATCACAGGAAGCACTTGGCAGTTGTATGACGCACCCGCGATGCCGCGACCGTTGTTGGATGTCGCGGCAATGATGCCAGCGATGTGACTTCCGTGGCCTACGTTAGACGTTGGGTCCGACGTGCCAAGACTCATGTGCTTGCGGTTCATGGCATCATAGGCATATCCCGAGAGTACGTTGGTATAGAGATCCTCGTGAGCAGCGTATATGCTTGAATCAAGCACTGCCACAGTTGACCTGTGAGATGAGTCACCGGCATTAGACCATGCCTTTGGCAGGTTGGTGCTATAAGCCCAGTACTGGTTACGCCTCGCGGTGGGACTGGATATCTTGGCAATGGGATCGTTCACGGCAAAGGAAGACTCAAGTCCTATCTGAGAAGCAAGATCCTCGCCGGACACATCCTCCTCGTCCCTGTCATCCACGAGCTCATACACATAGTTTGGCTGGGCGGAGGTAACGCCGTTCACACTCTTGGCAGCCGCGACCGCATCTTCCACGCTCTGTCCCTCTGCAGGACGTGCCACCATCACACTGCTGCCTTCGCTGTCTGTGAGTGTGGCTGTTACGCTCATACCGGCAGCCTCAAGCTGACCTTTGACCTCGCGGGCCTCGGTGCTGTCTTTGGTCTTTTCTCCGTCAAGGGAGAGAAGACCGAGGCCATCAGAAGATGAGTTCCCAACCGTGACGATAATCCCATCGGTCTCTGCGACTCCGCTTGACCCTGAACCATCGGACTGTGGGGTGGCCACATCGGACGCTTGGGCTTGCTCGGCGACAGCTACGGTAGGACTCACGAGAAGGCCACCATACAGTAGCACTGCGCTCATGAGCACAGCCAACACTCTCTTTGCACGCAACTTCACACTCATCATCCCTTCCGCAGGAGGCGCCTCTTGAGCGCCGATATGGGCCGTACCATTATATTGCCAAGCCGGTAGCTGGTGGAGCCTCGCACGGCAGCAACCTCACAAACGGCGACATCCCTCTCTCGCTCAAGAGACGCAACTTGAGCTTGAAGCCTCTGAACCTCGCTACGCGCACGACCAAGCTCCTGCTCAGTCAAAGACACACTTCGAGGGTAACAGTACGTCTTCGGTCGCGTGATCGAACTATTGGACCGTTTGGTCACAACCTTATCGATCGCGGCAAAGAGCTCGCAAAACTCCGCATCGACCAACGCCTGCTGTTGGGCCATCACGTATGCAACCTCGTCTACAAAGGACTCGCTCGCGTCAAGGGCATCGACCAGCAAAGCGCTCATATCCTTTGCGGACGCATCCAAAGAGAGCAGGCAACCCTCTTGCCCGACAGCCGTAAACTGTGCCTCTATCTTGTCATTGTAGTTGAGTCCGACGGCTGGCCTACCAAGCACCATGTGCAAGAGCGAACAGTGCAGGCGCATCGAGAGCGTAGCAGAAGAGCTAGAGATATAACCAAGTATCGTCTCGACCGTGGGCCTCTGACCAATGAGGTAGGCACGCTCCTTGTGTTCCATCAGGTCGTACGCCTGCCTCTGGATACCCACGTCATCGGTGTCAAGTGGAAGATAGAGCACGCTCACGTCGCGTCTCTCACACACGCCGTCAAGTGCTTGGGCAACGCGAGAGGCAAGGTCAGGTGGATTGCGATGACAGCTGCGCAGCGATACCACAAGGTACGGACGACCCTGCGCCTGGAGCCAACGCCAGGCCTCCTCACTATCCAAGAAGGCAACATGCCTATCAACATAGCGTTTGACACCAAAGGAAAGATCCGCATAGCTACCAACTTGACCAGGGTCAGCTCCAGCTGCCAGGAGCAGGTCACTCGTGTTTCGGTCCCTTGTAAGAAAGTGCGCACCCACGGCACTCATGAGCTTGGCGTAGCGCTGCATGGCGGGAGTGTCCATGGGCCCTCCCCCAATGCCAAGAAAGTACGTTGGGACGTCGTACATACGTGCAAGAGAGCAGATAGCTGCCTGCCCTGCCGGATCGATCCAAGGGTCAAAGGCCAGCTCCGCCTCACCAGCCGTCTGTCCAAGGGGATCATCAAACATGAGCCCACCGCAGTAAATGAGGGCAGCGGCACCGTCCAGCCACTCACAGATGCAACGCTTCTGGTGGGGCTCTGTTGCCTCAAGGCCATGCTGCACGCGGATCTGGTGTGGATTAGCCCCTATGACCAGTACCTCCGCAGAGGGGTAGTGCTCCCTCACGCGGGCATGAACGAGCTCAAGCAGCAGGTCATCGCCAAAGTTCTGCGCACCAAACCACCCGTATAGCACCATCCTAACGGCAGGCCTTCCAAGTGACCTCACAGGACCCTTAGCTATGGAGTCCACATACGAGAAGAGGGACTCCAACATCTGGTCGGCACATGGAAGGTTGTCGAGCGCACCCTGCTGGGCCTCATGGGCGGCCGTATAGCGCACAGGGTCCTGCTCAAGCGATCGAACGACGTCGATGAGCTCTCCCGAAGCAAAGGGGATAGCCACAGCTTCCAGCCACTGCGGCAGCCTTACGTCCTCCTCGACAAGAAGCAGGCTCCCCTCCTGCATGCGCAGTGCCATACTCACAGCCGCAGGCAAGGCCTCGCCTGCCTCAGGACGAAAGATGACGCTGTACTTTGCCCTGCGACACCAATACGAAAGAGACGAACCAGTACTGTCGCAGCCCAGATCATCCTGCCAACCTTCAGCCAGGGCTACAAGCCCGCCAAACCTTATCTCCTGTAGCAGGCCATCCACCTGCCTGGCCCTTCCTGCGCTCTGGGGCTGCATGACACAGACGCAATGTTGCGCAGCAGCTGGGTCGGCAATACGCATTGTACGATAGTCTTCGTCGAGAAATGCCCCTAAAGTCCACGCTCCGTCTGTATCGCTAAGCGCAACGCCAATGACTGGGCAGTCCACCTGTGGGAGGATGCCACCGTCCACGCTTGATACGTCCCACAGTACTAAGTCCGGACCAAAGACCTCAACCATACGCTGTACTTGAAAGGAGGCATCTGAATCGTCAACAGAGCAAAATAGCTGTACCACATGCCCCCTTGAGCGCAGAAGCGCAGGGAGACGACCCATGGGGTTCGCCTTACCCCCCACAAGGGAACTAAGGTAGAGGACCCGTGCATAGCGCCCGTTCGCTTCCATCCCGTATCCCCTTGCGTCCTACTTCTTGCCCCTCAGGCAGCGCCTGAGAGCAGTCACAAGCATACGGATTGCCGATGGTCGCACTTCCTGCGTCGTATTGGATGCACGTCGTAATTCGTCGTTGGAACGTGCAAGTTCCTCTTTCGCTGTGGCCAGCGAAGAACTCTCCATACGCAGCCGCTCTATCTCATCACGCTTGTCGGCAAGCAGGTAAAACAGGTAGTCCTCGGCATCAGCGCCTTGTGTTGCATCAAAGAAGCGACGATAGCGTCCCCCAAGATAATCACCATCGATCAGATCCTTTGAGTTACAAATGTAGTCTTGCCATTCACGTTGGTACCCTGTGTAGATGCGATCGAACTCTTGTCTCGAGTGAGCCGTGTCCAAGGAATACCAGATCGTATCAAGGACAAGGTTCACGAGCTGCCGTTTGATATGAACATCATCAAACAGTCCATGCGACTCCCCAAACGCTCTCACGTAGGCAAGCGAGCGAAGACACGTGTCTCCCCTCTCCCCATGGGTAATCGAACCTCCACCGTCACGCCTGTAGTGATAGAGCCGCTGCTCCATGAGGTTAATGTGCTGTGCCACAAACAGTGTCTCGTAGATAAACGCGAGGTCCTCAGCGGCCTTGAGGTCCTCATGAAAGCGTATGCCACTCTCAGTAAGAAGAGAGCGCCTATAGAGTATGCGCCAGACGTTAGGTGTCATCAGTTCGGTCGTAAGGCAAGACATCTCACTGAGGTTAAACGAGCGTTCAAAGAGCTCATGCTTTCCGCAGATCTCACGAGGAACGTAGGTATCGCTCTTTCCATAGAACTCGTCAAAGCCAAATATCGTCATGTCAGTGGAGCACGCGTCTGCCTTCTGGACCGCAAGCTCCAAAAGCTTTCGATCAACAGTATCATCCGCATCCACAAAGAGGAGGTACGTACCTACGGCATCCTCTATCCCAGCATTGCGAGCCGCACTGACTCCTGCATGCTTCTGTGATAGGACACGAAGATTCTCATACTGCTTAGCTAATGTGACCAGAAGCTCGGCAGAGCCATCCGTAGAGCCATCATCTACGCAGATGAGCTCAAAGGACCTAAGCGACTGCTCCTCGAGTGATTGAATGCATGCCTCCAGATATCGCTTCGCGTTGTAGACAGGTACGACCACACTTACAAGCGGAGCAGACCTAAATGACTGCATCCTGTTCCCAATCCCCATACCCCTCCCTTCTCAGGCAACGAGATCAAATGTAAAGGATAGCAAAAGAACGGGCGCCTCCACCATGTGAAGACGCCCGCCCTTACCAGCTTGGACAGTGTCCGTGCTATCTAACGTCTATAACTCAAATCAGACTATGCGCCAGCAAGCTTGTTTGGCTGCGCACGAACTGCCATAGCAGCTACCTCAGCACGGGTGATATTGTTACGAGGATTCAGAAGGTTCGTGCCAACACCCATGACCTTGTTAGCAACAGCCCACTTTACCGAACTCTCAGCCCAACCATCAACCGCAAAGGAATCAAGATAGGAACTCAGGCTGGTGCCCTCACCAGACTTGTACTGTGCGGGAGCAACATACTTCTCATAGCGAGAAAGCATCGTGGCAACTTCCTGGCGAGAGATTGACTGATCAGGCTTATACTCGCCCGTATCGCCATAGCCCTGTACGATATGAACGGAATGCGCCCACGCAACAGCCTTTGCATACCAAGCTGAGTCATCGCAGTCAGAGAAATCGGTGCGATACCCCTTGTTTTTATCTATTAGACCTTTTGTAGTCTCATTAGCTTTTTCTCCAGCCATATTGAGGAGAATCTGAGCGAATTGGGCACGAGTGAGGTTATCCTCGGGTTTAAAGAGAGTTGCCTTCTCAGGAACCGCAGGGTCACCCGAATGCCCGTGAATATATCCACGATCCTTTGCCTTATAGACTTCCTTGCAGTACCAAGGCAGCGGATCAGAACCCGTGTAGTTCTTAGGGTTGATCACATCAAGGAAATCCGTTTTTCCAACACTGTCAGTGGCCGTAATGGTCATCTCAGGGGCAGTGATCTCCATGTTGGTGTCATTGGCGCTTGGCTTTGTGACAGAGATCTTGTAGGTATCGGCCTTATCAAACTTCTTTACCGCTTCGCCCTTGCTGTTAGTAATCTTCACGACAGCATCAGCAGGCAGGTCTTTCCAGACCAGATCCCCATTCGTGTCCTTCTCGCCATCGTTATACCGGATGAATACCTCACCAGGTTTAACAACAACACTGCTCTGACCATTGCCGATATCATCAGCCTCGATGGCCTTAGCTTCTTTTGTCTCAGGATCAATCCTGAAAGGCATGATTGCCTGAATCTTGGCGGGCTCTATCGTGATGGGAACGGATGGGTTCTTAATAAAGAACTTCTTACTCTTGAACGTGAGGGTATAAGTACCAGCATTTTTGATCGAGGTAACGACATTGCCCTTGGAGTCCGTGAAATCAACGGTATAGTCCTTATCGGGACCCTCGTTAAGATATCCGTTAGGATGATCGCCATCTACTTTGTACTTGATACTGTATCCAATGCGCTTAATGATATCAGTACCATCATAAGTAGTCTTTATAGCACTCGTTACAACGGGATCTCCATCCTTCTGCTGCTTGAAGGTAACTACCGCATTTGTATCGGCATCTACAGAGTTCTTAGAGGTTGTAACCTTCATAGTGGCAGCCGCACCATACTCATAGCCATCACCATGCCACAAAGCAGTGACAATATAACTACCACTCTCGAGGTTTGTAATATTAGTTACTTTTTTACCCGTAGCTACATCTGTTATTACATAATCAATAGGATCTTGAACTACACCATGCTCATCACGAGCCTTAATGTTCTTCTTATCCCACTTCTGGCCTATTGAATCATCAATATTTACAACCTGACCGTCCATTGGATTACCGTTGTATTCCATGGAGGTAGCATGCGCAACCCTGTATACGTAATTAGTACTAAGACCTGTCTTTATCTCTCCATCAGTCCCACGCACAAAATTCTTATCCGCAGGATCCTTTGCTGTAAGCTTGGCTTGATACCTACCCAAATCCTTGCCAGCGGGTCCATCATCAAGAGTTGTACCCTTCACCCAATCCACAGCTTGAAGTTTCGATGCAAGACCGGCAGAACCATTAACACTTACAAGTTGAACCTTGCTATTGATTGGCGTGTCAGCACCAACAACAATAGAAGTGTTAAATTGCGCGCCTAGAAGATTATTCTTAGAAAGTTCTTGAAGATCAAGCTTCTCAATCTTAAACTCAATTGGAGCTATACTAAAATGAACACCATCTCTTGGCGTTAGCTTAGCAAGATACTCACCGGCATCAACAGGTGTACTCGGCAGTGCCTGCGTTGGATCCGCAGGATCTGCACCTTTTTTAAAATACTGAACTACGTATTGATCATCTGTAAGTACATCACCACCGGTCGTTTTAAAAGCGATCTTCTGAGGTGATGCATTATACGTAAAGGTACTTGTGCCATCCTCTTTATTCCATGCATGAGGATCAACAGCAAGTTCAGTACCTGTATTTGTTTTCACAGAAAAAGACAGTGCAGCTGCACCACCGCTGTATGGACCATCAACTGCGTTCACAATAAGTTTATAAGGACCAGAATTATGCCTTACCGTGTCCTCATCAACAGATACGTTAGAACTGTTCTTGTATGTAATGGTATAGAAGAGATCCTTCTTCTTTTTGTTACCCTTATTATACGCAACAACATCGTAGTACTTGCCAGTCTCTGTGTCCTTTTGAAGATGTAAGTCGTGATCGGCCTTATCATCAATGGGGACCCTAATATAATCCTCATTCTTCTCATCCATCTTATCGGTAGGAAGAGTCCCCAGCTTTATATCATCAACACTAATTACACTACCATCTTTCTTGCAAAGCGAAATCTTAGCCGCGCTAAACGCCTTATCAGGAGTAAGTGTCTGCAGCTCTGCATCATCAGCCTGAGTCTCAACATCCTCTGCCTGGAGCTCTACGTTGCTATCGGAACTCGTGTCGGTTGCAGTACCCTCCGCAAAGGCTGCCGCAGGCACCATACCAGTCGCCATGATACCAGCAAGCACGCTTGCTGCGACCTTCTTGGAGACCGGCACAACTCCGTTCTTCTTTTCTACCATTCCTGCCCCTTTCTAAGAGCAAACACTGCCTACCATCACTGGTAAATCAGGACTATATCGCTTATTCCCCCGTCGTGCAAGTAAAACCCAGTTCTTTTTTTGGCATCTTAGGACAATTTCATTTTATTTCCTTAGTTGACCTGACCATAAGCAATTACCATGTGAGGACACCATGTAAACAGCAGGTTAGGAACCATGCTATGCCATCACGGTTCGCCGATGCCCACCAACGTGGCCCTGTCAAGAAGCTCTCTGGGAAAGTTTCCCACGTTCGCCGTCGTGACGACCGACTGGATGGTTCCCTGCACGAAGTCCATCAGGGCCACAGAGCGCCTCTCATCGAGCTCGCTCATGACGTCATCGAGCAAGAGCAGGGGCCTTGTTCCCACGACCTCAAAGGAGAGCTCGACCTCAGCCATCTTGAGCGCCAGCGCGACTGAGCGCTGTTGTCCCTGCGAGGCGAAGGCTCGGGCATCCCTGCCGTCGATGACAAAGCCCAGGTCGTCGCGGTGCGGACCGACAAGGGTCTGGCGCCTTCTGAGCTCGTCGTGCCGACGCTCCTCCAGCTGCCTGAGGATGAGGTCCCTGAGCTCGTCTTTGGAGAGCCCTGCGAGCTCCTCCTGGCTCCCGACGGAGGCAATGTAGGCACAGTCGAGCCGCTCACCACCCGATATCCTCTCGTAGATGTCCCTCACGTGCGAGGAGAGGCGCCTAAAGAGGCGAAGGCGCGCAAAGAGCAGGGCCGCACCACAGAGCGCCACGGACTCGTCCCAGACCCCGAGCAGGCCAGGATCGACGACGTCCTCCCTAAGCAGGCGGTTTCTCTGTGCGACCGCACGCTCGTAGGCCGCAAGCACCCTCCCGTAGCCCCGGTTTGCCTGCCTGCCAAAGTCATCGAGCTCGTCTCTTCGGTGGGATGCGCCGCGCTTTACGAGCGAGAGGTCATCCGGGCAAAAGAGGACGCTCATCATCGTCTCGGGCAGATCCGCCGCGTGGCAACGTTTGCCATTTCTCTCAAAGTGGCGACGCGTCCCCTCGACCTTACAGCAGACGTCTATCACGCGGCCGTCACCCTCCAGGCGCGCCGATGCGAGTGCCCGCCCCTGGCCCTCGCGCACGAGCTCCGCAGGTCTCGGGTGCCTAAACGAACGTCCCGACGTCAGCGTCTGCAGGGCCTCGACGACGTTGGTCTTGCCCGAGGCGTTGCGGCCATGAAGCACCGTCATGCCCTCGCCAAGCCCTATGGCCCTGTCATCGAAGTTTCGCCAGTCGCGCAGCGAGAGGCTCCTGACGAGCAGCACCTGTGCTACATCCTGACCGGCATCAGCAGATAGAGGTAGTTTATCTGCCCATACGACTTGAAGATGCCCGGCTGCATGGAGCTCTGGAGCTCGAGGCAGATCTTCCTGTCGGACCCGCTTGCGTTCACGCAGTCGAAGACGTAGTGGTAGTTGAGGGCTATCGACACGCTCTCACCCTCGGCTTCGACGTCCATCGTCTCGGCCGAGTCCCCCTGGTCGGGCGAGGAGGCGGAGAGCCTCATGAGCCTGCCGTCGACGTCTATGTCAAAGCGCACCGAGGAGTTTGACTGTGTGATGACAGAGACGCGCCTCAAGGCGGCGGAGAGTCCCTCGACGTCGATCGTGACGGAGGTGTTGCAGGTCGAGGGCAAAAGCTGCTTGTAGTTTGGGAAGCTCCCCTCGATCTTTCGGGCGATGTAGGTGGTGTCACCAAACACGAAGACGACCTGGTTCTCGGTGGTGCCTATCATGACAGTATCGCTGTCTGAGGCAAGCGTCATCACATCGTGGAGGGTTGTCCCCGAGACGATGGTCGTGAAGGCCTCATCGGCGCTTGAAGTCTGCGTGTGCGAGTCGCAGACCGCAAGGCGGTAGGCATCGGTCGCAACGAGGCGCACCGTGTTCTGCTCGACAGAGAGCAGCACGCCGGAGAGTATGGGCCTGGAGCTGTCCTTTGACGTCACCTTGTAGACCTTGTCCACCATCTGGGCAAGAAGCACGCTGGGAAGCTCGATGGAGCGCTCGAGGGAGTAGCTGGGAAACTCAGGGAAGTCCTGCGCGTCAATGGTATTGAGGCGAAAGGTCGACTTGGCGCAGGTGATGGTGAGCACCCTCTCTCCTCCCTCGAAGTTCACCACGGCGTCCGCAAGGGTCTTCACGACGTTTTGAAGGACCCTGCCCGAGACCACAGTCTGCCCACCCTCCTCGACGTTCGCCGCCAACTTATGGCGAACCGATATGGTCAGGTCAGTGGACTGGAGCTCTATCACACCTGCGGTGGCGCTGATGTAGATACCCGAGAGGATGGGAAGGGTCGAGTTGGAGGCCATTCCCTTCGCCACAATGGAGAGTGCTCGCTCAAGGAATGACTGGCTTACCGAGAACTTCATCTTCAACCCTTTCCGCGACGGTCTGTCTTTAATAGTACTTACTATATATAAGAGCGTTATCAATAATAACGACTGTCGAATTGTAGAAAGGTCCACGTTCCCACAGATGGAGGGTTTGTCTCCGTTGCCCGCGAGCCTCTTGAGAATCGACGCTCTCGACAGGGGCGGGCGTAGGCGCGCTCGCCTGGGCGGCGGGCGGTGGGTTTTCGAGGTCTGCCGAAAGGATATCTTCACGACTTTCGACAGATCTTGCAGCACGAAGGAGACACCCACTGTCGCAGCAGGGGTAGCCGCTGGTCCTATCCCTTGTCGATGATGCTGTCCTTGAGCGTCTCCACCCGGTCGAGGAAGATCCGGTCCTCCTTTAGGGTGGCGTCGACCCACGAGATGCTGTGCTTGACGGTCGCATGGGTGCGCCCGCCGAACTTCTTGCCGATGTCTGCCAGGGTGTTGTCCGTGAGCTCGCGTGAGAGCCAGATGCCCACGTGCCTGGGCTCCATGAGCTCCTTGTTGCGCTTCGAGCCGACGAGGTCCGAGTGCGACACGTCGTAGTAGGTCTCGACGGCCTTCTGTATCTGTCCTACGCTCACGGTGCGCTGGCCGTTTGGCCACTTGCTGTTTGCGAGGCGAACGATGTCCTCTCTGTTGAGCGTCCCGCCCTTCTGCTCCTTGCGCGTGGCGTTCATGAGGCAGGTCTGGACAAATCCCTCGATGACGCGGATGTTTGTGCCTGAGCGCTCAGCCATGAGCTGGCGCATGTCCTCCGAGATGGTGCCCGACATGCCTGCGACGTGCTCCTGCTCGCTGTCCTGGTGCATACGCTCGTAGAAGGCGTTTATGAGGTTGAGCTTGAGCTCGTAGTTGGGCACCTGGATGCTCACGGTGACGCCCGAGTCCATGCGGCTCGTGTCGCGCTCGTCGAACTTGCTGTCGCCCATGCCGAGCTGCGAGGGCGAGCGGTCGGCGGCGAGCACGATCTGCTTGTCCCTGGCCGTGAGGGCGTTGAAGGTCTCGAAGAAGAAGCGGATGGAGCCTGCGGCGGTGTGCATGTTCTGGACGTCGTCGATGATGAGGATGTCGACGTTCTGGTAGTTGTTTGAGAGGGCACTCTTCGCCGAGGTTTCCTTGTTGTTCGAGGCGATGCGGTAGTCCTCGACGAACTCCCCTGCCGTGCGGTAGACGCAGAGGCGGGAGGGATCGTTGAGGACGACGTAGTTCTGTATGGCGCGCAGGAGGTGGGTCTTTCCCAGCCCGCTCTTGCCATAGATGAAGAGCGGGTTGTAGCCCTTGTTCTCACCGTCAGCCACCTGCTTGGCCGCCTCGAAAGCGAGCATGTTCTCCTCGCCGGCGACGAAGCGCTCGAAGGTGAGCTTTGAGCCCGCCAGGTCTTGCGCACTGTCGGCAAAGGCGCTTCTCGCCCGCTCGACGGCACGTCTGCGCCTGTGCTGGGCTGTGGTGTCCGGCGCACTCATGAGACCGGCTTCCTCGCTCGTCACCTGGGCGATCGCCTCGACGGATTGGGGGCCCTCGGCCTGGGAGAGCTCAACGACGAGTCCCACCGGCTGGAAGGCCGCCTCAGAGAGGCACTCCTCGATGATGGGGGCCTGCTGCAGGATCTTTCGTCGCGCGAAGCCAAGAGAGGTCGAGATGGTGATCGTTGAGCCGTCAAAGGGGGCGACCTTGCAGCTCCTGAGCATAGCCAGGGTGGAGGGGCCGACCTTCTTCTTTGCGAGGAGCGTGAGCATGTCGTGCCACAGGACCTGTGCGTCGTCTTGCGTTGAGTCCATGATCCCCCAGACTTGGAGCGCCGTGTACGCGTTGCCAGTGTTGAAAAGTCAGAGCGAGGTCTAAGTATATGATGAAAACTGGCGTCTGTGAACGGGCTCAGTGTGGGTTTTTGGTAGTCGAGGGCCGCCTCTGTGTTCTGTGGTCAGGTGGGTTATCGCCCCATGCCTGCGACTATGGCCTGGCCAGAGGCGGTGAGGCTGCGCTTCTGCTCTCCCTTGCGCTTTGCGATGAGCCCCATCTCCTCGAGGGCCTGCAGCTCGCGCGTCCAGGTGGGCTGGGAGTGGCCAAAGCGGCGGGTGAGCTCGGTGGGGCCGACGCTCGCGTGCTCGGCGAGGTATGAGAGTATCGCGCGCCCGCGCTCGCTGAGCGCGATGGCGGGCTGGGAGGGTGCCTGCGGGACGGCCTCCTGGCGTGTGGTCCCTGCCGTCGGCTGCGGGTAGGTGGGCGCACCTGGCTGCCAGTGTGGCGCCTGCTGTGCCTGCTGCGGGTACGCTTGGGGCGCAAACGGCTGGGACAGAATAGGATAGGCCTGGTAGATGGGGTATCCAAGTTGCTGTGGCAAGACAGGTGGCGGGGGTGACTGGATTGCTTGTCCGAAGGCCCCGACCTGTGACGGGCTCTGGGGAGGCGCCGAAAAGACGCTTGAGGCGGGGTCGTTCCCATCGCCTCTTGCGACGGCCGATATGGTCACGATGGTGCCTCCCGCCATGTTATCGTCTATCGTGAGGGAGCCGCCCTTGTCCTGCATGTACTGCTGCACGTAGGGAAGGCCTGAGCCAACACCTCTGATGTAGCGCCTCATCTCCTCGGTGGCCGAGGTCGTCCCGTACTCGAGGGCCCGCTCCTTCTCCTCTATCCCCGGTCCCTGGTCGCTAAAGCGGATGGTGTCTCCCCTGTCGAGGATGCTGATCGTGGGCTGCCTGAAGTAGGAGTGGATGAAGTTCTCAACGACCTCGCGGATGACCATGAAGGGCAGGGTCCCCCCCTGCTCCTTCGAGAGGCGCGACACCGTGGCCGTGATCTCCTCGAGGTAGTCTCGTATGTCCTTGGGATTGATGACGATGACGCGAGGCGCGGCGGAGGGATCGTCGTAGACGGCGATGCGGGCGGGATAGCGAACCTCGAGTGGCTCGTCTTGTTCCGTCTGCTCGCAGGGCGACGCCACGGCGGCCGATGCCCCAGCAACTGACGCCTCAGAGGTTGGCGTAACGCCTGTGCGCCCTTCTGACTGCTCGACGAATGGGTAGAAGCTGCGTGACAACGATCTACCTCCCTTTCAACATCCATTCGTCATTGATGAAAACTTTCATTCGTGAATGGACGTGCATGAAAGTTCTCAACATCTCCAGCGTTTCCCTAATACACTCTGTCTACTACTCCTTTGAGGAAAGAATATTCTAGCATGTGGTACGACTTCGTGAGCGATATATGAATGAATCCATTCATGCATGACTGTTTTCGTATGGTGCATTCTTTCAGATTTTGCAAGCTGGGAACCGTCGGGGGTACCAGCTCTGACGTGGATGAACGGTGATTCATGCGCTTCCGCTCGACCCCAATTGACAGAGACTGACAAAGACCTCTATACTTTCATAGCTTATTGACATTAGGCACTTTTCCCAGGAGGGTTTTGAAATGAAGCGTACGTACCAGCCTAATAAGAGAAAGCGCGCGAAGACTCACGGATTTCGTGCCCGCATGGCCACAAAGGGTGGTCGTGCCATTCTCTCTCGCCGCCGCGCCAAGGGTCGCAAGCAGCTTACCGTCTAGTTCGCTATGAGGACCATCAAGTCCAGGCGTGACTTTGAGAGGGTCTTCTTTGGCGGAAGACGTGCGAACCATAGGCTCGTACGCATGACAGCTCTCGTGGATGACGAAGGCGGCTTGGGAAGGGTCGCCTTCGTTGCGCCTAAGCGGCTCGGAAACGCAGTGTTTAGGAATAGGTGCAAGCGGGTGCTCAGGGAGGCGGCGCGCTTGAGTGAGCTTCCTGAGGACATGAGCCAGGTAATCCTCGTGGCGACACGCGCCACCTTCGCGAGCAGTCCCGCTGACGTCTCGAGGGCGATCAACACGCTCATGAGGCGCCTTGGCATCCGTCAGGCGGATGGGGCCTCGATATGATGAAAGAGGCTCTGATTAGGGGCATAGGGTGGTATAGGAGGTGTGTGTCTCCTCTGTTGAGGAGCCACTGCATCTATTCTCCTACCTGTTCTGAGTATGCGTCTGAGGCTATAGAGAGATACGGTGCCATACGGGGAGGCCTGCTTGCCGCGAGGAGGATTCTTCGATGCAACCCGTTTCACAGAGGTGGATTTGACCCCGTCCCCTAGTGGGCCGACCCAGGAGGAACTATGTGGGATGCGATTTGTAACCTATTGAAGACCGTCCTTGCCGCCATAGAAGGCTTTTGTGGCGACTGGGGACTGGCCATCATCATCCTGACGATTATCATCAGGCTGCTCCTCATACCGCTTATGACGCGCTCAACCGAGGCATCCGCTCATATGCAGGTGCTCCAGCCCAAGTTAAAGGAGATCCAGACCAAGTACGCTGATGATCCCGTGCGTCAGCGCGACGAGATGCAGAAGCTCTATACCGAGAACAAATTTAACCCGCTTGGTGGATGTCTTCCTATCCTCTTGCAAATGCCGATATTCTTTGCCCTATTCACCGTCACGCGTGAGGTTGGTGAGGAGGCGCACTTCTACGGTATCCTCCCCTCGCTTCAGCGGTCGGCTTCGGGAGCTTTTTCCGAGTGGGGTATCGCAGGTGGGTGGGTTTACGTTCTTCTTGTCATCGTGTTTGGCGTGCTTACCCTTATTCCCATGCTCTTGAACCTCAAGAACATGGAGGGCGAGCAGCGCTCCCAGAGTCTTATCATGGGTGTCATGATGGCGATCATGATGCTCTGGGTCGGATGGGGCCTACCCTCGGGCGTCCTCCTCTACTATGACACCTCGGCCCTCTGGCAGGTCGTGCAGCAGAAGCTCGTGACCCAGCGCGTCATGGATAGGGCAAAGGCAGAGGCTCAGGCAAAGCTCGACAAGCAGCCCGTGGAGGTCGAGGTCGTTCGCAAGGAACACAAGCCGAGGCCCAAGAAGAAGGCCAAGGCATGAACCTATAGGGGTCTGACTTTAGTTAGACGGAGGTAATAATGGAAGTTGAGGAGTATGGACACGCCGAGGGTGCCGAAGACGTCTCCACGGATATCGAACAGGTCGCAGAGGACGTAGCCTCGAATGTGGCCACGAACGTGACTGAGGACGAGATAGCTGCCATTCGCGAGCGTTTTGAGGCGGGCAAGACGTTATCAGAGAGTGATATTGATCGTATTGCCGATGTCGCGCTGTCCTATGTCAGGAATCTACTTGCCTTTTTTGGTGAGAAGCAGCTTGTCATAGACGAGTACGATGGCGACGAGGGGGAACTGATCCTCGACGTGAGCGGTGGTGACCTTGCCGTGCTCATTGGTCGTCACGGTCGTACACTCGATGCTTTGCAGATGCTCGTCAACTCCTATATGAGCAACACGATACACTTCCATTATCCCGTTGTGATTGACATAGAGGGATACAAGATGCGTCGTAAGCAGAAACTCGTTGCGCTTGCAGGTTCTGCGGCATCGCGTGCGATCAGGCAGAGGGGGGAGATTCGCCTTGCTCCCATGAATGCCTATGAGCGCAGGATCATACACCTTGCCCTCGTTGACAATGAGGAAGTCATGACCCATTCTGAGGGAGAGGATCCGCAGCGTCGTGTTGTCGTGACATACGTGAGGTCGCAGTAGTCCTTGCTTGATTGTGCGGCTTTGAGCTGGCTTGGTCTTGGGGTTATGTGATGAGGGAGGGGTATGTACCCCTCCCCTTTTTGTAATCTGTCACGGCGGCGCTGGAGGGTGGTGGCGTTCGGGTGGGGTGCGCCGGGTGGCGGCCGGCGCCGGCGGAACCCCCCGCCAGACATGGAACCCCCCGCCAGCCTCCCGGGCACTTTGGGAGACGGCCCAACTGGGCAAACGCCGCCGGGGAACCCCCCGCCAGATTCCGGGGCACTTTGCGTTCGCCCCCTGCCCTCGGGCCGGCGCCGACGGCGGTCGGCGCCGGGTGGTGATACAGCTCAGCGCGTCAGGGTTGTATGTCGATTTAAAAAGGTCACTTATCGTTGTTCACCTCGGACAGAATCCTTTTCAGCTCGTCGGTTGTCGGCAACACGGTCTTGTACTTGCTGGCAAATATCTACTCGTTGTTCGCGAGCAGCATCATCTTCATCACCGCGTCGTTCTTGTCTTGGCAGAGCAATATGCCTATGATCGGGTTCTTGTCAATTAGCCTCACTTCGCAGTCGTAGTAGTGGACGTACATCTGCATTTGCCCGATGTCTGGTGTGTGAGCTTGCCCAGCTTCAGGTCGAACAGCACGAAGCGGCGCAGCAGGCGGTTGTAGAAGATAAATCTACCTTGAAACGGTCTTCCTTGTAGATGAATCGCTGCTAGCGCTCGACGAATGCGAAGCTGCGCCCTAGTTCCAACAGGAACCCCTGCAAATGGTTGATGATGTGCATCTATAGTTTGGTTTCGGACATAGTAAGAAGGACGGGCGGGTTGAGAGATCTGCGAGCTAGACCAGTAACCGCATTCCAGCCGATGAACCTGGGGACTATTCGTTGTGGCGAGTCGTCGTGACTGCAAGCCTCACGTCATTTGATTTATCTGTGCTGCCAGCCCATCCCAGGGAGATACTGATTTTGGATGGTGTTTGATCGGAAGCCTTGGAAGAGTTCAGACGCTTCTGTCTGTATTATGCCCTCTCCCCCGTTCACTCTGGTTGTCAGGCGAGGGGTTGGTGGGAGGGAAGCTGGGTGCGGGCGTCGCGCCTCCTCGGCCTCTCGATACCCCCCGGCATGGGCCTGAACTTGCCCGTCGCCAGGTCGCAGGGGAACAGGTGTTAAAGTCAGGTTATTTTAGCCCTCCGTAGAGTCAGGTGAGAATCGCCAATCCCAGTCAAATCAGAATCGCCAGTACGCCGGAATCGCCGATTTCCTTGTCTTTGCCCTCCTTGCCTAGCCTGCGGGATGCCCGGCTGGGTCCTGGCCGCCACGGGCGCCGTCCCCGCCGCATAGGTCCTCAGGCCCGCACCGCGGAAGCTTGGTCCCCTCGCCACGAGCGCCGTCGCGTTGTCGAAGATGCGGTCGAGAGTGCACAGAAGCGTCGGGCCCCCCGCAAGGAACTCGCCCCACCTGTCGGCCCCAAAGTTGCTTGCGGGAGTCGTCGTGTTCGGGCCCTCGCGCTCGCATCGGCGGTCGACGATGTGGAAGAGCAGCTCGGCGCACTCCCTGCCGGACACGCAGCGCCCGATCTCGTCGACCGCAAGGCAGTTCGCCCTCGCGAGCGTGCCCGTTACGCAGCCCCCGCCTCCGGACCTGACGGAGCTCGCCAGCTTGTCGCGCAGCTCGCGGGCTTTGACATGATACGATTGCATGCCCCGCTCGCAGCACTCACGCGCGTAGGCCCGGGCGAGATGGGTCTTGCCCACGCCCTCGGGTCCGATGAACGCAAGGTTACGCCGCGCATAGAGGTTGGCCATAGCGGGTAGCTGCTCGATCGCAGCGCGGTCGGCGCCCCGGAGTCTGTCGAAGTCGAAGTTGGCAAAGGTCTTGGGCGCCTTGAGCGGCAGCCTGCTCATCTTCAGGTACATCTCCACCTTGTTCTGCCGCCTGCGCTCGGCTAGGTAGGCAAACACGTCGGCCACCGCCTCGAGCTCGCGCTCGCCCATGTCGAGCCGCTCCGTCAGGGAGGCGAGCTCGTCTTCCGGCAAGGCCGTGCCGAGCGCCTCCACGCTCTCGCTTATCTGTGCGTATAGGTCGCTCACTGCAGCCCCCTCCCGAAGTCGAACTTGGCAAAGCCGTCGTCGCGCGCGGGCGGCCCGGT
>ERZ773042.825-NODE-825-length-19714-cov-49.872679_pt1 | contig 19714 bp, 24 predicted proteins | sample MGYA00511664_ERZ773042 | MGnify/ENA primary metagenome ERZ773042 (study PRJEB29015, sample SAMEA2737984) | human oral metagenome | biome: human oral; feature: human-associated habitat; material: dental | place: China | collected 2036 ... | reverse complement strand
TGCGCGACGCCGCCGACCAGAGCCAGGACTCCAGGACCCTGCCCCGAGTGGGCATAGGCGAGCTCGACCTTGCGACCGTGAGCTCCTACCGACAGCGCTACCGGCTCTCCCACAACGGACACGCCTGGAACGAGCTTGGAGACAGTGACTTCCTGCGCCGCATAGGCGCCGCCGCAGAGGCCGAGGACGGCAGGCTGCACCCGACGGTCGCGGGACTTCTCATGTTCGGGCATGACTGGCGCATCGCGGAGGAACTGCCCAACTACTTCTTGGACTACCGCCAGCAGACCTCCTTCGACGAGCGATGGCAGGACCGCGTCGTCTCACAGGGCGGGGACTGGACAGGTAACCTCTACGACTTCTACTTTCGCGTCTACAGCCTCATGAGGCAGGCGCTCAAGACGCCCTTCAGGCTCGAGGGCATCTTGCGCGTCGATGACACGCCCGCGCACAAGGCACTGCGCGAGGCACTCGCGAACTGCCTCACCAACGCAAGCTTCTCCGAGCGTCGGGGCGTCGTATGCCTCTGGACCGAGAACGCTCTCGTCCTCAAGAACCCGGGTGACTTTCGCATGGACCTGGGGCAGGCGCTCAAAGGCGGCATCTCCGACCCCCGCAACGCCAATCTGCTCAAGATGTTCTCGTTCATAGACATCGGCGAGCGGGCAGGCAGCGGCATCCCGAGCATCGTGCGCAACTGGACCGCGAGCGGCTACGAGCGACCTCGCTGGGAGGAGGAGTTCGGCCCCGACCGGACGACGCTCGTCTTGCCGCTGGCACAATCCGCCAACAAGCGGGAGGCGCGGGATGAGACCGGCGATAAAAGCCGACGGCAAGGACCGGCGACAAACGGTAAAAACATCCGGCAAGCTGGTGTGATGGATAGCAAACGACAGAGATCGACGGCAAGAACCAACGGCAAGACACCGGCGATAAGGACCGGCGATAAGCGCATGGAGAACCAGCTCAAGATACTGGCCCTGGCGCGGGATACGGGTTCCATAACCACCGTTGATGTCGCAGATTCACTGGGTCTGGGCGCGTCTTGGTCTCGCGAGCTTCTGCAGGACTTGGTGCGCAAAGGCAAGCTGGCTGCTTTGGGAGCCAACCGCAACAGGACCTACCGTCTCGTAGGCCCCGAGGGGCAGGGTGAGGGCGCAGGCGATGCCTGACCGCTACCTGAGAAGGGCCGTCCTGAGGCCGTCTGGACACAGGCTGGTCGGCTCGGCTGGGACCTCACCTACACGTACGGCGAAGGAGGGAGTGGCAAGTACGGTGCAATAGCTAATGGAGAGACGACGCACCGACAGGGCGCCGCCAACATGAACCCCGCGATTCTCATCGTCAGGATCAATGGCGAGAACGTCGATATCGACGCCTACGCAAAGGAAGGGCTCATCAACCAGCATACGGCCGAGGGCGCGATCAAGCGTCTCGTAGACGGCATGAGATGCCACGCGTAACCATCCCGCTCCCAAGGAAGCGCTGAGTCAGTAGGAACCGGAACCGGCGAATCAGCCGCCTGGCAGCTCCCTAAGCAGCTTGATCGCAAGGGAGCGGTCTCGGTTGTCGGCTTTCGCCAAGATTTCTTCCTCGTCGGTGAGCTCGCAGAGGAAAGAGAAACCGTTGCGAACCGATTCGCTCAGCTCCTTTGGACTCAGGACGGGGACAGCCAGAGCGCCGATGTCCTCGAGGTCGAACTCACCTTCGGATCTCTCCCTCAGCCACCACCCGACGTCAAACGATGACCTCTTGTAATCCGGAGGCCAAGCCATGGTTTTGGCGTGCAGGCCGTTGGAGTCGACCCAGATCTTGAGAACGGAAAGTCTCCTGATGAGGTCGAGGTCCAAGCTCCGCGCTAACGACACGCTGTTCATGATCCATGCGAGGTCGTACATGTCTCGGGCGGTGGTCGTTCGGTTCAACCTCGCCACCTTCTCTGCGATGTTCTCCTCAAGCCTTACCGTCCTGATCGCGGGCAGCGAAGCTGCGTACTGGCTGTGTATCGCCATGGGCACCCACGTACGTTCAACGGGTTCGAGCCATGGCGCCGGCGAGAAGTCGAGCTTGGTCGTGAGGGAGGGATTGCGGATCAGGTTACCTTCAAAGACGACGGACCATTTCCCGCGCCTCTCTCTTACGCCATAGCGGAAGGAGCCGATGGAGAGCCCGTCGACCTTGCCTGCGAAGGCAGCTGCCACTTCGTCTCTGTCGAGCCCAAACTCCGAAACCGAGAAGTCCAGATCAAGTGAGAAGCGCCCCTCCTTGCCGGCATAGAGCTTTCAAATCGCCGTTCCTCCCTTTATGGCTACGAAGTCGAGTTCACCCTCTTCGTGCAGGTGCTGGAGGAGGAGATCTTGCGCCACATCGACCACTGCCGCCTCGCGGCCTTGCGCTCCGGCGTTGCGCGGCGTATGGCGTGCGATGTGGCCGGGCTGGATGTTGATGCCTCTCATAGCACCGCCTCCAGTTCCCTGGGGTCGAACGGCAGCAGCGTGTCCGACACCTTCCATCTTTCGTCGTTCCTCAACGCGTTGGAGCGCGGCCCGAACCTTGTCTTGGACTTCGGCTCGAAGTCCCTCCCGATCTCGACGGCCAGGTCGGGCCTCATGCCCGAGAGCAGATACCCCACCCTCGACCACACTGACTGGGGCCTGCCGGCCAGCTCGGCAAGGAGGGGCTCAAGCTCCATCTCGCATGCGACGTCGGGGAGCCATTCGAGTGCCCCCTGCCACGATCTGACCGTCCCCGGCCTCTGGGCCATGTGGACTACTATGGATTCGGCGCGCAGGCACGGGACCTCCCGTGCCTCGATCGTCCCGATGCCGCTTTCGAACACCGACGGCGATATCTCCCTTGGAACCTTCACGACAGGACGCTGCTCGAAGGCGACCTCAATGCGAGCGGGAATCCTGTCAGCAAGTCCGAGCGCCCATGCCGCCGTCTGCAACGTCAACGCGAAACTACAGCCGGGATGGGAAAGGGCGAATGCCTTCGCTGGGAGAAGGGGGTCTGCAGTGGAGTACGGGCCGGCGCTCTCGGCAGGCACGAACTCCCAGACCCCCCGCTGGGGGGTCTTGAGCAGCCAGCCGAGCCTCCTGAGCCTGTCTGCGATGGTGTAGCCGGGCGCCTTAACGCCCGCCTCGTCGGCTATGGCGCACAGCTCCGCCATCGTGAGCAGCTCCGGCCTGTCCAGCTCCAAACCCTCGACCACGGGGCTGAGCCATTGTGGAAGGTATCGTGTCATATCAACCCTACTCATTACTTATATAGTAATTAATATTATATTTATGACACGCTTGATTTTCAAGTTCGAAGGAGAGGGTGCTCCAAACGTGCGCGCATAAACAAATGGTAGCGGAGCCTATCCTCGTCAAAACCCGCCCTCCTCGCATCGGCGAGCGCACCGCGCACGAGCGAGGGATCCTCGCCGAGAAGCGCGAAGTCGAGGATCGTCCGCTCGAACCTCGTGACGGGCATCCCACCCTCGCGAAAGGGGTGCACGAAGCTGTAGTTGTCATAGTGGTAGGCCATGCGGCCGGGAAACCGCCTGGGGGCCACGCCCGCGAGGAGGTCGTCCTTCTCCAGCTCGCTGCGCGCCCATGCGATGTCCCTCGGTATGTTCGCGGAAGGCAGGAAGAACTGCGCCCCCTCGCCCGCCTTGCGGATCTCGACGGTCCCGACCTCCCCCGCCCAGTCGCACGCGTCCCTGAACAAGCCTCGATGAGTACGCCACAGGTCACCAAACATACCCGTCGGCCCCAGGGGGAGCCCCCAAGAACTCGCTCGTGCGCATCGCGACGAGCTCGCCCTCTGCGTTGCGCAGCTCGTCCCACGTCCCCGCGCCCACGAGGTTTCGCAGCACGCCCGTCCGCAGGTCGATGTAGGGATCGACGAACCCGTCAGGCATGGGGCCCCTTGCCCTCCCGGTTGGGCTCCCAGCGGCGCTTCGTCCTGCGCATAAGCTCCTCTATGGGGATACTCCCCTTCACGTACTCGTCGGCGTCCTTACGAAACTCGGCCGACACGTAGGCGCCCTCCATCTCCCCGGAGTGTATCGACTCGTCAATCACACGCTTGCGGTCGCCGCCCATGACGCAGGTGGACGTCTCGGGGAACTGCGCGCGGCAGAAGGGCTCGGCCACGTCGGCCCAGTGCTCGGCGACGTACATGAGCGTGGGCACGGTCTTGGCGGCCGTCCTAGCGACCTCGAGGTAGTCGCTGAGGATGGCGTCACAGAAGAGCTGGCGGGCCACCCAGTGGGGCGTGCGGCAGCTCATGTCCATCAGGTGCAGGCGATGCCGTGTGCCAAAAAGACAGTCCCGTGCACAAAGATCTATTGGACGAGCCCCTTTGCCCGTCCAAGTTCAATGCGCGCCAAATCGCGCCACGGGAGATGTGCCGACGCGATTATGGTGTCCCCTGCAACAACCATTTGATGGATGCAAAGCCCTTCAATGTATAATTATTTCCGCAACTCGATGTATATTCGAGTCAAATTACGAGGCTTCGTGAGTTCATGTAGGTGGATGGTTGCGTCACCGCCCTGGCGGCGTGGACCTCAGGTCCGAGCGCCCTGGCATCACGGGGGCCATGGGGCCGTCGATGTCGTGGGACCCATGGCCCCGCCCGGTCACGAGAGTGGCCGTGGGGGCAAAGGAGTGTACACAGATCGGCGAAAACGGCCCCTCGGAGCTGTTTTGGGGCATTTGTGTACACTGTTGCGCCGTTGCGGACAGACGTGGGGACGCAGAAGTGTACACAGATCGGCGGAAACGGCCCCTCGGAGCTGTTTTGGGGCATTTGTGTACACTGTTGCGCCGCGAGCTGCGATGCGAGTTGCGTCGGGTGGCACGAGCGCCCCAACCGCCATGGCGTGCCGGCGGCGCCCCCTCGGTGGCCGCCTCCCTTGGTCGGGAAAACGGGCCCTGCGCGAGCGGTGCCGCCGCTAGCTTGGCGTCTTCGCCGAGGCAGCAACCCACACTAACCCCCGAAGAGCCCAAATTACGAGAGGATAAATGTACATAAAGTGCAAGCGGTACCCGCGCCACTTGCTCCCCAAGGCGCAGATATCGGTGCTTGCGGGGCTCAAGGCTATCGGAAATACTCCTCGACCGCAACTCAGTGTATAACTCATCTGAGTTGCGATTATTCAGGCTCCCTCGGCCGAACCGGCCACAGCCGCTGCTAACTTTCCCTCCTACGGGAAAGCCTTTCGCGGTCCTTGCGGCCGTGCAGTCTGCCGGCGAGCCTGCTGAGGGTAAGGGGAAGCTCCATGGGGGCGGCCCGCACATGGAGGCACATCGGGAGTTTAGGGTGTCAGGCTCGGGGGATTGACGTTGTCGGTGCCTTACGTCATTTTGGCCTCGACGTGATGTGCCACATTCCACAGTAGTCGCGCTGGCACACGCGAAGGATGTTGGACGTGCTCGCGTCGCAGCGCCGGGCGGCTACGCTGAGTGCGCCCCTTGTGTGGACATACCAGCCGGTGGCGGTGTGGACGATGACAGTCTGGATAGAGGGAGCTCTAACGGACGATGTTGAGACATGCCCTGATATGATGGACTAATGTCCCAACGTGTCCATCATTGTCCTATCCTCTCTTGGCCTTTCTCGGTTATCTCATAATGGGCCCCTCCGCCACGGCCGACCGGTGCCAGGTCGCCGTTTTGAACCAGCTTGATCAGTTGCCGGTATGCCTGCTTGCGGTGCAGGTGCAGCAGGTTCTCCACGTCGCGCGTCGCGATGGACCCGCCTTGTTGTCTTGCCAGCTTCATGATGAGCTCAGGATAGCGCACTTTGTCTATGTCGGATTGGCGGACGAAGTCTGCCCCCTTACCAGAGCGGACGTAGACCTTGCTGCTGAGTATGTAGGATCGCGCTGGTGAGCTGCCGCGTGCTTCGACGAGCCCGGCCTCGACGAGCGCCTCGACAATTGCCCTCGTGACCGCATCGACCATGTGGAGCTGGGAGGAGAGGCCGGCTACCGTAAGCCTCCTCTGCCTCTTCAGGGCATCCAGCACGAGCAGGGACCTGAGCGATAGCGCCTCGCCGGTTCTCTCGCGCTCCTCGTTGAGCATGCGCATGAAAAGCTCATCCGGCGCACTTCGCGCTATAAACACGCTCACGCTCGCAGGCGTCGTGCCCGAGTAGTCCGGCAGCGGCCTGCCGTAGAAGAGCGATCCCTCGAATATGCGGTCGACGCCACGGCCGGTCTTCTCGGCGAGGCCGATACGCTTGAGAGCGCTCATCAGGCACTCGTTGCGCCCGTGGGGCTCAACAGTAAGCAGGTTTTCCACCGTAACGCCCTCCACGAAACCGCCCGGGTTCGCTATGGTGAGCCCCTCGTCGTCGATGAGCACGCGTACGCGGCCGGTGACGGCGTAATCGCGGTGGCCGAAGGCGTTGACCAGGGCCTCCCGGAATGCCCTTTGGTCGAACTCTGGCACCGACTGCCTGAACAACCCGTCCTCGAACTCGCGCTCCGGGTTCCACGGATCGAGCATCTCGCGCATCTTCTCGATTGTGTAGAGCAGCGGCTGGTCGAAGTCTTGGTTGACGCGCACCTCCGTGCCGTCCAGCACCTGGAACGTCGCGGCGGACGTCGGTATCGCGCGCCTCATGACCTCGGGCCTGCCTGCGAGCAGGATACCCGTGACAGTCGGGGTGACTTTGCCGTCTACCAGTGTGGTCATGCGCAGCGCGCTCAGGACCTCGTCGTCGGAAAGCCCGAGCAGTGCTTGATCGCTGCTGCGGTTCTTGGCGAGTGCCTCGCGCAGGCGCACGATCTCGTCCGGGCTGAGGTCTTCCACGCTGGTATCGGGGACGGGAAAGGCAGAGTAGTCCAGCTGGCCGAGCGTGGAGAGCCTGGTTATGATCTCGTAGGGGTAGAGGGGTGCGCTTTCGGGCTCTCCGTCCGACTTCAGTCTCCTACGCATGACCTTCCCGCTGCTCGAGGCGACGATCGCCTTCGACTTCGGGATCTCGATGAGGGTTACCTGCGCGCCGCCATCGCAGGCCGTCCCGTCGGGCGCGAGGAAGAGGGTCGACACGCGCGCGCCCACGGGAGGCACCGTCTTGTTGGCGATGAGCGCGGCAAGCTGCGTGGTATCCCTGTGATCCTTGTGGACCCCGGTTGGCGTACCATCGTCCTCGACTCCGAGGTATATGTTGCCGCCGTTGGTGTTGCTGAGAGCGACAACCGTGTCCATGAGCTCGGAGTCGGGAAGCCTGCTCGGCTTGAGCTCGCCGTTTTCGTCCCTCTTGAACTCGCTTTTGAACTCGACCTCTATGGTCTCCCCGAAGGGTATTTCGCGCTGCGCCGCCATTGCCTGCCTTTCGAAGCGACGTTCTCCATTGGACGCATTATAGTCCAATGTTGGGACACTGTCCCAACAAGAATGGGACAGTGTCCCAACATTGCTCCAATTGAACTGTAACGCTCGTTCCGTAGGGTTGCAGCCCCGCATCCCCTGACTTCGAAAGCACACAGTAATGCCTGACAGAGGGTTCTGCTTGACTTGACGGTAGGACCCTCTCACGCTCACCCATTGAGTTGGCATACGGAGGTGGGGATGGCGGAGAGGCCGGGCTGGGCGAGGAACTTCAACAGGCCCAAGGGCACCAAGACAAGGCGTGTGCGGGGCGACCAGCATCCCTGCGAGAGGTCGTGGCGCCACGGCCCGAAGACAGGGCGGTCGAGGAGGCCTCGGGTCGCCACCTGGGCGAGACCACCCCAGGACGAGGTTCACTGAGCGCGACGTAAAGACCTTCAACGCCCAGTGCCCGCAGCTCGACATGAGGCGCACGGCATCGTTTTACGACCGCTTCCCCGGCTCGATGGCTCCGAGGGCTACATGGTTGGGACGTCGCTGAAGGACGCCGGCAGGAAGGGCTTGTCCGCCACCCGCATCGAGGATGTCGCGATGGTTGGCACGGTCAGTGCGGCGCTGCAGCAGCACTAGGATAAAACCATCGTTACTAGGTACATTTACTAGGGAACTGGGGAACTCCTATGCTTCCCCAGTCCCCAGTAGGATAGATCCGCTTTCAGCCGAGCCGATAGCGCCGCTTGGGACTGTTCTTGGTTCCAATAGGCTCGAGGGTCCCGTCCTCCACAAGCCTCGAGAGGTAACGGCGAACGGTCTTCATGGTCATCCCCACCGCTTTCGTCACCTCGGACGAGCTCGCGCTCTCGTGCTCTGCGAAGTAGGAGAGTATGGCTTCCTCGACGTTGGCCCTCGAGTAACTGCGCCCCTCCTCTTCGGTCATCCTCCGGTGCCGGAAGAGAATGTCGAACTCGTCCAGGGTGCTGCGGACTATGGGCTTGCCCATGAGCGCCTTCTCGAGGGACATTTTTATGGTGGGGTAGCCCGATCCGCGGTTCTCTACCACGCGGCCGACGCTTCCGTCGTAGTCGACGTACGGGACGTCCTCCAGGATCCGCGCCAGGTACTGGTTTCGCGAGGCCGTGCCGCCCTTGGTGCCGAGGCTCTCCACCGTGAGGGATCCGAACAGGCCGCCGGGGTTCGAGACCTCCAACCGGTCCGGGTACAGGTCCACCATCACGGGCGTGCCGTGGCCATCGGGCGAGTAGTCGCGGTGCATGAGGGCGTTCGCGACAGCCTCGCGCACTGCGGGGAGCGGATAGTCGGGCACGTCCTCGCGCAGTGCTCCCTTCACTATCGCGCCGTGCCGCATGTTCCGCGAGACCGCCCTCACGGTCTCGACGACCATGGTGGGAATCGGCCCGTCGGCGTTGGCTGCGTCCGCGAAACGCCTGCCAGCGCCGTCGACCTCGCCCTTACGCGGCGTCGGGTAGGAGGTGAAGACCACATCCAATCTGGGGAAGAACTTCTGCGGGTACTTCCCCAGGGCGAGCATCCCGGCAAGCGTCGGCCTCGCGACGCCCGCCGCGTCCACCGCCACGACGCGCCGGTTGGCCATGAGCTCCTCGTCCGAGACCGCGCCCGAACGGTCAAGCGTCGTGGCGCGCACGTGCGAGAGCCAGCCCTCGAGCAGGACCGGATCGAGGTCGCCGACGGTGGCGTCTGGTATGGTCACCGCATCGTTTCTGGCCGAGCGGTGCTGGTTCTCAATGAAGCGGTCTATCTCGTAGAGCGACATCTTATGATCGCCGTCGCCGATCCTCACATATGAGCCGTCGCGCTGGCCTCGCTTCTTGACGTAGCAGGGCTTCTCGCGAACCGGCGCCTCTGCCACGTTGCCCACGACCACGGGTCTGCCGTCGAGCATAAGCACGAGTATGTCCACGGCCTGCGGCGGCTCCACGAGCTCGCGGGCGGCCTGGGCGAGCTTGGCCTGCAGCACTTTGTGTCGATGTCGCCGGCGGGCTTGAATCCGTTTCTCTCGAACACCCCCAGCGTGACAGTTCCGCCGTGCGTGTTCGCGAAGGCGGATATGGTGTCCGGCACGCTCTTGGGAAAGCCGCCCGCCGCAGACTTGACCTCGTATTCCGCCAGGTCGGTGCCTGCTGCGCGCATGCGGTCGATTGCGCTTGCGAGATCCCTGTCGGTCGTGATGAACATGGGCGCTCCTGGAATGTCGGACTAGGGAACTATGGAAACATAAGAGTTCCCTAGTTCCCTAGTAAATATATCTAGTAACGATGATTCTACCTTAGTGTCATAGATGCCCAGATCCGCAACATGATCCACACCGTGCATGGTCAGCAGGTCATGCTCGACAGCGACCTGGCAGAGCTGTACGGCGTGCTGACAGGAAACCTCAACAAAGCCGCATCTCGAAACGCCAAGCGCTTCTCGGAGGACTTTCGCTTCAGGCTGTCGAAAGAAGAGTACGAGTCTTTGATGTTCCAAACTGGAATACCAAACGATGGCGGACGAGGTGGCAGGAGAAAGCTTCCCTATGTCCACACCAAGCAAGGCGCATCCATGCTCTCGGCCGTGCTCAAAAGCGAGGTCGCCGTCAGGGCGAGCGTGCAGATCATACGCGCCTTCGTCGAGATGCGCCACCTCATAGCTGTGCCCTCGTGAAACTTACGGAAACTTAAAGCCCGAATCGTACAATCGCATGATCTGCGCTTTCGTGTCCCCATGGCGCTCTGGGGCCTCGGAAATGAAACTTGCGGAAACTTAGGTTACGCCCAGAGGAGAACGTAGCGCATGTACCTCGGCGCGGTGTCAGGGTCGACCGGCTTTATCAGCCCGCGCTCCAACGCGTCCCGAATCACACGGGACGCCTTCACCTTGGCGTCGGCGGGAAGCCCGAACAGCTCTCGCACGTCGGCATTGGTGAGTGTCTCGGCGATGACGCTCGCGAGGCACGCCTGCATGTAGCAGGTCCTGACCCTGTCCTCCTTGCTCGTCAGGTCGAAGGGGACCTTCGAGAATATCGTCGCCCTCGTGAACCTACCCTGCTGCTGCCCCACGCGCGGGGCAAGGAGGCCGCTGGAGCTCGTCGCCGTCACGATCTTGTCGTAGCCACTGCCGCGCTCCTCGCAGATGCCGCACTTGCGCATAACCCGCCATGGCCTCGTTGCGCGGCTGGGGCACTGTGTCGATGATGCGGGCGACCTCAACGAGCGGGGCGCCTGCGTTCGAGAACTCGATGCGCCCGTCGAACACCTCCACCATCGGGCTCGTCCCACGCTGGTCGAGCGCCTGGCGGGCCATCATGTTCGCCGTGAGCTCGCTCACCGCGACCTCGGGGAAGCTGACCGCCTTACGGCGGATGGCGCCATCGGGCACCTCCTCCTGTGGGATGATTGCCATGACGAACCGCACGACCTCCTCGTGTGATATGGCGTACCCCTTGGCGAAGGTCTGGCTTCTGGGAATCATATGTCCAGGTCCACCTCCTCATTCGCAACGATGCCCCACTTTGCATCAAGCCTACCCGTCCTGAGTGACGATGGGACGAGAAAGGAGGGTTCGCTTGCAAGCGCTGTGCAGTAGGCGACGAGCTCGTCAAGCGCACCATCTCCGAACGCATCGAAAAGCCAGCCGAGTCTCCTGGTCGCAGCGTCCGGAAAAAGCGGGGCGTCGGCGATAATCTGCGCGGCGTACTCTGGACGCTCCTCCGCAAGCTCGATGACGAGGTTCGCAACATTGGAGATCCCACCCGATATGCCAGGGTCAGCCGCGAGCATGAGCATAGTCGTGCCCGGTGAGGCGACGCGAACACCCGTCCTGCGGCGCAGCTCTGCGGAGACCGTGGCCTTTCCGACGTAGCCGCGGCTGTAGAATCCGAGCCGAGAACGCCCGAAGGTGCGCGCCCTCACCGTCTTGCCTGTCGCCACCTGGAATACCTGCGCCGCATGATGGCTTGCCCCGTGGCGCTCCGCAGCCGAGAGCCACCCCACGAGATAGTCGGTTCCGAGATGCGCCATCATGTCTGCTATGTAGCCCATAGGGTCAGGCGCGCCCCACGTCCTGTACTCGGGCGGGATGGGCACCCACAGGCCACGCGCAGGCGAGAACAGCTTCGCGTCCTTGCGCAGGGCTGCCATGCGCTGCGAGACCTGGTTCGCAGGAATTCCGCAAAGCCTCCTCACGTCCTTGGTGGAAAGCGACGTTACGCCATGGGAAAGCGCCCAGTCCGGCAGGTTGGAGGCGGACACGGAACCTGGGGCCGTTGTCTCGATGACATGATCCATATTTCACAATCTAACATATGTAGTGATAATACGCAATTTGGATCAACTCACAGGGTACGCAACCCTCATCCTCGCATTCTTTCGGCCGATTCCGAGGGTCTGAACCACCTTAAGCCAACCTAAGGCCTCTTCCCCCGGCCTGCGAACCCGCTCCGATGAGGGGTCGTGGCCCGCGCCCGATTCGAGGTCGCGGGCCCCCGCCTGGACGGTCGACCCCGAGCAGCCCGCTGCGCGCGACGGCGCCGGCCCCGCCAGCCGTATGCGCGTTCGCAGGGTCTCGCCATCCTCCATGGCCCGATGACGCCACCGGGAGGTTCGGCATGTTCAGACACAATACGAATTAGCAATTAGCTTACAATTTCTCAGACGCATTTCGCGGCTTCGTGAGTTCGTGTGGGTGGGTAGTTGCGTCACCGCCCTGGCGGCGTGGGTGTCAGGTCCGAGCGCCCTGGCGTCACGGGGGCCATGGGGTCGTTGATGTCGTGGGACCCGTGGCCCCGCCCGGTCGCGCGAGCGACCGTGGAGACGCAGGAGTGTACACAGATTGGCGAAAACGACCTCTCGGATCCGTTTTTGGTCATTCGTGTACACTGTTGCGACGCGAGGGTTGCGTCGGGTGGCACGAGCACCCCAACCGCCATGGCGTGCCGGCAGCGCCCCTCGGTGGCCCGCCCCTCCCTTGGTCGGGAAAACAGGCTCTGCGCGAGTGGCGCCGCCGCCAGGTTGGCGTTTTCACTGAGGTGTCAGCCCACACAAACCCCCGAAGAGCCCGCATTTCGTACTGTTTCGTTTTTCCTGCTCAGAAGCCTTACTCCTCTCTCTAACAGAGAGTTGCGGAAAGACGATAGGGATGGAACCACCATTGGCACCACTGGCATAGCCAGTGGTTTTCTCACCAGAATAAATGAGGGGCACTCCCCGAAGGAAGCCCCCCTCTAAAACGGTCGAACCGTTTTTCGTAGCCCAACAAGTATGCGGCCAGTCGGGATCCGTGTCAAGGAAAACTTTGTGCAGTATCGGAGTCGATTTCGCTAGTCGGTCGGGTACCAGCCCGAGACCATGCGGCCGATGAAGTCGAAGGAGGTGCTCACGGGAGCGCACTCCCTGTAGTAGTCGGCGTGCCTGTCCATCCTCCGGCGGAGGGCGCCCAGGCTCTTGGCTCGCGCGTTATGTATCCCGACGGATGCGAGCTCGCTGTGCATGAAGAGGGTTGTCGCTATCTGCTGCATCCTCTCGTTGCTTAGCTTGGTGCGCTGCATGTCCCCTCGGACGCCTACGCGCCCGAGGGCGCTCTTGACCTCGCTTCGTGGGGCGTACGGCGGCGTCCCCGCCCTAAGGTCGTTGATGATGCAGTTGAATGGGCGCAGCCGTTGCGGAGCCCCTTGACGCTTTGCAGCATATAGAAGTCGTTCCGCATGCGCCGGTTGTCGAATTTGTCGGCGCAGAACTTGTAGAAGTGGATGAAGCGCCCGAAGGATATGACCTCGATGAGCTCCCATGCCGGGAAGTCGTAGTCGGGCCTCCTCTCCACGAATCCGCTCGTGTAGGGGCTCGACTTGCCCTTGTCGATCTTGTCGTAGGGATGAGTCCCCAGGTCGTCCTGCTGCTGCAGGAAGTCCCTGACGATTTTGTACCCGTCCGCCCGGCGCTCCTCCATCTTGCCCAGCAGCCTCACCTTCGCGAAGTGCTCGACATCCAGCGTTATGGGCAGCATCTCGTTGCGCAGCCTCATGTCGATGATCGAGAGGTCCGTGAGCATGCCGAAATCGAGGCCGATGTACTTGCCGTCGTTCGGACCGCCCTCGACCCTCGCGAAGTTGGCGCGGTAGGACTTCAGGCGGAAGTAGTTATTGTTGCTCTTGAGGTATTCCTCGGCGTCTCTCTCGCTGCAGATCCGGAAGCCCACGCCCTCCGACTTGAGGTGGGCAACCTGTTGAGATGGCGTCAGCCACGGCTTTCTCACATTTGCCATGTTGCGGTCTCCTGGCATAAGTCCTCGTAGTTTTTCTATTGTACGCGCGTCGTGACTCGCCTTGGGCGAGAGTCGGCCGTTGCGCTTGTCTTTCATTCGCCACATCCAGCGAAACGCTATGCGCGCGATAGCCTTCGGCATCCGCAGCAGTGCCCTAAGCGCCCTCATGGCCGGCCTTTCTCCGCTTGGCCTCGGCAAGCATGGCCTCCAGCTGCTCTACGGTGAACGTGAGGCTGCTCGTGTTGGTTTCCACGGATCTCTCGGGCCCGTCGAAGCCCATGGCGCTCATGTCCACGTCGAAGCTCTCGTCCACCTTGCCGACGGCGGCGCATTTTGCCTCGGGGTCGATGCCGGCACAGGTGTCGAGCGTCATCGACACGCTCGCGTGCCCGAGGTAGCTCGCCACCGTGCGCACGTCGCAGCCGCCCGCGATCATCATGGCGGCGAACGTGTGGCGCAGGTCGTGGAACGTGCAGGAAAAACCGTCCATCCTGCAGAAGGCGGAGAAGTCCTTGCCGAGCTGCATGGGGTTGTAGGGACGGCTGTCCGGCACCTGAGTGCCCAGGATGTAGGGGTCGCCCGCGTCCATACCCATCTCGTCCATAGCACGGCGCGCGTCGGCCCGCATGGCCCTGAGCATCGTCGTCGTGTGGCTGGTGAGGGGGATAGCGCGCGAAGCTGCCGGTCTTGGGCTCCTTGAGGTAGAAGCCGCCCGGACCGTTGCCGAGAGCGTGGCTCACCGTCATCGCCCCTGCGTCGTCGAAGTCGCTCCAGCGCAGCGCGCAGACCTCGCCGCGGCGCATGCCGGTCGTGAGCGCAAGCTCTATGGACATGCTATTCATCGATTTCTGCGCAGTTCTTATTGAACCAAAACACGTCGTCCCCGCCGAGGCGGAGGGGCGGCCACTCGCGGGGCGGCGGCGCGTCGCTCACCTTTGCCTGTTTTGCCCCGGGGTCGGGTCGCGACGCCCGCAGCAGTGGGCCATCCTGTGGGGCTCGTCGGAACCCCGGCCTCCCTGGACCAGATCCCAAAGATCTCCCAGGCCTCACCCGCCCGCCCGACCCTACCGGACGCCCGGGGGGCGCCGCCAGCGTCCTCGCGTCCCGGCGCGCACGCGACCCCCACGGCCCGTCACGGGGTGGTGGCCCAAGGCGTCGCTCGGGACTCTCGGGCCGGCCGTCCCAGCCCGTGCCACTCACTAGAAACCCCGAAGGGCCTAAAATGAACAAGCTACGATAAGGAGAATTGACCATGGAACTCTACGACGCGTCTGAGCTTTATCCTGGCTTCGAGTACCCCGCAGGCATCAAGAGGGTTGTCGAACTCGGACTCACATACCTGGGCTGGTGGTGGATCCTGGAAGCAGGCTTCGCATGTGACTATACACGCAATATGGCGGGGCGCTATCCCGACCGCAAGCTCATCCCCTTTGCCAAGCGTGAGGGCTGCGATGATGCGGCCTGCTTCGAGGTCGGCAGGCCCGGAAAGGTAACCATAATCCACGACTTCGCCGATCCGGGTTGGGAGCAGCGTGAGGAGTACGGCGACTTCTGGTCGTGGTTCGAGGCGACCGTGCTCGACATGATTGCCCGGGAACGCGAGGAGGAGGCGGAGAATGGACTCTAGGCTGACACATATCAGCAAGGAGATCTCCTATGCACTGAGGCATGCTCCCTGGGAGTACGAGCTCGAGCTCGACGAGCAGGGCTTCGTGCCCATCGAGCAGCTCCTCCAGGCGATGAACGAAGGCCGAGGCGAGGGCGACGCCGTTGCCCTCGCCGACCTCGAGCGGATAGTCGCCGAGTCCGACAAGCAGCGACACGAGATCGACGGAGACAGAATCCGAGCCCTGTACGGACATTCCGTGCCCAAGAGGATCGAGAGGCTGGCAGCCGAACCTCCAGCTGTCCTGTATCACGGGACCTCTCACGAGGCCGCACAAAGGATTCTCGCCGAAGGGATCAGGCCCATGGGCAGGCAGTACGTACACCTCTCGTGCGACGTCGAGACCGCCGAAGCCGTCGGCAGGCGGCGCGACAGGAGCCCGATAATCCTCGCCATTGATACCAAGAGGGCAGGCGGAAATGGGGTCACGTTCTATCGCGGCAACGACAAGGTTTGGCTGGCAGACTCAATACCTGCGAACTGCATCTCCGTAAGGAAAGACAGCCCCTATGGCCGCCCTTCCCGTCAGCTCACGGCTGAGCCAACAGACCAGAGGCCACACACCCCCTCCTCAAGCCATGCCGCTCGGCCAGAGGCCACGCATCAGGCATAGACGAGGATAGGGAGGGCTTGGAGGCCCGTCCCCGCCACGAAATGCCCTACCCTCAGAGCGCATCGCCCCCTCGGGGGCGACTGCGGACGATCTTGATCTTTGCATCCTCGCGCTTACGCAGGAGCCAGGCACCGACGATGGCGCTCACGGCGAGCACCGCAAGGGTGCCGAGCACGGCGGCCGGTACGCTTGCGGTGCTCGCCTTGAAGATGCCGGGCGTCGGCGTTTCGGAAGCTATGTCGGCAGTGCTGTCGGGACTGCGGTGGGAATCTTGAACCAAAACACCGTGGCGCAGCTGCCTGCCCGAGGAGGGGCTGCGCACGGTGTTCCGCGCCGATGCCACCGACGCGGCGGACGAGACTGGCCACCGGCTCGCGCGGGCGCAGCCGCATACCCGCGTTCGCGGGGCTGTCGCGCGAGGCGGGGCGCAGGCGGGAGGGCATCCCGGGGTCGATCAAGCTCGGGGTACCAGACACCCGCACCTGGACGGCGAGCGACAAGGTCAAGGTCGCGACCGGGCAGGGCTACGGGTTCCGAAACATCGACGACCCCATGGCCCGCGTGACGCCCGGATGCTCGGACCTGAGGCCCGCGCTGCCAGGAAGGGCGGCGGTAATGTGATCTCCTACCCACACGAACTCACGAGGCCTCGGATAGAAAAGATGAATTTGGCAAAAGTATGCTTGCTACGAATTAGAGCGCGCTAGAAAGAGTCCGATGATTTCACCGGTAAATTCAGTTTCTCTAAGTAGTTCACTTACAGCTACAAAATGAGCCCCTAAGACCAGGACATCGTCGACTAGAAAAACCCAATCACATTCATTGGCGTTTCTTGCAATTCTGCCTAGAGACTGTTTGATGGTTTGAGGGTTTCTCGTTCCGCCGCTATGCGAAGCCACAATAGGACTAATTGTCTCAATGTCACGACATAACCTGAAACCCGTTTTGCTACAAATTTGTGTCACAGTCTGAAAATTACGGTCATCATAGTGTGGGTCATCTTGGGCTTTCGATGGAGGGACTGGCAACATGCCTACCCTATTTCCAAGTTTCAGAATAGGCGTCGAAGCCTGGCCTACTTTAAATGCAGGAATAAGATGACATATTGCATTAGCATACTCCATAATGGCTTTCTTTTTATAGTATTGGCGAGATGGGTTGGTTCGCAAAGCATCAGCAGGAATCTTGTAATTGAAGACCCATTGATTTGCATCCGATGCTTGATACCCGGCATGTGAGGTGTATTCGAGATAGTAAAAACAAACATCGTTGGGAGTCAGGTTCGAGGGCAAGCAAATTCCGTCAACCTCTGTCCATCGGTAGGGGGGCATATGGTTAGCCAATCGCATGCAGGACGTCAGTAACTGATGATGCGACCGTTGCTCCCATGTCGACAAACCTCTGCGCCCACGTGGTTTTCTCAACAACCTGTGGCAATAGTATCAACTTCTTGTTCTGTTCCATACAGGCTTTTGCCTGAATCCGTGTGCCGCTTGTTTCGCCAGCCTCCACTATTACGGTTGCCTCCGCAATTGCCGACATTGTAATATTACGTTCAGGAAAGTAGTAACGCTTTGTTTTGAACGGCTGATGGTTATAGCGATATATTGGTACCTGGCTGATGAGGAGATGCTCAGTAGCAACTTGCTCTTGCAGATCATGATTTTCTTTCGGGTAGTACTGATCAATAGGGGTGCCTATCACACCTATGACATTCCCCTTATGGTCAAGCACCTCTCTGGCTACATTGGTGTCAATTCCTTTAGCGAGGCCGACAACCACCGTAAATCTCTTTTCGACAAGGGCTTGGGCAATGCGTTGCGCAGCTTTTGAACCATGATCGCTCGGATGTCGGGTCCCTACAACAGAAATGCATCTAGAGTCGAATAGGGATATGTCTCCACGGTAGTAAAAGATTGGTAGTGGACTTTTCTCAGCTTTCAATCTTGCAGGAAATTGGGGAGTTCCATCTACAAGTATTGAGAATTTTCCGATGTGACCTGCAATATACTGTCTAATCTCCTCGTGCATTGACCTGTCTGGCAATAGACCATCAATCGAGGCAACTGCATTAGTCGGGCGTCCTCCGTACTTACTCAATATCTTGGAGATGTGGCTTCGCGAGCTTCCCTCTCTTGCATAGAGGTACTCATATGCCATAAGTTCGTCGTAGGCGGAGACAATTCTTTCGTCTACTAGCACAGCTGGCATCTAATACCTCCTAACTATAAGTAGAACATATGTTTATAAAAGAGTATATCTTACTATCTACGCATCCAAATAATCATCAGAAGAAAAATCTTGGGTCAGGTAGTGATCAGTTAAGAAGACGCAGAATAAGTGTTTAGCCCCTGCTAGAACCCCTGTTAATCAGTCGATCTTTCGGTCATATCCGGGTCCCTGCGGCCTCCTCGGGCGTCCCGGGCCCCTCTTGCGACCCCTCCGGGCGCCCTCGCAGCACACCTGTCCCCACGGCCGCCGCCGGACGGCCGCCACGGAACTCCTCCTGCCTCCCGGCCCTAGCGCACACGGACAGGTTGGTGCTGGCAGGCGGTGTGGGGATGCGCACTCGCCCCCTTCGCGATGCCGCGGTAACGGACCTTCGCGTAGCCGAAGGTACGCCTAGCGATCTGGCAGGGACGCTTGCCCTCTAAATTCCCGGAGAGTTATGACGTGGTCGGCAACCCGTAGCCCAGCCTGTCGAAGATGTCGCGCTGCCTCCCGGTGACCTCGCACACGCGAGGGCGGTGGCCCTCCCGCGTGTAGCGCTCGATCGCCTCCACCTCGTCGAGGAGGCCCTCGAGCGTGTAGTCCCCGTCGAGGCCGCTCTCGTGCATCCGCCTGCGCAGCCACGCCGTCAGCACGAGCGCGACGAACACGACGAGGAGCTTGCCGGCCAGGGTCCCCTCGGCGGACACGCGCGGCGTGCGGAAGTCGAGCAGCCCCTTGACGTCGCCGAAGCGCTTCTCGATGGCGTCCTTGTCGTGGTAGACCGCCAGCGCCTCGAAGGGCCCCATGACCTCGTTCGAGAACAGGGCGAAGTATCCCGCGCGGGCCGTGGCCGCCGCGATGGCGCCGTCCCTGCCCACCGGCCTGCCGCGCACGACCTCGAAGTACTCGTCGTAGTAGCGCTCGTGGGCCTCGACGCGGTTGCCGGCGGCGAGCTCGGAGGCGCAGGCGCGCAGCAGCGCCGCGAGCTCCCGCTCGGCCTCGGCCGCCCTGGAGGCGTCGAAGAAGAGGTACACGTAGCTGCGCCGCCTGGCCCTGACGACGTCGCCCCTGCGCGGCCGCCTCTCCTCGTAGTCCCACCCGTGCGCGATCCTCATGCCGTACAGCCCGGTCGCCGGGTCGTAGTTCCCCCAGCCCCTGAGCTCCCCGGCGCGCGCGTCGACGGCGTCCCTGAACAGCCTCAGCGACGTCGGCATGCCCATCAGGAACTTGAAGTGCTCGCGCATCATGGCGTTGACGTTGGCCGCCGACCAGAAGCCGCGGTCCATCACCAGGCGCACCTTGCCGGCGAAGGAGGGCTCCATGTCCCTTATGAGCGTCTTCACCGTGCTCACGTCGGCGACGTTGCCCGCGACCCTGCGGTAGTACAGCGGCATGCCGCTGCCGTGCCCCACCAGCATCGCGAGGTTCATCTGCGGGAGCGGCACGCGGTCCTTGTTGCGGCCCCGCCGGACCTGGGCCAGCGCCTCCGAGTACGACGATATCGACGTGGTGTCGTAGAACAGCCGGTCGCCCTCCCCGTGCCTCCTCGCCAGGGAGTCGCAGAGGGCGTCGCGCTCCGCCTCGCCGATCGAGGCCAGCAGCTCCGAGGAGCGC
>ERZ773042.824-NODE-824-length-19730-cov-3.428564_pt1 | contig 19730 bp, 18 predicted proteins | sample MGYA00511664_ERZ773042 | MGnify/ENA primary metagenome ERZ773042 (study PRJEB29015, sample SAMEA2737984) | human oral metagenome | biome: human oral; feature: human-associated habitat; material: dental | place: China | collected 2036 ... | reverse complement strand
GCTTTGAGGCGTGAATATCCTCGTCGCGGTCACAATCACTTCGTCCAAATTGTAACTGGGAAGCGCCGTGGCCGCCTGACAGTTGGCAACCAACAACAGCACCGGCATTAAGGATGCAGCTGTGTTTAATGGTTTCATCATGTTATCTCTCCTTTAAGACTTAAATGTTTATGTTCCAATCGATTTTATCTCTATGCCTTTTTAAACAGGCAGCCTTGGAAATTCTGGCAAATCGACTCAACCTTGTTCCTGTATGTCAGTTGAAAGCCGCTCTGGCACATCGTTTCCTCTATTTCTTTTTGACTGCAAAGCGGTTGTTCATTCTGCAGCCGCCCCCCCAGCCAGTTGATGACGGCATCCCTTGGTTTCGTAAAGCTTTCGTTGAATCCGCAGGAAACTACATAAACATAGCCCCCCTTACGGGTCGCATCACAAAGTTTCTGACAAAAACCTATGAAGTTCCTTTTGGCGAAATCCATAATTCCGGAAGCGATAATGAAATCGTACTCGTCCCCAATAGAATCCTTCGTAAAGTCACCTGCCATAAAATGCATCCGTTCATCCACTTGATAACGGGCTGCGAGCCATTGGGCTACCGGTATTACGGACGAGCTGTCAAAAACAACGCCATACGCTCGCGGGAACTTCTGTAAGGCAGCAATCAACAACCCTCCCGACCCACCGCCTAAATCAAGAATTCGTAATTCCTTGTTTCCATCGGGAAAGACTGTCTTCATGACCTTGATTATGTTAGGCGCCCTGTTATACCTTATTTCCGGGATAACCACTTGAGCAAGCTGTTCAAATCCATAGCACGCAGTTAACGAATCCGACTGACCCTCCATTTTCTCTTTAATCACATTCTTATTTTGCCAAAACTGCAGATAATCGCCGATATAATCCGGAGAATCCTTAACGAAATATTTCTTTGCAAATGCGGTCAGTTCAAACCCGTCCTTGCTTTTCACCATAAGCTGTAAGGCGCTGAGTGCCTCCAGCAATATCTGCGTTTGTCCATTCGACATATGAAGTGCAGCAGCCAGCTGATCTAACTGCTTGTAACGAGCCCCCTGAGTGAAAACATCCCGCTTCAATGAAAACAGAATTGTCTCTGCCTCCCTTGCCATTTGAAAAATATGCTGCAGCTCTTTGACATTCATAAACCAAGCCTCCTTTGTATGCATAGCATACAATTAACTTAAAAATCTAGGCTTTCCGTTATCGTGTGGTATAATTACCTAAGGATCATTATACGCACGCATAAAGGAAAACCATCATGAGGAATAAAGATTATCAAGTATTATCCAACTTCAATCAATTTCTGGAACTCGTTTCCCACTGGAAAAACAACTACCTTGATTTTGGAAACGGCATCAAACTGTATCGGGCAGAAATTCATATCATCAAGGTGATTCACGATGATCCAGGCATTTATATGTCCGAAATCGCACGCACCCTCGGCGTGACCCGTGCCGTTATTGGGAAAACCATTACCAGGCTCGAAAAGAAAGGGTATGTATGCCGTGTTATTGATAAAGATGACAAGAAACGTTTCAAACTGTATCTGACTGAATTGGGACAACGGGCTAATGCTCAGCATTTAGCCTTTCATCAACAGCAGGACGGCTATATTTTCGATTATTTGAGTTCGCTGGATGATAAAAATCTAACCGTCATTAACGAATTTTTAAATATGACGAGACGCATGGTTGAGAATCACTACGAAAGCAATCTGCGCCACGAAAATAAAGATTAGTTTCTTTTTGCAGGAAAAGATTTTAATCCTTGCCAATGGCAGGCAGGGTACGGGATTCAGTTCTAATTGATAATTCATCTCGTTAATTTTTCTCAGATTTATTATAGACACTTAAATTTCAGCTTGTCAAGTTTTCTAAGCAAAATACATTTCAGGACGAGAAAACATTCTAAATTTCAACGCAACCACTCCTTATGATTAATTTATAGAGAAGCTATCTTTTTGCTGAAGCAAAGATTGAAGTAAAGAAAATAGTACTCTCACTATCAAGCTTAAAAAGAATAAAGAGGAAAGCCCAAGATAACCGGAGAAAAGCCCAAGGAAGAGGACATTACCGCCGCCGAAAGCCCAAGGAATTTGCCGTCCTTTTTTATGTTCTATCCAATACATGATGCTTTCAGCAAAGAGCCACATGCCTATACTGATATATGACAAGGCCGGATAAAAATCGATTAATTCCTCAAGAACGGTAACCAAGAAAGCCGCTTTCGAGAAAACCCAGGGGACAAAATCTTCACCAAAGCCAAGATGTAAGATAAAAACAAACATAAAAATGGGCAGATAGCCCATTGCCTGGTCTTCGTTCTCGTGATCTTTTTTCCAAGCTTTGCTTGGAACAGCGACGGGAACGGAGCGGCAAGTAAGCCAAAGAGATGTAATCACCAGTAAAAACCGGAAAAAGCTGCCGCCGATGATCATTTGTTTTAGAAAAAGCTGCGCTTGGCCATGAAATGCAAACATAAGGAACATCAGGAAAGCTAATATACGGGATAAGAACAGATCCACCGTCTGGCCACGAGCATCTTCTTTGATCATGAAGGAAAGTAATACCGCTACCCCGGCAGTAAAAAACCATGGCAGGGATAAAAACGGAATTGGAATCGCCATCAGATAGATAAGGAAGAAGGCGATCATTATAATTTCTAATACAGAAATCAGATGTTTAGAGGGAACTGCTGCCGGGGGTGACATATTTTTTTCCATTCGGGAGTATCACCTCAATTCGATATTTTGTTCTGGTGTTGTTTGTTTTGTAAAAGGTAATGTTGCTGTCTTGTATAACTCCGCCATCGGCTGTTAGTCTCCACTGGAAATCCTCAATTTTTAATTGAAAATGTAGATAGCCAGGTGTATGAAGATCGGCTAATTTTGCCTGAGATGCCGGATAGGTTTGCACCATATGATAGCGAAAATTTTCATCGGCATCGTAGTGTTCACTGGCTTTATCGACCAGTAGATGATTCTGTCCGTAGCGCCGGACAGCGTAGTCTAATTGATTACATTTATCCCGAAGCGCGTCGGACTGATAATTTCTATACCAGCCGATCCCGGCTAAGGATAAAGCACCAGATAAAAGGATTATGATAACCACGAGGCTCAGGGCTATTTCAAGTGTTAAGGCAAATCCCTTGTATTTCATTTTATTGTCACCCCACCATTTATATTTTACCCTTACCAAAAACGTCAAAATCATTAATTTTGTGCAATTTTTAAAGGCACGATAAAATGAGAAATTCATTTGAAAACCAGTGGGGATGCGTGCTATAACAGTATTTAAGATGCTGACTGAGGGGAGAGAACCTATGATGGGATTATTCAGGCGTGAAAAAGGACGGTATGAAGGGATACCGGACGAAAAATTAAATTGGAACCAGCAGCAGCAAAAAAATGGGAGAGTGACGCTCCCTTCCCGGTCGCGACCGGCTGGACATATGGCAGAGACGCAAGAGAATTTATTGATGGCTGTTTACATCGCAGTCTTGGTCTTCACAATATTGATGATCTTTTCGAGCTGAAAGCTTCGCGTTTTTATAAAGCAATTAATGATATTTGGTCAAACAGTTTTAATCTTTGTGGATATGTATATGAAAACCTGCCGAATAACAATCAATACCAACAGCTACAAGGTAAATACGAGGAATTGGAGAAAAGATGTGAAAAACAGGATGCTATGATTGAAAAGCTTATGGAGCAAAACGAGAAACTCCAAAACCAGCTTCTGGAAAAAGTAAACGAGGTATCTTTCGCACGCTAAAAAAAGGCCGCATTCCGTTACGGAGCGCGGCCTTTTTTCTGTTAATCTTTTCCCCTAGTGTTGTTATTTTGAGGATCGGAAGTCTTTGCTTTTACTGATTTAGGAGAATTCTTACTATTATCTGTAGTATCTTGGGTAGAAAATATTACTGGTGGCGCGGAAGGTGCCGGCTGAGGAGAAGACTGTTTTCCAAAGGGTGTTCCGCTACTGCCGCTTGTCGGTGTATCAGGGGTGTTATCTTGCTGGCCAGATGGCGTAGAAGATGTTCCTGCTCCTTTTTGATTATACTGCTGTTGTGGTTTCCGATTTTCATCATTCCAGTTACTTCTTACTACCCCAGTATAGGCACCGTAAGCAGAGCCGGTAACAGGGGCGCGAGAAAGCGTAGAGGCAGCCAATTACCCCATGGTAGACATTCTCCAACCGGTTTGTCCTGCCGCTTTCGCTGCCCCGGCAGCTGCATGCGCACCGGCGACCATGCCAACACCCGTTGCCGCAGTCCCCGCAGCGCCCATTACCGTACCAGTCATATCAGAGCCGGACATAGACGGATTCCCGGAGAGCAGCCCCTGAATAAGTTTCGGGACTTTAGAGACGATAAGCAGGTCTTTATCCGTTTTTAAGCGTAAAACTTTGAAGGAAATTTACCGCCTTCTCCGCTGGTTTGTATCGGTTCAGACGTAAAGAATGATTTTTTGTCATGGGTAAAACGCACCCAAAAAATGGTTCTCCGGCTTTTTCGCGAACAGGACCTCTCCCTTTCAAAAATGAAAACATTTTTCATATTCATTGACACCGGGGGATCATGCTGGTAAAATGAAAACGATTTCCGATTCGTGGCGGAGGCGGCGTAATGAAGTATAAAACGAAACAGCGGCAAGCGCTTTTGGATTATTTGCGAACCGTCCCCGGGCGCCATATTACGGTCAGCGATATCCGCGCGCATTTCGCGCGGCGGGAAAAGCCTATCGGCATGACGACCGTCTACCGGCAGGTCGAGGCGTTGGTGCGCGAAGGCGTTCTCCGCAAATATGTCGTCGACGAAAACAGCGCCGCCTGCTTCGAGTATACTGGCGAGGCCCCGGAAGAGCGCGGCGCGCTGCATTGCAAATGTGAGCACTGCGGGCGGCTCCTTCATATCCCTTGCGGCGCCTTCGCCGAGCTGGAGCAGCACTTGTCCGGAAGGCACGGCTTCAATCTGAATCCGCAGCGAACCGTACTTTACGGACGCTGTGAAGCTTGCCGCCCCGCGGAGAACGGAACCGAATGAAAACTTTTACGGAGGTATCCCTGATGAAAAAAATCCTTTCCTTTATCCTTTTATCGCTGCTGGCGGTGTTTGCCCTGACCGGCTGCGGCGGGCAAACGCCCGCCAAGGACGAGAAAAAACCGGCGAAGCTTTCCGTTGTCACTACGATTTTCCCTGTCTATGACTGGACGCGGGAAATCATCGGCGACGAAAAGAGCCATGTCGAACTGACGATGCTGCTCGACAAAGGCGTCGATCTGCACAGCTACCAGCCGACCGCCGAGGATATTTTGAAGATCTCGAACTGCGACGTATTCATCTACGTCGGCGGAGAATCGGACGAATGGGTAAAGGACGCGCTGAAAACGGCGACGAATAAAAATATGATTGTCGTCAATCTCATGGACGTCATGGGGAATCGCGCCCGTCCTGAGGAACACGTCGAGGGTATGGAAGAAGACGAACACCACGACCATGGGCATGACCATGGGCACGGCGACGGCCATGAGGATCACGATCACGACGCGGCTCAGGGAGATCACCACGATACCCACGAGGAGCATGACCACGATCATGACGCCACCCACGAGTCCCACGACCATGACGCGGTGTCCGAAGAGCATAAGCATGAACACCACGAGGACGAGTACGACGAGCATATCTGGCTGTCGTTGAAAAATGCCGCCGTCCTCTGCGACGCCATTGAAAACGCACTGGAGCGCGCCGACGCCGCGCATGCCGAAGCGTATCGCAAGAACGCCGCGGCATATAAGGAAAAACTTGCCGCCCTCGACACGGAATATCAGACGGTGCTCGCCGCCGCGCCGGGCAAAACGGTACTTTTCGGCGACCGCTTCCCCTTCCGTTATCTCGTTGACGACTACGGCCTCACGTATTATGCCGCTTTTTCCGGCTGCTCCGCGGAGACGGAAGCGAGCTTCAAGACCATCGCCTTCCTCGCCCAAAAAGCCGACGAGTTAAATCTCCCCGCCGTTTTGACCATCGAAGGACGGACGCACAAGATCGCGGAAACGGTCGTGCAAAATTCTTCGGTCCCAAGCCGTAAAATCCTGACCCTCGATTCCCTGCAATCGACGACAGGGGCGGAAGCCGCTCAAGGCAAGACATACATCGACGTCATGAAGAGCAACCTCGACATCTTGAACCAGTCGCTGCAATAAGGACAGCAGCATGGCGCAAATTATTTGTCACCGGTTGACTCTCGGCTACGGCCGGGAAACAGTCGTCAGCAATCTCGACTTTTCCGTCTCCGCCGGAGAATATCTCTGCATCGTCGGCGAAAACGGCGCGGGAAAATCGACGCTGATGAAAACGATTTTAGGGCTTTCTTCGCCGCTCTCCGGCCATGTCGAATTTTCCGACGGTCTCCAGCGGCGCGAGATCGGCTATCTTTCCCAACAGACTGTCGTGCAGAAAGGATTTCCCGCCTCCGTGCGGGAAATCGTTCTCTCCGGCTGCCAAGGGCGCATGGGACTTCGCCCCTTCTATACGCGGGCGGAAAAAGCGCTGGCGGAAGAAAATATGGAGCGGCTCGGCATTACCGCTCTGGCCAAACGCTGCTACCGCGACCTCTCGGGCGGTCAGCAGCAACGGGTCCTCCTCGCGCGAGCGTTGGGAGCGACGCGAAAGCTTCTGCTCCTCGACGAGCCAATCGCGGGACTTGATCCCCAGACGGCGGCAGACATGTACCGAATTCTCGCGGAGCTTCATCAGACGGGCGTCACCATTCTCATGATCACCCATGACGTCCTGGCGGCGCTGCCCTATGCCACGCACATTCTCCACCTAGGGAGCGAGGTGTTTTGGGGCACGCAGGACGAATACCGGCGAAACTATGGTTATGAAAAAAACGCAGCGGAAGGGGGGCGCGGCTGATGGAAGCGCTGTGGGGAAAGTTCCTTCTCTATATGCAGTATCCCTTCGTTATTTATGCGCTCATCGTCGGCGTTCTCATCGCGCTCTGCTCCTCGCTCCTGGGCGTCCCGCTGGTTCTCCGGCGCTTTTCTCTCATCGGCGACGGCTTGGCGCATGTAGCGTTCGGCGCGATGGCGATCGCCAGCGTGCTGAAAATGACAAACAAAATGATCCTCGTCCTCCCCCTCACCATGGTGTTCGCCATTTTACTCCTGCGCCCGGGACACGAGGCGAAAATTAAGGGCGACGCCGCGATCGCCATGATCTCCGTCGGCTCGTTGGCCTTCGGGTATCTTATTATCAACCTGTTCGCAAAATCGGCTAATCTCTCCGCCGACGTCTGCACGACGCTTTTCGGCTCTACCTCGATTTTGACCCTGACCCCCGCGGAAGTGCGGCTCTCTATGTATCTATCGCTGGCCATGCTGCTGGTATTCGTCTTTTTCTACCACAAAATCTTCGCTGTCACCTTCGACGAGGGCTTTGCCCGCGCCACGGGGACGAACGCGGCGCTCTACAATCTCCTCATCGCGGGGATCATCGCCGTCATTATCGTGCTGTCGATGAACCTCGTCGGCTCGCTCCTGATTTCAGCGTTTGTGATTTTCCCCGCGCTCTCAGCTATGCAAGTCTTTCACACCTTCCGCTCCGTAACGATCGCTGCGGCGGTCATCTCCGTCCTGGCCGCGCTCTTTGGGCTTCTCGTCTCGATTTTAGCGGGAACGCCCGTCGGCTCGACCATCGTCGCCATGGACGCCCTGGCGTTTCTCAGCTGCTGGAGCTTAAATCGCCTACATGGAGGAAGCTGGTAATGAACGTACGTAAAATTTTAGGTCTCGCCCTTTGTCTTTGCCTGCTTGGCAGTCTGTCCGGTAAAACGAAGGCGGAAAGCGCCGCCGCGCCGGATATCGACCTCACGGCGATGAGCGGCACAATGGTCTATTCCATCGTCTACGATATGGTCTGGAACCCGGGGAATTACGTAGGTAAAACCATCAAAATGTCCGGCATTTACGCCCGGTACACGTCCGACGACACGGGAACGCTGCACCACGCCTGCGTGGTGCAGGACGCCACCGCCTGCTGCGCGCAGGGCATCGACTTTGAACTCGCCGACGGCGCGGCGTATCCGGAGCCGAATACGGAAATTACCGTCATTGGAACGCTCGATACCTATCGAAACGAAAACATTCAGCTTGCCCCGGGAATTGATCCGGCACAATACGGGATCGTACTCGACATCTGTATCCTGCGGAACGCAGAATTGACAGATTGATAACTTATCGGCAAAGAAGTTCAGGTGAAAGCATGAAGCAAACGAGACGGTTTCTCCTTGGCTGTCTGGCGTCGCTTCTTATCCTCCTCAGCGTATCGCGCGCCGAAGGAGGCGACGTCGACATCGACCTCACAGCGATGAACAGCACAATGGTCTACGCTACGGTCTTTAATATCGTAAACAACCCTCTTCAATACGCCGGGCAGACGATGAAACTTACCGGCGAATATACCGTCTATCCGACGGATGACCCGGCCGGCACGATTCACGCCTGTCTTGTCCGCGATGCGGCGGGCTGCTGCGCCAGCGGGCTGGAATTTCGCCTCGCCGCCTTGCAGGAATACCCGCCGGAAGGCAGTGAAATCACCCTTATCGGCACGCTGGCTTTAGACCCGAGCGAGAAACAGCCCATTCCCCTTTTAGAGAACGCCTCGTTTATCCGGTAAAAACCATCTTTCTATTTTAGATTTTCTGGCTTTCTCCCATCGTTTACGAGGGATTAAGCCTATTTTTTTACCAAAATTCAAGCCTGTTCGTCGCCTTTATTCCTGATGCCCAGCTTGCGTTTCCAGTAGCTTGAATAAATAGCGGCCAGAGGATTGTGTCCGAGAAGGCGATCCTTAACGACGAGGGTCGTGACCGGTCCGCCGCAGCTCGCATTGAAAATCGTATCGTGCCCCACGCAAAGCCCGCAGGAAATAAACAGCTCCACGCCCTTCTCCGCCAGGCAGGTATGGGAGGGACATTCCGCGCAACTACATTTCATGATCACCGTCTCCTCGCACCCTCATATATCCGTTTCAACACGCACCCGGCTGCCGTGACGGCTCTTTTCCACAATGAGCTGCCGGGGAAGCGCCTGCTTTAACTCTTCTCGATGGCTGATAATACCGATGAGCTTACCGTTCGCCGTAAGACCCTGCAAAAGCTCGACGGCGCCCTGGAGCGCCTCGGGATCGAGGGTGCCAAAGCCTTCGTCGATAAAGAGCGTTTCGATGGCGACGCCGCCTGCGTTCTCCGTCACCGTATCGGAGAGGCCCAGCGCCAGGGCCAGCGAAGCCAGGAAACTCTCTCCGCCGGAAAGCGTCTTGACGGAGCGCCGCCGCCCTGTGTAGCGATCCAAAACGTCAAGGGAAAGGCCATGCTTCATGCGCTTATCGTCGTCCGCCTGCGCTTCGTGCGGCACGAGGGAAAATCGGCCGCCGGTCATATCGCCCAGCCGAACGTCCGCCGCGTCGACAATCCGCGCGAAGCCCGCCGACTGCACGTACTCCTCAAGCGTCGTCCGCCTTCCCGCGGCTTTGCCGCCGACTCGCTCAGAAACGCTTTGCAGAAGTGCCGCGCGATGCCGGCGCGCCTGATTCTCGGTGTCTGCCCCACGAAGTCTGTCCGCCAGCGTTCGATTCTGCTCGCACCGATTATATACCGCGTTATGTGCCTTCCGTGTTTCCTCCAGCGCCTGGCGACGCTCCTCAAGCTGTGATGTCAGCGCTTTTATATCGAAATTCGGCGCTTCCTTCGTCTGTCTTTCCAGTACGCTAAGCTGGCTTTTTGTCGCCGTAACTTCCTGATCATACCGCTCAATCTCCTGCTGTAAGGCCGTAATCGACGCTTCATTCGTATAGCAAGCGGTAAACGCCGCCTCAGCGAAGCCCTGCTCTTCCAGCGCCGCATGGAACAGCGCGCCGCTTTTCGCGGCGCTTTCTCTCTCCGTCGCCGCCTGTTCCGCCGCTTGTTCAAGTTTTGCCTGCGCTTCGACTCTCCGGCTCTCCGCCGCCTGCCGCTCCTTTTCCGTCTGCTCAATAGCGGCGCGCCATTCGCCGGCTTCTTTTTCCTTCGCTTCGCGCGCCTCACGCGCCTTTTCCAGCGTCGCGTAAGGAAGCTCCGGCAAAGCGGCCAGAGCCGCCTCGGCGGCCGCTTCGGCCTTGCCGTTCAGGAGAACGGCCTGCGCCGCTTGCTGCGCTTTTTCTTCGATCTCTTTTTGCCGCTCCTTCTCTCTTTTTAAACGGCTTTCCCCCTCTTTAAGCGCCGCCCATTCCGTTTCTTGCCGCGCCGCTTCCTGCCGCACCGCTTTCTCAACCTCTTTTAGGCGCGCCCGCACCGTTTCCATAAGGAGAAAAAGCTCCTCCAGCGGCGTATTCTCCTTCGCGGCACCGTGATACTCTGCCAAAACGATGTCGCCCTGCTCCCCCAGTTTTTTCAAAAACGAACCAATATCGCGCCGCAATTTTTCCGCCAGCGTCTCGCAGGTACTCCGGGCCTCGGCGGCGGCGCTGACGGCGCTGTCCTTTTCCTGCCGGGCCGCTTCCAGCTTTTTTTGCCAAAGCTCTCCCTCTGCTTCGCTTACGCTGTCCGCCGACAGTGCCGCCGGATGCGGATGAGTCAGCGCGCCGCAGACAGGGCAGGGCTTTCCCGTCTCGAGTTTCTCGGCCAGAAGACCGGCGCGGCTATCTTCCAGCCGCCGCTCTATCGCTTCGCATTCCGCTCGCACCGCATCAAACTTCCCTTGCGCCGCCGTGCAGACGCTTCCTTTTTTCTTCCAATCGTCGATTGCTGAGCGGCAAGCGGGGATATCCTCCGTCGTGAACTGTCCGGCCTTCTGATGATTCTCCGCCAGCCGCTCCTTTCTTGATCGCGTTTCGGCGCGCTGCTCACTGAGCGCCGTCTTTCCCGCCTGCTTTGCTTCTTCTGCCGCGATCGCCGCCTTCACTGCGTTCAGCGTCTTTTCGCGCGCCTGCTGTTCTTCTTCAAGCGTCGCGGCGCGTTCTTTTGCCTGCCGCAGCTCCGTCTGCTGCCGCGCCCGCTCGGCGTAGAGCGGCTCCTGCTCTTTCAAAGCGGCGACTTCCCTTTCCCGACCTTCCATTTTTGGGCGACGGCTCTCCGCTTGCTCCGCCGCCGCTTTAGCCGCTTCCACCCGCGCCTGCTCGTTCTTAAGTGTTTCCGCCTGCGCCCGCTCTTTTTCTTCTGCCGCCACAAGCGCCGCTTTTTCCCGCCGCCAGCTTTCGTAAAACGGGCCGACAAGCCGTACCGCCTTGATCTCTTCGGCAAGCCGGGTGCGCTTCGCGCCGATCGCTTCTCCCTTCGCGATCAAGGTCGCCTGCTTTTTCCGCAACGCGTCGCGCTCCTTTAGCCGCTCGTTCATTTCTTTCGCCCGGCTGACTTTTGCCGCCAGTTCCCGACTTTCTTCCTCCGCGGCGCCGATTTTAGCGGCTAAGGCCTTTTCCCGCGCGCTGTCCTCCGCCGTCAATTTGTCGAGCAGTGCCAGCATTTCTTCAAGAGAATCCACCGGGGCCTCCGCCGTATACTTCCCTTGAAGATCCGCCAGCTCCTCCAAAAACGCGCTTTCCGGCGCCGCCTTCGCTTCCCGAAAATACTGCACGATACTCTGGGCGCTCTCCTTCGCCGCCATTTTCGCGGCATCGGCTTTCTCCTTTAGAACGGCGGCCAACCGCCGATAGCCCTCCGTCTGAAAAATTTTCTGCAAGATCTCCGAACGTTTCTCCGTATCCGCTTCCAAAAGCTCGCGGAACTCGCCCTGCGCGATCATGGCGATCTGTTTGAACTGTTCGTAAGTGAGATGCAGAATATCCTGCCCGATCGCCTGATTGACCGATGCCAGCTTATCGAGGAGCCGCCCGTCGGGAAGCGTCAGGGTCGCCTGCTGCTGCCTCATCTCCACCGTGCCGTCGCGGTGACGCGTGTACGCCTGGCGTCGTTGAATCGTATATTTCTCACCCCGATGCGAGAAAACCAGCTTTACCTCGGGGCTCGTCCCCTCTCCGGCAAAATCGCTGGCAAGCATTTTCACCGCCCGGCGCTCGCTGCTCGTCTGCCCAAAAAGGGCGTAGCAAATAGCGTCAAAAATCGTCGTTTTCCCCGCGCCCGTCGAACCGGTGATCAGGAATATTCCTTCGCCGCCCAGTCGCGTAAAATCAATCGCCGTCTGATCCTTATACGTCCCAAACGCTGACATTGTGAGATAAAGCGGCTTCATTCCACCACCCCCGCCTCGCGTGCCGCCTCGTTCAGCACCGCCCACTCCTCTTGCGTGGGCGCAGCTCCGCCTTCACGCGCATAGAACTCCCGCACCAGCGACGCGAAATCCTTTTCCTCGGGCGCCCTTTGCGTTGCCGTCGCTTTTCGTTCCCTGGCGCCTCCGGGCGCGAAATCGACCTTCATCGTATTTGGGTAAAACTGCCGCACCAGCTCCATCGCGTTGAGTACCGGCAGCTCGTCCGTCAGCGTCACATACAGGTAATCGTCCGGCGCCTTGACCTCCGCCCGAAGTTCGGCCAACGTCCCCTCGACGCGGCGCAGATCGCGGCGCGGGCGCAGGGAAAGCGTTTTCACCTCTGCGTCCCCCTTCGCCTCCAGCGTAACCAGTGCCATCGTTTTTTCGTCGTTCGCCTCGCGCAGGGAATATTTCAGCGGCGACCCGGCATAGCGCACCGTCTCCCGGCCAATCCACTGCGGGCGATGTACGTGCCCCAGCGCCGCATAGTCGAATCCGTCGAATACCTGACTCCCTATCGCTTCAATCGTTCCCACGCTGGGCGCAATAATCTCCGAGCCGCCGAGGGTCGGGCGACTGTCGCCGTGCGCCACGAACTGGTGCGCGAGGATAACGTTTCGCGCTGTGAAATCTACCTCGGCATGCTTAAGCGCCGTCGCGACCGCCTCGTCATAGCTGGTTATTTCCTCCTCCGGCCAGGCATGGCGTAGCGTCGCCTTCGTTACGAAAGGCAACAGGTAAAAATTAACCGCGCCATGCTCATCCGTGAGCGTCACCCTGCCCAAAGACGCTTCATACGTCCCCGCGATATGGATACGCTGCTTTTGGAAGAACCGCCTCCCGTAGTTTAGGCGTTCTCCAGAATCGTGATTTCCGCTGATGACGAAAACCTCCAGCGAGAGCGCCGCCAGCCGTACCAGAAACTCGTCAAACAGCCGCACCGCTTCCTCGCTCGCCACCGCCCGGTCATACACATCTCCGGCGATAAGCACCGCGTCCACCTTCTGCGCCTCGGCCGCCGCCAATATCTGCCGCAAAATATAACGCTGCTCCTCGATCATCGAATAGCCATGCACCACTTTCCCCAGATGGAGATCCGCCAAATGCAAAAGCCGCATACCCTTTCCTCCTCCTGCCCTCTGCGCCGTTCCTTTTATTATAGCAAAAATTCTTCCCCTGCGCTCAACTCGACAAACGGCATCCTGACGCTTTGCCCTCGCGCCGGGATCCAAAACAGGCGGCGAATTCCTTGACCACGGCGCGACACAGGGAACCATTATAAGGGTCCCTGTGTCGCGTCGGCAGGAAAGCAGCTTGCGCATTTTTCCCGGAAGGAAACTTTTCTTTTCTCCCACAGCAAAAAGCGCCGATCTGTCGATCGGCGCTTTTCGTTCTCTTTCCTAGTATGGCATTTAGTAATTTCGTGCGACCTGCTGGAAATAAGCCTGCGGATGGTCGCACACAGGACACTTCGGCGGCGCCTGCGGCCCTTCGCAGACATAACCGCAGTTTAGACACTGCCAGATGATTTTCTCACCCTTTTTGAACACTTTATCCTGCTCGACGTTCACCAAGAGCAATTTGTAGCGCTCCTCGTGTTCCTTCTCGATCTTTCCCACCGCATCGAAGAGGCGGGCGATCTTGTCAAAACCTTCCTCGCGCGCCGTCTTGGCAAATCCGGGATACATCGACGTCCATTCCTCGTTCTCTCCCGCGGCGGCGATCTTGAGGTTTTCCTCCGTCGTTCCTATTCCGCCCGTCACCAGCTTGTACCAGATTTTTGCGTGCTCTTTCTCATTGCCCGCCGTCTCCTCAAAGATGTTGGAAATCTGGACGAAACCGTCCTTTTTCGCCTTCGACGCGAAAAACGTGTACTTCGTCCGCGCCTGCGACTCCCCAGCGAAAGCCGCCCATAAATTTTTCTCGGTCTGCGAACCCTTAAGTTCCATAAGATCACTCCTTTTTCATAATACAAAATACGTATCGACCGTGACCTTATTATAGTCCCTTCCCCGAGAAAATAAAAGGGGCGAACGCTCTCCTCACATCCGCTTTGCCGGAATCGGGCCGCGCGACAGGGCGATGGCGCCGGTGCGGGCGATTTCGAGGATTTCGTAGTCGGAAAGCACCTCGCAGATGGCGTCGATTTTCTTCGCCCCGCCGGTCAGCTCGATGACAACGTTGGATTTACTGACATCGACGATTTTCGCCCGAAAAATATTGACGATGTTGATGATATCCGCGCGCGTTTCGGCGGTGGCGCGGACTTTAATCATCACCAGCTCGCGCGTGATATGCTCGGTGTCGCTGATATTGACCACTTTAATGACGTCGATGAGCTTCGCCAGCTGGTTCTTCACCTGTTCCAATTCCTGCGGGCTGTCGGCGGACACGACGACGTTGATACGGGTCACGTTGGCGTCCTCGGTATACCCGGCGGAAATACTTTCGATATTAAACGCCCGGCGGCTAATCAGCCCCGCGACATGGGTCAAGACACCGGGTTTATTGTCGACCAATACGGCCAGAAGATATTTTTTCATACGTCGCCGCCTCCCAACACCATTTCATCGAGCCGTTTACCGCCCGGGACCATCGGCAGGACGTCCTCCGCCTCCGGCACGATGACGTCGACGAGTATCGGCCCGTCGTGAGCGAAGGCCTTTTTCAGCGCCGGCAAAAGCTCCTCCGGCTTTTCCACACGGCAGGCGGCGACTCCCATCGCCTGTGCCAGCTTGACGAGGTCGGTATGCCCCTGAAGCCTCGACTCGGATAAATGGTGGTCGTAGAACATGCGCTGCCACTGCGCCACCATACCCAGCACATGGTTATGAATGACGATGACAATGACGCCGACGCCATAATCCGCCGCCGTGGCAAACTCCTGACAGTTCATCATAATGCTGCCATCGCCGGTAAAGAGGACGACCCGCCGGTCAGGGCAGGCGAGTTTCGCTCCAATAGCGGCGGGGAGTCCGTAACCCATCGTCCCCAGACCGCCCGAAGTGAGAAACTGGCGCGGACGACGCGCCTTGAAAAACTGCGCCGCCCACATCTGGTGCTGGCCGACATCGGTGACGACAATCGTATCGTCGTCTGCAAGACGGCTGACCGCTTCGATAACAGCCTGCGGCATGATGTGACCGTCGTCCTTTTTATAGGCGAGGGGGTGCGCTTTGTCCATGGCGATCGTATGGGCCCGCCACGCGCCGTATCGCGCCTTATAATCGACGCCCGACGCAGCAATCGCCCGGCGGAGAAGGGGCAGCGACCAGTGCAGATCGCCGGTTACCGGATAATCCACCGACACGTTCTTATTGACCTCCGCCGCGTCGATCTCAAAGTGGGCGATCTTCGCCTGCGGGGCAAATTCCTTAACCACGCCGGTCACCCGATCATCAAAGCGGACGCCTAATCCAATGAGCAGGTCGCACTCCATGATCGCCATATTCGCCGCGTAGGAACCGTGCATACCGGCCATACCAAAGGCAGCCTCATCGCCAGGATCAGCGCAGCCCAGCGCCATGAGCGACGACACCACAGGAATTCCCGTCGCCGCCTCGATGGCGCGCACATCATCCGCTGCATCAGCCAGGGTCACACCGCCGCCAATAAATAACAGCGGTCGCTCCGCTTTCGTCAATGCCGCCGCAAAAATATCGATCTGCCCGGCATCGCCGGTAAAATCCCCGCTGTAACCGCTAAGGCGCACCTCCGCCGGGTATTCGTACTCGATCTCCGCCGCGAACACATCCTTGGCGATATCAATGACCACCGGACCCGGACGTCCGGTGCGGGCGATAAAAAACGCTTCCCGGATGACCCGGGGCAAATCTTCAGCTCGCTTGACGAGATAATTGTACTTCGTGATTGGTCCCGTAATGCCGGAAATATCCGCTTCCTGAAAGGAATCGCGGCCGATGTAGGGATTGCCCACCTGCCCGGTAAAGCAGACCAGCGGAATCGAATCCATATTCGCCGTGGCGATGCCAGTCACGAGATTCGTGCCACCCGGCCCCGAAGTCGCGAACACGACCCCCGCCTCGCCCGTCGCCCGGGCATAACCGTCAGCCGCATGAACCGCGCCCTGCTCGTGCTTTGTCAGAATATGGGGAAACTTCATTTTATATACTTCGTCGTACAGCGTCAGCACCGCGCCCCCGGGATAGCCGAAGACAAGGCGGACGCCCTCTTTTTTCAGGCTCTCCAGTATAGCCCGCGCTCCATTTATGCGCAACGGGACAACCCCCTTTACAATATTACACTTAAATTATATTCCCCTATTATAGCCTGTTTTCCCCTCCCTGACAAGACGCTATTTTCTTCCCGCCGCAATTTTATTTAGCACTTGGCGTTCCCTGTCCGCGTCAGGTTCTTTGTGTTATAATGAATCGCGGAAAACGTAAGGGGAGGACTCGCTATGACACTGCTGGAAGAAACCATCGCTCATATTCAGCCGCCGGATGAGACCGCAAGCGCCGCCGTCGCGCGCCAGCTCGAGACAGCAACAGGCGAGGACATCGGGCTGGGCGCGCTCAAGACGCTGCTGATGAAGTACGCGGCCATTACCCAGACCGCCGCGCCGCCCCATCCGAAAAAATGCACCATCATATGCTGTGCCGACCATGGCGTCGCCGCTATGAAGGTCAGCGCCTACCCGCCTTCAACGACGGTGCAGATGACGGCGAATTATCTCATTTCCCGCGGCGCGGTCGCCAACGCGCTCTCAAATTTCGCCGGTTCCGAGCTTGTCGTCGCCGACCTTGGGATCGCCGCCCCTACGGACCATCTGCCGGGACTGCTGTCGCGAAAGATCGCCTTCGGCACGAAAAATTGCGCCGTCGGACCGGCTATGACCCGTGAACAGGCGATCAGGGCCGTTGAAACAGGTATTGAACTGGCTGCGTCGGCGGCCGCGGAAGGTTTCTGCTGTTTCTTGCCGGGAGAAATGGGTATTGCCAACACGACTTCCTCCGCCTGCGTCGCCGCGACGTTTTGCGGCCTTGCCCCGGAACTGGCAACCGGGCGCGGCACCAATATTTCCGATGATCGTCTCAAGGTCAAAATCGAGGTCGTTCGGCAGTCGCTTCGGGTGAACCAGCCCGATCCCCGGGACGGGTTGGACGTCTTACGAAAAGTCGGCGGCTTTGAAATCGGCTGCATTACCGGCATCATTCTCGGCGCGGCGGCGCGCCACGCTTTCGTCGTCATCGACGGCTTCAATACCGCCGCCGCCGCTCTCATCGCGCAGGCCTTGACGCCCCTCGCGCCGTACTATCTGATGGCGTCTCACCAGGCCGCCGAACCGGCGCACCTCGCCATGCTGAATAAGCTGGGGCTGACTCCTTATATGGATATGAATTTCCGGCTGGGCGAAGCGACCGGTTCCTCTATCGCCGTGAACCTCCTTGACGCCGCCGTGCTGGCGCGTGAACAGCTGCAAAGCGAAGCCGGTCCGCCTCCTTTTCGCACAGAGGCTATGCCCTCCAAGACCGCTCCCGTCACCGACAAGACTTTCGATTTCTATCTCCAAACCTTTCCTGAACCTTCGCGGACGGCGATGGACGCCTGCCAGCTTCGCATTGACAATTTGGCAAAGCCGATTTACAGCCTCGGTTACTTAGAGCAGATCGCCGTGGAACTGGCCGGCATTTTAGATGACGATCGGCCCCCGCTGGATCTAAAGCGCGCTCTTCTCTGCTTTTCCAGCGGTGATCTCAGCCCTATCCAGCAACGCCTCACGGCGGCCTTTGCCCAGCACGCCGGAGCTGACGTCACCGTCGCCCGCCTGCGACCGGGGCGACCCTTGACAGAAGCCTTTGACTTTGGACGCGCCGCCGCGGAAGAATTATCTTTTTCTCTGCCGCTTCTCGCCGTCGCCCTGACTGAATCCCGCTTCGACGCGCCGGCGGGCACGAAGGCTGAAGCGTTGCACGAGGCGCTGCTGCACGGCGACGGGACGCTCCGCTACGCGCCGGAGGATTTTCTCGCCCGCGTCCCTGCCGAATATCAGGCGGAAACCGCCGCCCTCCTCGGCGCTATCATCGCCGGAGCGCACAATCATTCGCTCATCGTTCTCGACGACGAGGCCACGGAAATCATCGCCCGCTACGCTGAAGCTCTCTGCCCCGCTGTCCGCCCTTACATCCTCCATGTCCAGCCGAAGCTTTTGCGTCTCGATATGACCGTCGGAGGCGGCTGCGTCGCCTGCCTCGGCCTTAAACTCATCGACGCCGCCCTGCACATGCTCAACGATATGAAAACCTTTTCCGAAGCCCGCGTCTCCGTAGCCGACGACGGGCCCGGCGCGGGACGGCAGATCGAATAGGCGGGAATAGACAATCCGGTGGATAAAGGCTATAATGAATATCATCCGGTCGGTATATGATTAATTTGAACGAAAGGAGCCGCGCGCATGTGGGAAAAAAATAAGACTTCGATCTGCCTCGCCGTCAGCTTTATTCTGGCGCTTTCCGCTTTCTGGCTCCTGCCGCAGCTGGCGTTCGTCGTATTCATCGCGCTCCTTATCGACCTCCTGCTCCATCCGCTGGTCGATCATCTTCATCAGGTGCGCTATATTCCGCGTTCCGTCGGCGCGGCGCTGAGCCTGTTTTGCTTTGTGACGCTCGCTACCGGCCTGATCGCCATGCTGTCGTCTACCCTTGCCGCTTCCGTCCAGAAATTTACGCACGATTTGCCGACGTTGACGGAAAACATCCGGGAGCTTTTTTCCTCGTCGGCCTTTCTGTCCCAGGAGATCGACAATCTCTGGACGGAGCTGGCCTCCCTCTCCATTACCGCGGTGCGCTCGTCGCTGACCATGCTCCCCTCTGTATTCAGCAAGGTGCTCGACATCATCATCATTTTGTTCACGGCGTTTTATATCTTAAAAGACGGCCGGCATATCCAAGAATGGTTTGCCCGCCTGTTTCCGGCAAAGGACCATCTGCGGGTTTACCGTCTTTTCGGAAAAATTCTGCGGGCGCTCAACATTTATATTTACAGCCAGCTCGCCATTTGCTTTTTGATGGGCATCGTCGTTTTCTGTTACTTCTCGCTGCGCGGTCTCCCTTACGCAGCCGTTTTTGCTGTTGTATCCGGCGTCAGCGAGTTTATCCCCGTCATCGGCCCGACGATCGCCTCCGCCTTTGGCACTGCCTTGACGGCCACGGTTTCGCCGTGGGTCGCCCTGCAGACAATGTGCTTTTACCTCCTGATCACCCAGATTAATCACAATTTTGTCTACCCGATGCTTATCGGTCGCTCGCTGAATCTACATCCCATCGCTATTCTACTGGGTATCTTACTGGGCGGCATCCTGCTCGGCGCACCCGGTATGTTTCTTGCCGTGCCGTTCATCGTTATTATCCGACTGGTCATCAAGGACATTTACAACGCCGCGAAGCAGCGTAATGAGGACGAAGCTCCGCCGCTCTTACCCCCGGAAAGCTAGACAAAAAGGAACGG
>ERZ773042.823-NODE-823-length-19747-cov-8.475269_pt1 | contig 19747 bp, 18 predicted proteins | sample MGYA00511664_ERZ773042 | MGnify/ENA primary metagenome ERZ773042 (study PRJEB29015, sample SAMEA2737984) | human oral metagenome | biome: human oral; feature: human-associated habitat; material: dental | place: China | collected 2036 ... | reverse complement strand
GAACCCGTGTTACCGCCGTGAAAAGGCGGTGTCTTAACCCCTTGACCAACGGACCTTGAGTTTTTCAACTCTTTCTATTATACCTACTTTTTTACCTTTGTCAAGGACTTTTTTCAGTGAAGTTGATTTTTTCTTTTCTTCACTAACTTAACTACTGCTTCCGTTCGTGCAGTGTGGGGAAACATATCGACCGACTGGATATACTGGAGGTCATAGACTTTTACTAGTTTAACCAAATCTCGTGCCAAGGTCGAAACATTGCAGGATACATAGACCATTTTTTCTGGAACATAGGTCAGAATGGTATCCAGTAGCTTATCATCTAAGCCTGTACGAGGAGGGTCAACTATCAAGGCATCTGCTCGGTAGCCATCTTGATACCAGCGTGGAATAATCTCTTCTGCTGTTCCCGCTTCGTAATGGGTATTGTCAAACCCCATTCTCTGAGCATTTCGCTTGGCATCTTCAATGGCTTCTGGAATAATATCCATTCCTCTGAGACTCTTGACCTTATTTGCGAAGGCAAATCCAATCGTCCCAACACCGCAATAGGCATCGATCAGATGATCCTCTTTGCTGACATCCAGAGCCTTAACTGCTTCACTATAGAGAATTTCTGTCTGCTCAGGATTAAGCTGGTAAAAAGCTCGAGGGGAGAGAGAAAACTCATAGTCGAGTACTCCTTCTTGAATACTCTCTTGGCCCCAGATAATTTCCGTCTTTTCACCATAGATTTCACTTGTTTTCGCTGTATTTGTATTGACTGCAACTGTGACGACTTCTGGAAAATCTTTAACTAAGTCTTTTACTAGCTGGGTTAAATTAAGCTGGCGATTTGTGACAATGATAATCTGGACTTGTCCCGTTTTTCTTGCTCGACGTACCATGATAGTACGAACGCCTAACGTTTTTCTCTCATCTGTAATTGGAATTTGGTGGTAAGTAAGAAGTTCAGCTAGGCAATTCGCTATTACTTGGGTTTCCTTATCTTGCACCAAACAGTCTTTCAACTCTACGAGGTAATGAGAGTTTTGCGCATACAAACCTGCCTTGACCTGATTTTTAAATTTCCGAGTCTGAAATTGAAGCTTAGCACGGTAGTACTTTGGTTCCTGCATTCCGATAGTTGGACGGATTTCATAGTTTTCATATCCTGCAGGAGCAAATTTTTTCAGGGCTTGATGGAGCAGATCCGTTTTGAACTCTAACTGTTTATCGTAGTGGAGGTGCATGATTTGGCAACCACCACATTCATTATAAATCGTACAAGCTGGCACGACTCGAAATTTAGACTTCTTATTAACCTTTAGTAATTTGGCTTCAACAAAGTTACGTTTAATAGAAGTAATTTGACAATAGATGTCTTCTCCTTTGAGGGCGCCTGGCACAAATACTAAAGTTTTTTGGTAAAATCCGATTCCCTCGCCATTGATGCCCATCCGCTTGATTTTTAAAGGTATTTTTTGTTTGACTTTCAGATTCATACCCCTATCTTATCACATTTTAGGGTATAATAGAACTATGAAAATCACAAAACTTGAAAAGAAAAAACGTCTCTACTTGATGGAGTTAGATGGACAGCAAACCTCTTATATCACGGAAGATACCATTGTCCGTTTTATGCTATCTCGAGATAAGGTCATTAGTAAAGAGGAACTTACCGAGATTCAGGACTTTGCCCAGTTCTCTTATGGTAAAAATCTCGCTCTCTACCATCTATCATTTAAAGCTCGAACCGAAAAGGAAGTTCGCGAGTATCTGAAAAAGTATGATCTTGATGAAAAAATCACTAGTCAAGTTATCGCTAATCTTAAAGAAGATAACTGGATTAATGATCGTCAGTATGCCTACTCTATCATCAATGCCAATCAACTTTCTGGAGATAAGGGACCTTATGTGCTAGCTCAAAAACTGTCTCAAAAAGGAATTGACAAATCAACTATTGAAGAGGTTTTAAAGGATTTTGATTTTTCAGAGGTTGCTCAACGTGTAGCGGAGAAACTTCTTAAAAAATACACGGGAAAGCTTCCCGCTCGTGCCTTGCAAGATAAGATCATTCAAAACTTGACGAACAAAGGCTTCTCCTATTCTGATGCTAAAAATGCTTTTGATGACTTGGATAGTCAAGTCGACCAAGAAACGACTCAAGAGCTCATTTTTAAAGAACTGGATAAACAATATGCTAAATACGCTCGCAAATATGAAAGTTACGAACTAAAACAGCGTTTAACCCAAGTTTTAGCTCGAAAAGGCTATGATTTTTCGGATATAGCCAGCGCTCTCAGAGAATATCTTTAACATTTTCAGGTAAAATTCAAAAAAATTAGACCGATTTATGATATAATAGTAAACGATAAACTTATAAATTGTAGAAAGTTGGTTAGTTATGAAACTTCCAAAAGAAGGCGACTTTATTACAATTCAAAGTTATAAGCATGATGGGAGTCTTCACCGTACTTGGCGGGACACCATGGTACTAAAAACAACAGAGAACGCTATTATTGGCGTCAACGACCACACACTTGTTACCGAAAGTGACGGTCGTCGTTGGGTGACTCGAGAACCGGCTATTGTTTACTTTCACAAAAAATATTGGTTTAATATCATTGCCATGATTCGTGATAATGGGATTTCCTACTATTGCAATATGGCCAGCCCCTACTATCTAGATGAGGAAGCCCTGAAATACATTGATTATGATTTGGATGTCAAGGTTTTCACTGATGGTGAAAAGCGTCTCTTGGACGTTGAAGAGTATGAGCGCCATAAACGCAAAATGAAGTATTCTGATGATTTAGACTATATTTTGAAAGAGCATGTTAAAATCCTTGTTGATTGGATCAACAATGGACGCGGTCCTTTCTCAGAGGCCTATGTCAACATTTGGTACAAACGCTACATAGAACTAAAGAATCGGTAAAGTTGTCAAACCGGGGTGAGAGCCCTGGTTTTTTATTTGAAAAACCCAGCCTAGAAGCTGGGTTAATTGCTATATATCTAATTTAGTGACAGTAAACTTGATATGGGAATAATCTTTTTCAACATCCTTATCTAACAGGAAAGCCGTGGCATCCTTCTTAACCTGAACAAGATCAATGTTCTGGGCTTGAGCTGCATAGACGCATCCACAATAGCATTGACGATAGATATCATACTCCTCGCACATCTCCACTGAACGTTTGTAACCTTGATTTTTCTTGAAATCACTTGGAAGATAGTGGGTGGTATAAATCTTTTGCACATCAATTCCGATGCTGTTGATGGTTTGAGAATTCTTATGGGGACTGATGGTCAAAGCTGAACCAAAGTAGTCAAAGCCCAAGTCCATAGCTACCTGTGCTGTTTTATCCAGACGGTAGTCAAAACAAACCTTGCAACGGTCACCACCTTCAGGTTCTTCTTCCAGTCCTCTGACTAACTTCCGGTATTCATTGGGTTCATAGGGAGCTTCTAGGTACTGGACTGTATTGCCTGTTCGCTCATTGAAATCACTGACAAATTTCTTGGTGACGTAAGCCCGCTTGTGGTATTCTGCCTTGGGATGGATATTGGAATTGGCAAAATAGATAGTCACATCAGCGTATTTTGTCAGGTATTCTAAGGTGTAGGTACTACAAGGAGCACAGCAAACATGCATGAGAATAGTTGGACGTTGCTCATTTTTCTCCCATACTTGTACCATCTTCTGCATGACACGGTCATAATTAATCTTCTGATTGGGGTTCATCTTGCTCAGAATTTCTTCTACATCGATCATGTTCTTCTCCTTTTTCTAGTTTTATTTTATCATATAAGTTAGGAGAGCTCAAATCAATTTTAGAAGAGAAAACCATAAAAGGAGGGATGCATGTTCCCTCCTTTAGTGTTTTTTAAAGTTACTTTTACATCATCCCGCCCATCATGCTTGGATCCATTGCTGGAGCTGGGGCTGCTGGTTCCGGTTTATTGGCTACGACTGCTTCTGTTGTCAAAATCAAGCTGGCTACAGATGCTGCATTTTGAAGGGCTGAACGGCTCACTTTCACTGGGTCAATGATTCCTTCTTCAATCATGTTGACCCATTCGCCAGTTGCTGCGTTGAAGCCTGTACCAACTTCAGCATTTTTCAAACGATCGATGACAATAGATCCTTCAAATCCTGCATTGTGGGCGATTTGACGAACTGGTTCTTCCAAGGCACGGAGAACAATATTGCGTCCTGTCGCTTCATCTCCTGTCAATTCCAAATCAGCAACGGCTGGAATGACATTGGCAAGAGCAGTTCCACCACCTGCAACGATTCCTTCTTCAACAGCTGCACGAGTAGCGTTGAGGGCATCTTCGATGCGGAGTTTCATTTCTTTCAACTCAGTTTCAGTTGCAGCTCCGACCTTGATGACTGCGACACCACCTGACAATTTAGCCAATCGTTCTTGGAGTTTTTCACGGTCGAATTCAGAAGTTGTGGTTTCGATTTGTGACTTGATAACTGCAACACGGTGAGAAATGGCTTCAGGATTTCCAGCACCTTCTACGATAACAGTGCTATCTTTGTCCACAGTTACTCTCGCAGCTTGACCAAGCGCCTCAATAGTAGCGTCTTTCAACTCAAGACCAAGATCCTCTGTGATGACTGTTCCACCTGTCAAGATAGCGATATCTTCAAGCATCGCTTTGCGACGGTCACCGAAGCCAGGTGCCTTAACTGCTACTACGTTGAAGGTTCCACGAATCTTGTTCAATACAAGAGTTGGAAGAGCTTCGCCATCTACATCATCCGCAATAATCAAGAGTGGACGATTGCTTTGAAGAATACTTTCTAGAAGCGGCAAGATTTCTTGGATATTGGAAATCTTCTTGTCAGTAATCAAAATGTATGGATTTTCAAGATCAGCCACCATTTTTTCGCTATCCGTCACCATGTACTGTGAAAGGTAACCGCGGTCAAACTGCATTCCTTCTACGACTTCAAGTTCTGTTTCCATACCACGTGATTCTTCAATGGTGATAACACCGTCTTTACCAACTTTTTCCATAGCTTCAGAGATGTATTCGCCGACTTTTTCAGAACGAGAAGATACGGCAGCAACTTGAGCGATGGCTTCTTTATTAGCAACTGGAATGGCATTGTTTTTCAAAGCTTCTACTGCTGCGGCAACCGCTGCTTCAATCCCACGACGAATGCCGATTGGGTTGGCACCTGCAGTGACGTTTTTGATTCCTTCGCGGACGATCGCTTGGGTCAAAACAGTTGCAGTAGTTGTCCCGTCACCTGCGATATCATTTGTTTTTGAAGCTACTTCTGATACCAATTTGGCACCCATATTTTCAAAATGGTCTTCTAGTTCAATTTCTTTGGCAATGGTCACACCGTCATTGGTAATCAAAGGTGAGCCAAATGATTTTTCCAACACGACATTACGACCTTTTGGTCCCAAGGTTACTTTAACAGTGTCTGCAAGGATATCGACACCACGAACCATAGCTGAACGAGCATCAGATGAAAATTTAATTTCTTTTGACATACTTACTTTCTCCTTCTATTCTTCAATGATTGCCAAGATGTTAGCTTCGCCAACGATGATGTACTTTTCATCGCCATCTTTTACATCAAGACCTGCATGTGCTTCAACTAAGACACGGTCTCCAGGCTTAACGCTTGGAGCTACCAAGTCACCGTTCAAGGTACGAACACCTTGTCCAGTAGCTACAACTTGGGCTGTTTTTGTTTTTTCTTGGGCTGAGCCTGCAAGGACAAAGCCTCCAACAGTTTGTTCTTTTTCTTCGACTTTCAAGACCACACGGTCTCCTAATGGTTTCAACATCTGTTTTCCTCCATGATGAGATACATATTATTAGCACTCTTTGTATATGAGTGCTAATTCATAATTCTATTGTATCACTTGGTCAGAAATAGTCAAGAAAAAAGTCTGACTTTCTCAAGATAAAAAAGCCTAAGATTGACTCAGGCTTTTCTATGCTTAAAATGGTAATTCTTCCTCTTCCAAAACCAAATCAGCCAAATCCTGACCTGCGTTATTTTCACGCATGGCACGTTGGGCGCGGCTTTCCAAAAGTTGGAATCCTGTCACGAGAACTTCGGTCACATAGTTGGTCTGACCATTTTTCTCAAAGCGACGGGTACGAAGTTCTCCATCCACAGAGATAAGACTACCTTTGGTCGCGTAACTTGCCAAGGTTTCAGCCAATTTTCCCCAAAGAACAAGATTAACAAAATCAGCTTCACGTTCCCCATTTTGGTCTTTGTAACGACGGTTCACAGCGATAGTTGCACGCGCTACTGACTTGTCATTGTTGGTTTTGTGCAATTCTGGTGTAGACGTCAAACGCCCAATCATGATAACTTTATTATACATTTTTCATCCTCCTACTTATCTATTCGCAGGAAATCAAAAAAAGTTACAGAAATTTGTAACTTTTCGAGGAAATTTTTTACTTTTTATGAACCATAAATCCAGTCGCCTGTTGATTGGCCATAATGGTCATATCTGTAATCTGCACACGACGGGGCTGACTGGTCACATAGACAACCGTGTCTGCGATATCCTGAGCTTGCAAGGCCTCAATTCCCTGATAGACCGCCTCAGCCCGCTCTTTGTCACCGTGAAAACGAACTGTAGAGAAATCTGTTTCGACAATCCCTGGTTGAATGGTGGTCACCTTGATGTCCGTTGCGATCGTATCAATTCGCAGTCCATCTGAAAAAGTCTTGACTGCAGCCTTGGTGGCTGAGTAAACCGCTGCACCTGCATAGGCATAGATTCCTGCGGTCGATCCCATATTGATAATATGACCTTGATTGGCTGCAACCATGGAAGGCAAGAAGGAACGAGTGACTGCCATCAAACCTTTGACATTGGTATCCAACATAGTCAGCATATCCAACTCTTCATAGTCTTGATAGGGAGCTAAGCCAAGAGCCAGTCCAGCATTATTGACCAAGATATCAATCTGATCTATCGTTTCCAAAATATCGGAGCAGACAGTCTTGACCATGGTCATATCCGTTACATCCAGAGGAAAAGTCCAAACTGTTTGATTTGGAAACGTTTCTGCAAACTCTGACTTGAGGGCTTCTAGTCTGTCTGTCCGTCGCCCAGTTAGGACGACATTCTCACCCTGATCCAGATAAGCACGCGCAATCGCTTCACCGATTCCTGAGGTCGCTCCTGTAATCACTACATTTTTTGCCATCTTATTTCCTTCTATACTAGCGAGACAGATACTGACAACTTCCTAGGCCGTCCAGTGTTTGGCTGGGTCAAATGGAGTTCCAACAACTTGGTCTTCTGATAATTCAATAACCCCACGTTTTTGCGGAGCATTTGGCAGATGCAATTCACGAGGGCTGCACATCATGCCAAAACTCTTTTCGCCACGAAGTTCGCCTGGGAAAATAAGATTTCCTTTGGGCATCATCGCTCCAGGAAGAGCTACAATGGTTTTCAACCCAACACCCGCATTGGGAGCCCCTGCAACGATTTGCACTGTCTTGTCACTTGCGACTGCAACTTGGCAGATGTTGAGGTGATCACTATCAGGATGAGCTACCATCTCGACAATCTCACCGACAACAAACTTAGGTTCTTTGTCATTGACAATCTCTTCTGCAAAGCCTTCCGCTCGCAATTCTTGGTTCAAACGTTCTACTTGTTCATCTGTCAAAAAGACTTGACCACGCTCTGCAATTTCAAACAAACTTGAAACTTCGAAAATATTCCAAGCTACTGTTTCCCCATTTTCTTTGAGGAAAATACGGGCTACTTTGCCTTTGCGCTCCACGTCTAGTTTGGCATCTCCGCTGTTTTTCACGATGATCATAAGGACATCACCAACATGCTCTTTATTATATGTAAAAATCATTCTTTCCTTTTCTCCTATTTCAGTTCTGCTAAAAAGTCGTTAATTTGTTGCTTTCTTTTACGGTCGCGATTGACAAATCGGCCGATTTCCTTGTCCTTTTCTAGCACAACAAGGCTAGGAATCCCGTAAACATCCCAGAGTTTAGCCAGATCCATGTACTGGTCTCGGTCCACTCGAATAAAGGTGAACTCTGGATTGGTCTCCTCAATCTCTGGCAAGGAAGGATAGATATAACGACAATCGCCACACCAGTCCGCCACAAAAAGGAAAACCTTCTTGCCATCTTGCTCGACAAAACCTGCTAGTTCTTCTATACTACTGGGAATAATCATAAGACTTCCTCCTCATAGACTATGTCTTCATTTTCATAGACAAAGGTATAGTGACGACCATCCTCGAAAATGACTCCTCCGACAAGTCGCTCTAGGCTACTTTCGTAGACTTGAACATAGAGAGTCGCAATCTCACCCATATCTGAGAAAAGTTCGCGCACGATAGCGGTCAACTCTTCCTGAGTCTTCATGAGCTTGTGATTATCTGCTGCTTTTTTAGCCCCCAAAGCAAGGGCACTTAGACCAGCCACAGTCAAGCCAGTCATCCATAATTTCTTAGCTTTCATACCATTCATTGTAACACAAAAAGGGCTCTAGGACAAATAGGGAAGCCGTAGAAAACAAGTAAAAAGCCCCTTCCTTAAAGGAAAAGGACTTCTTATACTCAAAGAGCAAACTAGGAAACTAGCCGCAGGTTGCTCAAAACAGTATTTTGTGGTTGTGGATAGAACTGACGAAGTCAGTAACCATACCTACAGTAAGGCAACGCTGACGTGGTTTGAAGAGATTTTCGAAGAGTATTATTCTTATTGCCAGGCACCTGAGTTGCCAACGTAGTAGCCATCTGGTGTGTAGGTATTGCGAAGCATCTTACCTGATGAAGCTAGATAATACCACTTGCCATTATCTTTGACCCAATCATTCGCTAGCATGGCACCAGAAGAACTTACATAATACCATTCTCCCTTGTCAAAAATCCAAGTGCTTGCTTTCATAGAGCCTGAAGTTGATAAATAGTACCACTTGCCTTGGTCGTAAAGCCAATCACTAGCAATCATAGCTCCTGATGATTTAAAGGCATACCATTTGCCACCTTGATAGAGCCAAGTTCGATTAAACATAATCCCTTTATCATTCATAAAGTACCAAGTTCCATTGTCTTTAACCCAAGCATTTTGAACTAGTTGGCCTTGTTTTTGATAGTACCAATTTTGGTCTGATTTTAGCCATCCTTCTGCTTTTACAATCGGATAAAGTTCTTTGAAAGATCCTCCATTATCATATTTATGACTGATAGTTCTTAGTTTTTCAAGCTTCAACTCACCATTATCATAGTCTGCCCAAGCAAAGAGTTTTTGACCATTGACAGTCTCTGGTAAGGTGGCAGTGTAAGTCTTGGTTTGATAGTCCCATTTAGCATCAAGGTAAGTGTATTGATCATTTGATTCGTTAATACGGTAGTAGCCTCTCTTTCCACCTTCATGATGTACATCGTCAACCACTTTCGTTGACCAGGTCTTTACTTCATTTCCGCTCTTGGCTTCTACCTTGATATCTCCTCTATAGCCATATGGAACATAGAAATTCAGGTAACGCCCCTCTACACCAATCATAGACTTGTCCTTTTCTTGACCTAGGAAATTGACAGTCTGATCTTGACCATTGAGACTAACCGTCCACTCGATTTTCTCGGTTTTTGGCAAATCCAAGACTTTGATATCCACTTCATGACCATTGTTAAAATGAAGAATCTTGCCATCTTGATACTGCACTCCACACTTAATAACCCATTCTTCTTTAAGCTCAAATGCCTGCCCTGAATGAGGAAAAGTCAGTAAAGCTAGACCTGCTAGAGACAAAACAAATAGTGTGATTTTTTTCATTGTAGTTCCTCCTTAGGAATTATTATGTTAATTATATCACTATCTATTTTTTTTGCAAATCTTATCCTAAATATGCAAGCAAAAAACCTCTGAGATTGTTCTCAAAGGTTCGATTTTTACTAATTGCTGTTCTCAACTGCTGCAGTAACAAAGGCAGTGTAGAGTTCTTCTGGACGGTTTGGACGGCTGGAAAGTTCAGGGTGATACTGACAAGCCACAAAGAATTTATTCTCAGGAATTTCCACAATTTCGACCAATCGATTGTCAGGAGAAACTCCTGAAAAGACAAAGCCTGCCGCCTCAAACTGTTCACGAAAGGCATTGTTAAACTCATAACGGTGACGGTGACGGCGTTGCACCACTTCTTGATTATGATAAGCAGCTGCCGCCTTAGAACCACGTTTCAACTTAGATGGATAAAGTCCCAAACGAAGAGTTCCACCCATATCCTCAACATCAACCTGGTCACGCATGATATCAATGATAGGGTATTTTGTATCTGGTGCAAGTTCAGCAGAATTGGCACCTTCAAGACCCAAAACGTGACGAGCAAACTCGATACAAGTCAACTGCATTCCCAAGCAGACACCCAACATTGGAACATCATTTTCACGCGCATAACGGATGGCTTGGATTTTCCCTTCCGTACCACGTTGGCCAAAACCGCCTGGTACGATGATTCCGTCCGCATCCGACAAGAGCTCTGCTACATTCTCTGCCGTCACATCATTGGCATTGATCCAATTAATCTTCACTTCTGCGTCGTTGGCATACCCAGAGTGTTTCAAGGCTTCGACCACTGAGATGTAGGCATCTTGCAACTCCACATACTTACCGACAAGGGAAATTTTAACTTGTTTTTTCAGGTTCATGACCTTGTCCACCATGGCTGACCATTCTGTCATATCCGCTTCTGGTGCATCTAATTTCAAATGATCACAGACAATTTGGTCCATGCCTTGCGCCTGCAAGTTCAATGGAATTTGGTAAAGGTGTTCAACGTCCAAAGACTCGATAACAGCTTCTGGAGCCACGTCACAAAACTGAGCTAGCTTGTTTTTAATACCTTGACCAGCTGGTTTTTCTGTACGAATGACCAACATATTTGGCTGGATTCCCAAACCACGCAATTCTTTTACAGAATGCTGAGTTGGCTTGGTCTTCATCTCACCAGCAGCCTTGAGATAAGGAAGCAAGGTTGTATGGATGTACATGACATTATCTGCCCCCACATCTGCCTTCATCTGACGAAGGGCCTCTAGGAATGGCAAGGACTCGATATCCCCAACGGTTCCACCAACCTCTGTGATAATGACATCAGAGTCGGTCGTTACAGCGGCACGCTTGATTTTTTCCTTCAAAGCATCTGTGATATGAGGAATAACCTGAACAGTTGCCCCAAGGTATTCTCCACGGCGCTCCTTACGAAGAACTTCACTGTATATTTTACCAGTTGTCACATTGGAATATTTGTTGAGATTGATATCGATGAAACGTTCATAGTGACCCAAGTCCAAATCTGTCTCAGCCCCATCATCTGTCACAAAGACTTCCCCATGCTGGTAAGGACTCATGGTTCCCGGATCGATATTGATATAAGGGTCAAACTTCTGAATAGTCACTTTTAGACCACGATTTTTCAAGAGACGCCCCAGACTTGCTGCGACAATCCCTTTCCCAATAGACGACACCACACCACCAGTTACAAAAATATATTTCGTAGACATAGATTCCTCTTTCTAAAATGCTCAAGGCCTTGTTAACTACGAGGGGAGATAGAAAACAAGACCCTTATGAATAACGACTCTTCAAGAAAACTTCCTGAAAAACAAAAATAGCTCCCTAGTAACTAGGGAGCCCCGACCTCTAAAAGAGGTGCCCGAACAATATAATACCTCAAAGCAGATCATTTGTCAACCCGAATTGGTAAAAGATGAAAAAAGGAGATTGTTTTCAGAAAACCAACCAAAGATCCGCATCCCAACGGATGACCTGCTCAAGGAACAAAAAAGGAGATCTAACAATCTCCTCTGTGAAGTCTTTTACTCTTCTTCACTCGTTTCAGCGTCATCGTCAGAAAACTCGTCGTCTTCTTCGTTAAGATCCACGTCTTCACCCAAGTCATCAGGGGCGATTTCGTTGATTTCTGCATCGTAAGCTTCCACTTCATTTTTCTCATCATCTGGATTTTCATCATCATATGAAAGAGCTGGGTCTGCTTCGTATGCATCTTCGTCTTCTGGATCATCTGCATTGTAGTCAATGGCATCTGAATCACCATCCATAAAGGCATTGACACGTTTTTTCTTAGCTTTTGGTGCTACTTCATCGTCGTCACTTTCTTCAAGAGCGATGATTTCTTCGTCGATTTCGTCCACACCATACCATGAACGAAGACCCCATTTGTTGTCTCCAAGTGAGATGAAGCTACCGTCAAAGTTCAACTCTGTGTAGAACAAAGGCAAAGCTTCGCGGATATCGCTGTTTGATGTTCCAAGGTAGTTTTGAATTTCGTTTACAAGATCGCTAAAATGCATCTCATGATCGCGACCACGAAGTTCCAAGATAGCACGCGCTACCTCAATCATAGATAGTTCACTTTTTTCTTGCCCAGCAAATACTTCTAATTCCAAAGCGTTTCTCCTCATTTTTACTACTATCGCCAGAGCGAACGGACTCTGACCTCATTTTATCATGTACTCTTTATTGTACGATAATTTTGCGGAATAGTCAAAGGTTAAATGGGGGAAAGTGACAGAACCTTTTATTTCTTTGCTACCCAGCCGATAGTGTCGATTGGTGGATTTTCGGTATCAATCCAGATGAATTCAATACCAATTTCACCATTTTTAAATTTGGTCAATCGAATGCCGTTGATTTCCAGCTCATTGAGTCGTTGACCTGTCAAGACTTCTCGTTCTTTCAACTGGAAAACACCACGCAAGATCCAATTCCCAAGGATTTCTTGCTTATCAGTTGACTGAATCGCCTTACCAGCTTCTTGGTTGATATAGGCATTGATGACATCTCCAGAAGGTAAGAAGCGTAGCTTAAAGGTTCTTTCTTCTTTGGATAGAGCTAGTTTTTTAGTACCAGGTTCAAAGGTCCCAAAGCCAGGGCCAAAGAAATCAGGTCTTTCATCATGGAAATTTTTAGAGTCAGGCAGAGGAATGTAAACCTCGCTAACTGGACGATAAACCAGCTGTTCAATTTCTTTAATGAGTTTTTTATTGCCAGTATTGTGAACAAAGTGAATCAAATCCTCACGAATAGCTTTCATCTGAGCTTTTTCTTCCTTGCTGGTCCATTTCTTCAAGAGTATTTCTTCCAGAGAGAAGGTCACAAAAGCTAGTTCCTCTGGAGCCAGACTATCCTTAAATTTATCTTGAATCTTTAAAATTCGAGTCAGGCGATCTTTCTTAGCTAATTTTGAACCACCGTTAAAGGCATTGAAACCAGAGTTTTCTTCCACATTTCCATGTTTATCTGTAATCACCCAAGACACTGTTTCTAAGATATCGGATTGTTCCTTTTCAGCTGTCAGCAAATGAAGATTTTCAAAGAGAAAAAAAGGGTCTTCGATATAATGGACGTCCCAAGTATCTACAACAATGTCTTTATTGTTAAAGGTCATATGAAGCTGGCTGTCAGCTGCGGTGTACTTGTAGTGGTGTTTCCCATCTGTAAAACGAAAATTGGTTGGATTATTTTTGGTAGTTGAGCCCTCAATGACCAGATTATCAATATCGACTGGTAAATAAGTCGTCTCCCCAACAAAAATTTTAGGATTTTCCCCCTTCGGTGTTGGCATCAGAACGTGATAAACAGCTTCAACATTGACCGAATCCGAGTTGAAACCCTTGATTTGTGCCTTAGAGGACTCGATTCTCTGATTTCTAAGAGTCGCAATCTTTCGTGCCAACTCTTCATAGCGCTGATAGTTTTCCTTATCTGCTGATTCTTTATCCGCTGAAATATCTGCATGAAACTTGATATCACCCAACAGGTCCGTCCAAGATTGAGAATCTTTCTTGAATTGAGCGATTTTTTGGTCTCCAGAATTAATTCCAAAAGACTTGATACCCACTAGGTATTTATGATTTTCATCCACAACAACTGAAGCATCATAGGAAGTATTAGCAATATCTTCCCCGACGGCATTAAAGGCTTTTTGAAAAACAGTTTCCTGAAATTTGGAATTGACAATCGGAGCTACAAAATTCTCTGTTTGTCCCTCATCTTCGGATTCTGCCTTTTGAGAGAAAGCTTGGCTCAAACTAGCGAAATTGGTAATTAAGGTTTTGTATTTTTCTTTTTGTTCAGACTTTAGATGTTCCCACATAAGCACCCTCTTTTCTATTTTCAGTATATCAAAAGAAGATTAGTTTTTCACTAATCCTCCTATATATTCGTTAATTAATACTGTAAAATTCGAGTTTGCCTTGTTTTTTTACAAGTCTCAAATACTCTTCGTCTGACAAAACAGCTAATCCATCGTCATAAGCCTTGATTTTCTCAAAAGCCTGGTCATAGCTATCCACAAAATCCTTGACATAGGACTCTCCTTCAAACTGTCCGTTCATCTTGGTATAGATAATGGCAAATTTTCCTGAACGGTCAAGTTGAGATTGACCTTGACTTTCATTTAAGGCCTTGGCAATATTCTCCGCGATGCGTTTAATAACAGGAACAACCACGCTGTTTCCAGCTTGCTTGTAGAGCTGACCGTTAGAAACACCTTCTGGGATTTTAAAGGATTTAGGATAGCCTTGAACGTTAAAGGTTTCTTTGGGTGTCAATTTACGAATCTCACCACTGTCTGTCAAAATCAATGGAACATTGTGCCCACCTGTTCCCATATTGGCTGTTAGGGTGGGGACAACACCGTTTTTGTTTTCACGGACATACTGACGGCGCCACTGGTAAACTGTATCTTGACTGGTGACTTCAAACTTCAACTGGTCATAGAAATTTTGCTTACCTTCACGGTAGTAGTAGACCTCGTCTAGCTTATCACCAAAGTTAATCACATCCTGAAGAGTCGTAGTCAGCTTGACTTCCTCTGGGAACTCGAACAAGTCATAGGCTTCCTTGGTATCAAAACCAACAATGTAGATCCGCTCACGGTTTTGTGGGATATTCCCATAGTCTTTCCCGTTGAGAACCTTCCACTTGATGAAGTAGTTGTTCTCAGTCAAGGCTTCACGAATAACCTTGAAAGTATTTCCATGGTCATGACCGACCATGTTCTTGACGTTTTCGATGAAAATGGCACGAGGTTTACATCCCTCAATCATGCGAAGCAATTCGAAGAAAAGATCGCCACGATCATCATCAAAGCCCTTGCGATAACCTGCAATACTAAAGGCCTGGCAAGGAAAACCTCCCATAATCACATCCACTCGCTCAGCCGGAATATCCTCTGGCTGAACATCGTGAATATCACGACCATCCAAATAGGTATTTGGATGGTTTAACTGATAAGTCTGACGCGCATACTTATCAAATTCATTGGCATACACCACTCTGAACTCGTTGGTCTGTTCAAATCCCAACTCAATTCCCCCAACACCTGAGAAGAAGGCTGCAATGTTGTACTTCTCAGGTCGGTTCGAACTTACAGAATTTGCCATGTAGTAACCTGCTTTCTAAAAAATATCATAACAGAAACACTATATCAATTTGTGCTAGAAACAACAATATTTCATAGGAATTAACAATCTTAAAATAAGTACAATTAATAAGCTTAGTAATAATAAGTTATACATGTTTCGATACAATGGTTTCTTGATAAATTTGTTAAATTCTTCCTTAGAAATAAACATTTGATTCACATAAAGATCTTTTAAACATTGATATTGTTTTCTAATATTTCTAATATCCAAATTAAACATTATCATGATGATTAACAAAGCCATGATCAAAAGTAATAACAATACATTAGTTTTTTCTGAAGTTGAACAAACAATTCTTCCAAATAGACTTTGACCATCGCTCTTTTTTATAAAATCAAAAATAATCAAAGAAAAAGCCGTTAGCCAACCAAATAATTTCGTATTTAAACTTGAATTAGATTCACTAATCATAGTCGAAATTTTTATAAAGTCATCTTTTAAATTATTTTGAAGTTCAAAATAATGGTCTGTTTTTCCACTAACAATTCTATTAAAAATAGATTCCGCTTGATTTTTAATTAAGTCCAATTCATCAAGTCTTTTTTGTTTTATAATTAAACTTCGAACAATCTGCAACTTTACTTTATAAGCTTCACTATATTCTTGCTCATTAACAATCCATTCGTAAATTTCTAATAATCCATCACTTTTTAATAATTCATCAATTTCTAATAATCCATCGGTTAAATTTTGTTTTCCAAATTCAGTTATAAAGACACAAGAATCTAAATCTCCTTCAAAGGTAAATTCAAGTCTATTTTGTTGTCTCTTTGTTCGATTAGCTAAAAGCAATAACACATATATGTTTATAAGGTGGCGCACCCGATCACTTTTAGAACTATAGTCTCCTCCAGATAAAAGTTTTAAAGAAATTTTTAATTTTTCATATTCTACACCATTAATGGTATTAAAACTAATAATTTTTAAGTAATTTTCAGCATCAGATTCAGTAACTACTTTAAATTCGCTAGTTACTGAATCAAAATATTGTATATTATCATAATTTTTAATACATAATTTATCAAAAATTTGTTGTAGATTATGACTTGGTACATCTATAAATTCTTCTTCAAAAATCCAAGTATTTTCTTTATTATAGATATAGTACCCGTCATTCTTATTTAGACCAATCTGATTTGATTTAAAAATTTGTTGTAAAGGAGAATTTAAATCTATAATCGCAGCAGTATTTTGCCATTTTATTCCTATACTATTAGTCATTCATCTATACCAAGATTTTGTAAAACTTGAGAGCGATACCTCTCATGGATATCTAACTCTAACTTACCTGTGTTTCTATTATATTCTACTTCCTGCCTATCTTTCATCTCAATAATGTTATCCGTATAAATACTTGTTATATCCGATATTTGTAAAGATTTTTTAAAATGTTTAATAATTATTTTCTTAGATATATCAAATTCTGAATCTAAATCCAATGATTTTGCAGAAAAAATCTCACTTTCATCATTTGTATCTAGTAAATTATTTTGAACCAACTTATTAGTTAATGCAACCTTATCAAAAGAGATATTCTCAAAAATATACTCTAATGATAGCTCTTTAATTTCTTCATAGTTAATTTGATTTATAACTTTTTCGGAAAATAATGAGTTATTTTTAACAAATCTAATTAGTGTATCAGTATTAGTATCACTATCTCTAAAAAGTTTCAAATCCAAAAACTTATTATACCAAAATTTTGCAGCTGTATTACTTTTATCTATGATGGTTATATCATTAAAATTATTCTCAAAGATACAAATCTTGTAGTAACTATTATCTAATCCTAAATCTTGTCTAATAGCAAACGTTTCAGGATCGATTGCTTTCGTTGATTCTAGCTTTATTAACTTTATATGACTACCAATTTGCTCAATAAACAGAATGCCTGTTCTAATCGTATTATTTCGTTTTCCATCCTCGTTTGTTTCTGCTAACAATAATTTATTAGCGAATTTTTTAAAATCAAAACTGTCTTTAGGTCTATGATTTTTAAATTCAAACAATACTGAAGCGTTTGTTTGTTTTTCAGGAGGTAAAATACACTTTACGGACAGATGGGACTTTTGCTCACCTATCAAAAATTTAAACAACTTTTGAATATTTTTTATCTTTTCTTCATCGAGTGTCCGCTCCTCAACAACTTCATCAATGGAATATACTTTTATAGTCATACTAGAACCTCATTTTTAGTGTTGTTTTAATTATACCAAAAACCTCAGCAAATTGCCGAGGTTTATAGTTTATTTCACTAGTTTCTTCATCTCATCAATACGTGCTACGGTCGCATCGTATTTAGCTTGGTAGTCGGCTTGTTTGTCGCGTTCTTTTTGGACGACTTCTGGTTTGGCATTGGCTACGAAGCGTTCGTTAGAGAGCTTCTTACCGACCATATCCAGTTCTTTTTGCCATTTAGCTAGTTCCTTGTCGAGACGAGCGAGTTCTTCTTCGACATTGAGGAGGTTTGCCAGTGGCAAGTAGATTTCTGCTCCTGTGATGACACTTGACATAGCGAGCTCAGGTGCAGGGATGGTTGAGGCGATTTCCAAGTGTTCTGGATTTGTGAAGCGTTTAATGTAGTTGACATTGCTGTTAAAGAAGGATTCCAATTCGCTATCGCTTGTCTTAACAAGGATGGTGATAGGCTTGCTTGGTGCTACGTTTACTTCCGCACGCGCATTACGAACGGCACGGATCAAGTCTTTGAGGCTTTCCACACCAGTGTGAGCCGCAAGGTCTTCAAAGGCTGGGTTAACAGTTGGGTATTCTGCTGTAACGATAGAGCCTTCTGAGATTTGTCCAAAGATTTCCTCTGTCACGAATGGCATGATTGGGTGAAGGAGACGAAGGATCTTGTCCAAGGTATAAAGGAGAACAGAACGTGTGATGACTTTCTCTTCTTCGTTATCGCTATAAAGAACTTCCTTAGTCAACTCAACGTACCAGTCCGCAAACTCGTCCCAGATGAAGTTGTAGAGAATGTGTCCAGCCACACCAAACTCAAATTTATCAAAGTTTTCAGTAACTTTGCCGATCGTTTCATTGAGGTTGTGGAGAATCCAGCGGTCTGTGACATTTCCAGCTTCCTTATTAACAACTTTTTCGACATTGGCAGTTGCTTGCTCGAGGGTCAAACCTTCATTGTTCATGAGGATGTAGCGAGAGATGTTCCAAATCTTGTTAATGAAGTTCCATGAAGCATCCATTTTCTCGTAAGAGAAGCGCACGTCTTGACCTGGTGCAGAACCGTTTGAAAGGAACCAACGAAGGGCATCGGCACCGTATTTCTCGATGACATCCATCGGATCAATCCCGTTACCGAGAGATTTCGACATCTTGCGTCCTTGCTCATCGCGGATAAGACCGTGGATAAGGACGTTTTGGAATGGCTGACGGCCAGTGAATTCCAAGGATTGGAAGATCATACGAGACACCCAGAAGAAGATGATGTCGTAACCTGTTACCAAGGTTGAAGTTGGGAAGTAACGTTTGAAGTCTTCTGAGTCGACATCAGGCCAGCCCATGGTTGAGAATGGCCAAAGGGCAGAACTGAACCAAGTATCCAAGACGTCTTCGTCCTGAGTCCATCCGTCGCCTTCTGGAGCTTCTTCACCGACGTACATTTCACCCTCAGCATTGTACCAAGCAGGGATTTGGTGCCCCCACCAGAGCTGACGAGAGATTACCCAGTCATGGACATTTTCCATCCATTGAAGGAAGGTATCGTTGAAACGAGGTGGGTAGAATTCTACCTTGTCCTCTGTGTCTTGGTTAGCAATGGCATTTTTAGCCAATTGGTCCATCTTGACGAACCATTGCGTAGACAAGCGTGGCTCAACAACTACACCTGTACGCTCTGAGTGACCAACACTGTGAACACGTTTTTCGATTTTAACGAGGGCACCGATTTCTTCTAACTTAGCAACGACTGCCTTACGAGCTTCAAAACGATCCATGCCTGCAAATTCAAAGGCCAAGTCATTCATGGTTCCGTCGTCATTCATGACGTTAACTTGTGGCAAGTTGTGACGTTGACCAACCAAGAAGTCGTTTGGATCGTGGGCAGGCGTGATTTTCACGACACCCGTACCAAACTCAGGGTCAGCATGCTCATCCCCAACGATTGGGATGAGTTTATTAGCGATTGGAAGGATGACGTTTTTACCAATCAAGTCCTTGTAGCGTGGGTCTTCTGGATTGACTGCAACCGCAACATCCCCAAACATGGTCTCAGGACGAGTTGTCGCAACTTCAAGGGCGCGTGAACCAT
>ERZ773042.822-NODE-822-length-19760-cov-3.239330_pt1 | contig 19760 bp, 18 predicted proteins | sample MGYA00511664_ERZ773042 | MGnify/ENA primary metagenome ERZ773042 (study PRJEB29015, sample SAMEA2737984) | human oral metagenome | biome: human oral; feature: human-associated habitat; material: dental | place: China | collected 2036 ... | reverse complement strand
TTCCCATAAGGATCATGAATTATTAATGTAGTTTTTGTACTAATATACGGCACGCTGGCCTTTTCGACGGTTGAAAATGTGATTGTCTGATCATAGCTGTTATAACGGCTTCCGAGTGAGCGCTCTTGTATATGCAGCGTATTTTCATTGAGATAATACGTTGCATCCTTATCGCCTGAGGAAAACGTATATACATCGAATCCGGCAAATGAATTATCGCTCGCAAATCGGTTTTCTCCCGCATAGGCGGTCATTATAAGAAGAGCTGAAACCGAAAAAAGTACTGTCAGTGATTTTTTTGCTTTCATATACAAAAACTCGCACGGCGGCCTGTCCGTGCGAATTTAAAAATGTATCAATATTTTTTATCCGCGTAGCCGATCCAGCCGTCGTTTTCGACGAGCGTCTTTGCAAAACCGTCGAGCGTAAACGGATAACTTTTCGAAAGGCTTCCCGCGATCAGCTTTACCTTTGCGCTGCCGTCGTCGTTTTGCACGATTTTGCATTCGGCGTCTTTGTCCGAAAACGTGCGGAATATATCGTCTATCGATTTTTTATCGAGTTCGATCGCCATCATGCCGCAGTTGAACATGTTTTGCCGGAATATCCGCGCAAAGTTTACCGCGATGACGACGGAAATGCCGTTCACTTCGAGCGCCCACGGAGCGTGTTCGCGTGAAGAGCCGCAGCCGAAATTTTCCCGCGTGATGATGACGCGCTTGCCGGCGATATCCGTTTTCGGATTAAAGCCGTCGAGCTTTAAATCTTCGAGCAGATAGGGCTTGAGCGCCTGCTTTGAAATTTCGGTAAGATACTTCGCCGGAATGATTTCGTCGGTGTTGATGTCGGAGCGGTCGAGAAAGAGCACGCTCCCTCCGAATTGTTTCACCTCATACCTCCCAAAAAACTTTTGCAGAAACTTGCAAGTTCCGAAAAAGTTTTTTGCCGTGCGCAAGCTTCGTAACGGAGGAGCTTTGCTCCGAAGTTTCGAGCGGCGCACATGTTCGATAATCGAGTTTGCAAAATATAACGCAGCGTATTCATACGATTTTTATCGAACCGGTATGTATGCACGTTTTTTTGCAAACGTCCGAGCAAACTCGAGATCAAAGTGCCGACGCTGTTTCAGTGGCGCTTTGATCATACCTCCTGATAAAGCGATGAATTGCATATCGTGCCGGCGATTGCCGTTGCGCTCGCCGTCGCGGGGCTCATCAAGTGAACCATGCCGCCTTTTCCCATTCTGCCGTTGAAATTGCGGTTCGTCGTGGACGCACACACTTCTCCTTCTGCGAGCACTCCGTTCGACATGCCGAGGCACGCGCCGCAGGTCGGATTCGTAACGCAAAATCCCGAGTCCATAAAGATGTCGATGATGCCTTCTTTGAGCGCCGTTTTGTACACTTTCGGAGTTGCAGGGCTTACGATGGCGCGCACGCCTTCGGCTATGCGTTTTCCTTTCAGCACTTCCGCCGCAATGCGCAGATCCGATATGCGCCCGTTCGTGCAGCTGCCGATATAAACTTGATCGACTTTCGTGCCTTTCATGTCGCGCACCTTTTTGACCTGGTCGGGTTTATAGCCGACGGTACACACGGGCTCGATTTCACTGCAGTCGATCGATATCGTTTTTTCGTATTCGGCGTCCGCATCGCTTGTCCACTTGGAGTAGTCGGCGAGGGCGGCTTCTTTCGACGGATAATCGTCTTTAATAAATTCCCAAAGGTAGTCGACCGTATGCATATCCGGAGCGCAGATGCCCGACGTGCCGCCTGCTTCGACCGCCATATTGCACAGCGTCATGCGCTCTTCCATGCCGAAACTTTCGATGACGGGACCGGTGAATTCCATAACGCGGTCGGTCGCGCCGTTTACGCCGATTTTTGCGATGATCGAAAGGATGACGTCTTTGGCGAAAACGCCCGGACGGAGTTTTCCGTTTAAAATAAATTTAATCGATTTCGGTTCGTGGAACGCACACACGCCTTTCAATATGCCGACTTCGATGTCGGTCGTGCCGACTCCCGCGGCGAACGCACCGAAAGCGCCGTGCGTACACGTGTGAGAATCGCCCATGATGACGGTAAAGCCCGGGCGCACAAAGCCGCTTTCCGGAAAGATCGCATGGCACACGCCGTTTCGGCCTATGTCGAAAAAGTCTTTGATATGCTGCCGGTGCGCCCAATCGCGCAGGATTTTTCCCTGCGTCGCCGTTTTGCTGTCTTTTGCAGGAGTGACGTGATCGATAACCGCTTTGATTTTATCGCCGTCGAATACGCTGTCTTTTCCGCGTTCGATCAGATCGGTGATCGCGACGGGAGTCGTGATTTCGTGGCAAAATACGCGGTCGAGTTTCAGTACCGATGTACCGGAAAAGGGCGTATCGATTCTGTGCGCATCGAATATTTTTTGTGCTATTGTTTTACCCATACTGCTCCTCGTATATTTTTAATATCACTGAATAATTACAGCATAGTTAAAATCGATACGGGGGTCAAGAACGCTGCCGAAACACTAGTCGAGTACATCGATGCCGAGCGAAGTAATCGCAGCGTTGATCGAAGCCACTACGGATTCGTCGCCGTAATCGACGAGCACTTGCGCTTTGTCGGGAGATGCGGTAACGCTTGTAACGCCGCTTACCGCGCGGACGGCATCTTCAACTTTTTTCGCCGTATCGCCGTCGAACATACCGGCAACGTAAATCTTTTTTTGCATTTTTAGCTCCGCATTTCTTTTTTACTGCAGGCATTATAGATAAAAATATGCGGCATTTCAAGCGTTCGCATTCGTTTTACCGAGCTGTCCGCAGGCGCCTGAAATGCTTTTTCCGCGATGCATCCGGAGCGTTACGTTGAGGCCTCCCTTTTCAAGGCGCGAAACGAATTGTGCCGTTTCATCCTGACTTGGCGTTGCAAATGACAGCCCTTCTACGGGATTCCACGGGATGAGATTGACGTGAACGTCCAAATCTTTTGCAAAGGCGATGAGGGCATCCGCATCTTTTTCGCTCATATTTTTTCCCGAAAGCAGCACGGCTTCGAGCGTAACCCGTTTTCCCGTTTTTTCGATGTAGTATGAAACGGCCTTTCGTAAATCGCTCAAAGGATTTGTCGAAGACGCGGGCATGAGTTCGCGGCGCAACACTTCGTCCGCCGTCGTAAGCGAAAGGGCGAGGCGCACGGCAGGGCCGTTATCCGCCAAATCGTATATGCCGCTTACGATACCGACCGTGGATACCGTGATGCGGCGGCTCGAAAGATTTCTGCCGCGCTTATCGGTGAGCACGACGATCGCTTTCCGTACCGCTTCGAGATTTAAAAGCGGCTCTCCCATACCCATAAAGACGATATTGTCGAGAGTGCCCGCGTGCTTTTCAAGATATAAAAACTGTTCGACGATTTCTGCAGCGCTCAAATTTCTGGCAAGTCCGAGCGTTCCCGTTTTGCAAAACGCGCAGCCCATCGCGCAGCCGGCTTGGCACGAAACGCAAGCCGTCTTCCGTCCCGCTTTATCGGTGAGGAGTACCGTTTCGACCGCGAGAGCGTCTTCCGTTTCTATCTGCAGCTTTACCGTGCCGTCGTCCGCTTTCAGCACGGCGGATACGCGAGTCGACCGGAGCAGCGCTTTTTCGGCAAGTGACGCCCGCAGCTCCGCGCTCAGATTTGTCATGGCATCGAACGAATCGACACCCTTTCCGATCCACTGAAACAGTTGATTTCCGCGAAAAGAAGGGGAGAGTGAAAGGGAAGCGCACAGCTCTTCGGGCAAGAGACCGGCGAGTGCGATTTTATTCATGCGGCGCGGTACATCCGGCAAGAAAATTAACAAACACCTGCGTACACATCAATAGATCGGCTTATTGTTTTTGAGCTTGTCGAGCATATCGCTTATAGGCGGGCAGCGTATACCCTGTTTTTGAAAGCTTTCGAGGACGGAGACGGCATCCTGCTTTCTGTTGAGCTTTACATAGCAGTCGGCAAGGTCTATGTACAGGCGATAATTTTTTGCGTCGCTTCGGATGAGGTTCGAAAGCCGATCGGCCGCTTCTTCGTATTTGCCTTCGCCCTTACAGATGAGCGCAAGGCCCAGAGCCGCATATACGTCGAACGCGATGTCGAGCGCTTTATTGTAGTATTCGACGGCGGTTTTGTAGTCGCCCGTATTCCGATACGCGTCGCCCGAACGCGTGAGGATCACTTTATTGTCGGGATCGAGAGCGAGGATTCTGTTCCAATATTCGATGGAACGGTATTGCTGGTTCATGCCGCGGTAACAGTCGGCCAGCCCGAACAGCGCGTAAAAATTGTTCGGGTCGAGGGCGAGCGCGCGCTCGAAATACGCGACACCGTTTTCAAAGGTTTTAAGTTTTCGGTGACAGTTTCCGATCGACGTGAGCACGCGGATATCGATGGCGCTTTCGTTGAGTTCGAGCATCTTCGCCCAATAGTAGAGCGCGTCTTTGTATTCTTTAAAGTCGTAGTGCAAGTGTCCGAGGCCGATGAGCGCGTACGCGTTGTCCTGTTCCATGTCGAGCACTTTCAAATACAGCTCTTTCGATTTTTTAAAGTCATGTATTTTTCGATATGCGTCGGCCACTCGCGTGAGGACGGTGATGTTGCGGTCGTCGTGCACGAGGTATTGTTCCCAGATATCGATCGCTTTGCGGTATTGATTGAGGGCTTTGTAGCAGTCGGCAAGTCCGAAGAGCGCATAATTGTTTCCCGGATGGTAGGAGAGACAGTCGTTGTAATAAGCTATCGCTTTGTTGTAGTTGTTTTGCTTGCGCTCCGAATCGCCGAGCCCGACGAGGGCGTAGTTGTTGTTGTTTTCAATGTCGAGGATTTTTTTAAACATATCTTTCGCATCGGTGATTCTATTGCTTTTTAATAATTGATAGCCGTCTTTTGAAAGCTCCGAAATACGATCGACGTTCGCGCTTTCATCGACAGAGGATTCATCGGAAAAGAATTCGTCTTCGCTTTCCGTTTCGGTACTTTCAATGCTTTCGATTGCCGCTTCCATTAGATGTATGCTCCTTTGTTGTAATTATGAGAACCTCTAAAGACTGCAGTTTTCAGAGGTAACTTTATGCGTTTTTTTCCAATACTGCCGATATGACGCGAGCCATGCATTCATAAATCGGTTCCGACTTTTTTACATTGTGCGCAAGTACGTACTGCTTGAGCGCTTTTATCGGTTCGTTTTTTTTCGCGTACGCATCTCCGACACGCGTCAATCCGTCGGAATAACCCGTCGTCGTAAATATCCTGCGCGCTTGTTCGATATCACCTTTATTGAAAAGGGTATTGCCGGTACGGTTCAACGCCGCTTTTTGTCCGGCAGAGAGAGAGGCGACGGGAGTATCGGTAATTTTAATAAACCCTGCGTTTCCCTGTTTTTCCGTTATCCTTTTTTTTAATGCATCCGTTATCATACGCGTACAAATTTAATAACAATCGGCCTTTCTGATTATGATTATATAGTACCACGTTTTTACGAAAAGTCAAGAAATTTTTTAGCGGAACGAATAAAAGTCGACGATCGAGCGACCGTAGGCGCGCATATCCGTGCGGGAAAGATTTCCGATTGCATCGGGCATTTCGTGTTCTTCGGGTCGGTGTACGATAATCGTAGCGCCGCTTTTGCACATGCCTTTTTCGGCGGCATTTTTTATTAATTCCGCGTGAAATTTATACGGAAAGGGCGGGTCGAAAAAAATATAATCGAAACTCGTCCTGCACCGTTTAATAAAATATTCGACGGGCATAAAATGGCATTTAACGATGAGTTTCAGCTCTCGTTCGACGAGGGCGACGTTTTCGAGTATGACGGGAATTTTGATTTTATCTTTTTCGCACAGTTCGACACTCGACGCTCCGCGCGAAGCCGCTTCGATCGCTATGGTACCCGAACCGGAAAAAAGATCGAGAAAGGATTTGCCTCCGAGATCGCCGAGGATTGCAAACACCGATTCGCGCATTTTGTCCATGGCAGGCCGAATGATGCCTTTGGGACATTTGATCTGCCGGCCCTTTAAAACGCCGCCCGTTATGCGCATATTCAGTTGTCCGTGTTGAGCGAGCGATAGACGGCGTCCTTTTCCAGTGCCTGATTCTTTTTTGCGAAGTCGAATGCACGAAGTCCTTCCGCCGTGCGTGCAAAAGGCAGCGCTCCCGATTCAAGAAGCACTGCGATAACCGCAGTCGATGAAGCCGAAGATGCGGCATACATGAGCGGCGTTTTGCCTTCATAAAAAACGTTGAGCGGAACACCCTTTGCTATAAAACGCCGGATTTTTTCGCACTGAACGTGAAGCGGTACGTTCGAAGACGTGATCGCATGGATAAACGCTTTTGCGACATCGTTTTCGGTCGCCGAATACGATGCGAGAAGGAGCGAAACGATATCGGGGTTTTGCGAATATTCGGCCGCGATTAAAAGCGAAGATATGCCGAATGCATTCTTTGCGCGTACGGAAGCACCGGCATCGATAAGCACGGCGGCAAAGCGTTTATCGTTTTGCGTTCGCACCGCATACATGAGCGGCGTCCAGCCTTCTTTATCGCACGCATTGACGTCGGCACCGTTTTTGAGCAGCGTGCGGGTGAGATCGATACTCGCGCACTTTATCGCGAACATGAGCGGCGTAACGCCGTTTTCATCGTGTATGTTGACGTTTTTAATAATGAGCTCGTTTTCAGAAGGCGCGATTTCTTCTTCCGTATCGAAAGATGTGTCCGCATAATCGTATAAAAACATTTTACCGTAGGATGCGGACGGACGCACGGCGGATGAGGGGGCGGAAGAAGGAGGAAGCGGAACGGCCTCGGATTCGTCCGCTTCTTTTTGCGCGTTTTTTTCTTCATCGCCCGATTCTTTTTTTTCGGAAAGCTCCGCTTCCGCGTTTTCGTTTACGGGAATATTTTCTTCGCTTTCTTCGATTTTTTTTTCATCTGCGCTTTCGGCTGCGGGAATATTTTCTTCGCTTTTTTCGAGCGTTTTTTCCGCTGCGTTTTCGGCTGCGTTTTTATCGGTTTCCGAATCCGCGGCGGCCGTTTCGGCGTCCGGGGACAGGTCATCGTTTTCGGTTTGTTTCACTTCGCGCTTTTTTGTCTTTTCGGTCTTTCGCTTTACGGCTTTTGAGCTTTCTCCCGTCGGGCGATATGCGTTTACCGCCGCGGCAAGAAGCGGCACGCCGCCTTCGGTCGTTTGCTCGATGAGCGCAATATCGCTTTGCGTTAAATACGACGCTACCGAATTACGGATTTCGCTTTCGCTGTTTTTTTCGGCATACGATGCGGCATAGCGGCCGCTTTTGTCGCGCGACATAAGACGGGAGCGTATCTTTTTCGGGGACGCGCCGCCCGAAGCGAGTATGAGGTCGAATCTGCTTTTACCGGTACAGTATTCGCACGCGTATGAAACGGCCGTCCGCTTTTCCCGATTTTTTTGATCGGCTCCGATGTCCGCTTTGAGCAGCAGGCGGATGACATCTTCGCTCCGGTCGTATATGATTGCCGTAATGAGAAGATTGTTCCGTTCTTTTCCGATCGTATGAAAAGGAGCGTCGGCATCGAATAAAAAGGCGCGTTTGATTTGCTTTGCCGTACCGGTTTGCATAAGTTTTAAATAAGTATCGGCTGCGGATGCGGCGAGCGGGAAAAAAAGCATGACGAAAAGAATTCGACAAAATAATTTCATATCGATTACAGTATACATGATTGACCATTTTTCATCAATCTGATAGTATAATAAGACACCCCTTGGAGCTTCGTATGAAGTTCCCGAATGTCCACAAGGAGATACCATGCGAAAATACGAACTGATGACCGTTTTCCCGCTCGACGAGGAAAAGTCAAAAAAAGGCGCGGACGATGTCCGAAGCGTTTTAAACGAATTCGGCGCCGAAATCGAAAAAGAAGAACCCTTCGGCGACCGCGATTTAACTTACGAAATCAAAAAACAAAAACGGGGACGCTTTATCCTGTTTACGATGAAACTCAACCCCGCAAAGATCATCGAAATCAACAAACAGTTCAGACTGAACGTAAACATGCTCAAGTACCTGTTTGTAAAACTCGACGAAAAAGACGCAAACTAGTGTCGAAATTCCCGCTTTCGGAGGCTGAACGATGACGGACATGAATCACGTATTTTTAATCGGGCGCTTGACGAGGGACCTCGGCGCGGACGAACGCTCTTTTGCGTATGTCGGCAACGGTCAGATGGCGCGCGCAAATATCAGTATCGCCGTCAACAGAAGCAAAAAAGAAGGCGAGCAGTGGGTCGACGAAGTCAATTACTTTGACATAACGATTTGGGGACGGACTGCCGAAAATCTGAAACAGTATCTGCTCAAAGGAAAGCAGATCGCCGTCGACGGCTACTTGAAGCAGGACCGCTGGCAAAAGGACGGGCAGAACTTCAGCAAAGTCGTCGTCGTCGCGAATTCGGTACAGCTGCTCGGCGGAAAATCGGAGGGCGGACAAGCGTCCGGGGGTGCTCCGAGATTTCAGCCGAAAGCGGCTTCCGAAACGCAGGGACAGTACGGCGGGGCTGCCGCATCGCCGGCCGATGACGGATTCCCCGAAGATATTCCTTTTTAATGTAATTGGAGATTATAATGGCAGACGAATTGAATAACGAAAACACAGCCGCTGTTTCGGCTGAAGACAAGATGAACGCAGCCGCTCTCGATGCGGCTCCCGTGAGCGACGACGATACGGAAGAAAAAGGCGCGGGAAAAAAGGGCGGTAAAACCTATTTTCGCAAAAAAGTGTGCCGCTTTTGTGCAAACAAAACGAAGATCGACTACAAAAACGCGGACAGCCTGCGCCGTTATATGACCGAACGCGGCAAAATTCTTCCGCGGCGTATCACCGGCACCTGCGCAAAACACCAGCGGGAACTTGCCGCAGCCATCAAACGCGCGCGCAATATCTGTCTTTTGCCCTACGTAGCCGACTGAAAACCGATATGATCGGATGTCGGGTTTTGAAAGATACGGGTTTTCAGAAAACTCGAAATTGAACCGATATGATTGATCGGGTAGGCGATCCGACTCCTGGTGACGCGCCCGAGCGATAACAAAATCGGCACCGCAGCCGAACGCGGATTTAAGCGGTGCCATATCATTTTTAAGAGGAGCTTGAACATGAAAGTCATTTTAAACACGGACATTAAAACACTCGGAGAAGAAGGAGACGTCAAAAACGTTGCCGACGGATATTTCCGTAACTTTTTGCGGCCGAGAAGACTCGCCGTACCGTACAATGCGGAGACTGTCGCGTTCTTTGAAAGCCGTAAAGCCGAAATAGAAGCGCGCAAAGAGCAAAAGCGCAGGGATTCGGCGAGCCTCAAGGAAAAGCTCGAAGCGCTGCACTTGGAGATTACGATGCCGGCGGGCAGAAACGGCAAGCTTTTTGGCGCGGTTTCCGCCCAAGTCGTTTCCGAACTGCTTGCAAAGCACGGATTTGAAATCGAGCGCAAACGTATCGAAATCCCCGGCGTTTCGATCAAATCGGTCGGAAATTACCACTTCAGCGTAAAACTCTACGAATCGCAGACCGCTCAGATGATCGTTTCGGTAAAGGGCGAAGAGAGCGCCGAAGCGAAAGATGCGGCCGACGACGGTAAAACGAAAAAAGCGAAAGCCGAAAGCGCCGACGGAAATTCCGCAAACGAAGGCGCGGAAGCGGCCGCACGGGAAGCTTCCGAAAACGTCGTTCCGTCGGAAAATACCGACGGCACCGCCGAACATATCTCTGCGGACGACGCGCAATCGGACGGTGTCGAAGCCTAATATTTTGTTCCGATAAAATGCGGACGCGGGCGATGTTTCGTCCGTCTGCGTTTTTGTCGCTTTTTTAAAAAGCGAATATCGCGTGGATTGCGGCAAAAGCCGGTGCGTTCCGAAAGAGAGCGGCCGGCTTTCGCTGTCTAAAGATGCAAACTTGTGGATATCTTGGGGATAATCGGTTGAAATCGTGTGGATAAGGAGGCAGCTGCGATGTTAAAAGATAAAGTTCCGCCGCACAATGCGGAAGCCGAACAGGCTGTCCTCGGCGCGCTGCTCCTCGATTGGAACGCCGCGACGGATATCGTGACGATCCTCCGCGCAGACCGCTTTTACTCGCTCCAAAATCAAATCATCTATCAGGCGATGCTGTCGCTTTTGCAGCAAAATATCAAAGGCGACACGCTCACCGTTATCAATCAGCTGACGAAAGACGGCAGCCTCGAAAAAGCGGGCGGGGCGGCTTACATCGCCGATTTGACGGGCAAAGTGCCGACGAGCGCAAATATCGAATACTACGCCGATATCGTCCTCGACTGCGCCTACCGCAGAGATCTCATCAAAATCGCATCGGAAATGCACGCCTCTTCGTTCGATGAAACGCACGAAAGCGTCGAGCTCATCGAAGAAGCCGAACAAAAGATATTCGCGCTTTCGCAGCGCAACGAAACGACGAAGGTCCGCAGCATAAACGATGTGCTCGCCGAAACGATCGAGCTTATCGACAAGCGATACAAAAGCCGCAATCAGTTTACCGGCGTGCCGTCGGGATTTTCGAAGCTCGATACGATGACAAGCGGCTTTCAAAATTCCGAATTCATCGTCATCGGCGCGCGCCCTTCCATCGGAAAGACCGCACTCGCGCTGTCGATGATGGAATACATCGCCGTCGATCAGCAGATCCCGTGCGGATTTTTTTCACTTGAAATGTCGTACGAACTCATCGGACAGCGCCTGCTTTCGCAAGTGTCCCGTATCCCGGGCAATAAACTGCGCTCGGGCTTTTTGCAGATGCAGGATTTTCAGCGCCTCCAAGACGCGGCCGGCCGCTGCTATAATGCGCCGCTTTTTATCATCGACACGCCGAATATGAAGCTCCTCGATATCCGCGCGATGGCACGCCGCCTCGTCGCCAATCAGGGCGTCAAAATCATCTTTATCGATTATATCGGACTTATCGTCACGGAAGACAGGAGCGCGCCCGTATTCGAACAGGTAGCCGAAATTTCAAAATCGCTGAAAGCGCTCGCGCGCGAACTTGCGATCCCGATCGTAGCGCTTTCGCAGGTGTCCCGCGATGCCGAAGGCAACGAGCCGACGCTTGCACAGATTCGCGGTTCGGGCGCAGTCGAACAGGACGCCGACGTCGTCATATTCATTCACCGCGACAGAAAGCGGGACGATCCTTATGAAGTGCAGGAAGCGAAGCTCATCGTCGCAAAACAGAGAAACGGCGCGACGGGCACCGTCGAGATGATGTTCATCCCGCCGTGTGCGAAATTCGAAAACAAAGCCGACCGTTGAACGGAATCGTCCTGTCCGGCCGATTTCGAATCTCTTTACGAAACTCGAAATCGATTCGTCTCGGATCCGTTTTATTTTTTCTGCGGGGGCGGCAGCTCCGAAAGATCGCTTTTTGCAAGCAGTTTGATTCTGCCGTTTTCTCCCGTCACGACGATCGCGCTGTCGGAAACGGAAACGGGAGAGCTCTGCATAAGCGGCACTTTCGATTTTAAAAGCAATTTCAGCGTTTCATCGTATTTTGCGAGCACCCAATCGCTTCCGCTGCGGATAATGCAGTAGTAGTCTTTACCGTCGCGGGCGAGTACGGAGCTTTCGGAAACGGTTTCATCGCTTTCCTTCGTAATTTCCATATTGACCGGATCGAGGATGACGAGCTTTACCGTACCGTTTCCGACGTTTTTACCGGCAATCGCGATAAAGCCGCCGCCCACGGGGTAATACGTTCTGTCGCGGATAAAGGTGACGGGGGAGGCGTGGATGACTTCACCCGTCTGCGAATTGACTTTAACCAAACCGGAAAGAAGCTCTCGCTCGTCGGTCAGCTGCATACCGTATACGGCGCCCGCTCTCGCATTTGCGGCATCTCGTTCGATGATCTCCTGCTGATCCTTTGCGATTTCCTTGCGCTCCTGCTGCGCTTCGGTTTCTTTTTTGTCGGCTCGAGCCTGCGCTTCGGACGCTTCGTCTTTTGCCCGCTGTGTGCGCTCCGCCTGTTCGTCGGTTTTCTTTTGCTGTTCGTCCGCAGCACGCTCTTTTTTTTCGGCTTCGGATTGCGCTTTTTTATCGCTAGGATTTTGCTCGGCTTTTTCACGAGCCGCTTCGGCTTCCCGCTGCGCCGTTTCGTTTTTCTTTTGCTCTTCGTCGAGTTTTTTCTGTTCCTCGGTCGCGCGCTTTTGTGCGCTCTGCGCCTGCTCTGTCGCATTGTCGGCTTCGCGTTCTTTGATGTCGACCATCTGCTTGCGGCTGTCGATGTTTCGATCGTCGTCTTCTTTCATCGATTCGACGACCCGCCTGTCGCTGATTGCCGACGTATCGACCGTGCTCAAGCCGCCGTTTACGTCATTAAGCGGAATGACGATTTGGCTTCGGCCGGGCCATTCGTCGTATCGAACAGAAAGACCGCAATTCTTTTCGGTGAGATTTTTCGTAACGATATTTTTATAGCGCGATTTGAAATAATCGATATTGGAGCGGTAGACCGCGTTGTACACCGTTATAAAAACCGCGAGCGTATCGGCGTCCCGCTCGGAATAATTATACGCCGCCGAAAGATAGGCTGAAATGATGCGCCGAAGATTGACGATGTGGTCGACCTCCGCGTTTTTTCCGATAAACAAAATATCGGCGTCGAACTTGCCTTTTTCCTTAGGGTCGACGGCGTGAACGACATAATACTTTCCGCTGTCGCCTGCGGTCATATACGAGCTTCGCGAACGGGCGATGATGCGGCCGGATGACGAGCCGATCTCTTTGATCGCCGAAAGCGAATCGATCCGCGTGTGAGGCCCTACGTAGTTGATAAATTCGACAGTGTCGGAAACGCTCTTCAATTCGGGTTCATTTACTTGAGATGCGAGCGCCGATATGAAAAACACGGTGTACGCAAAAGCCGCAGCAATTTTAAAAACAAAGCGATTGTTCATCGGTATTCCTCCGCGAGTGATACAGTTATATATCGGAATAATTATAGCACATGGCGAGTATTTTTGCTATTGCAAAATCATAATCGATAAAAACTTCTCATGTCTCATTGACTTTTCGCAGGATGTATTATACACTTATCGAAATTGAATTACAGTTCCGCGGTTTTTGCTTTGCATAAACCGCGTTTTTTGTATCATTATCCTGCGTCCGATACCGGATTTATTCATTATATCGATTTCTTTTGTTGGAGTATTTGATGCAATCTGTTTCGAACGATGCCGCTTCTCCGTTTCCGCCTTTTTCCCGGCGGAGACGGCTGCAAAATCGCCTGAAAAATTATTTTACCGATCCGTACAATATCATCATGCTCGTTTCCGTAGCGATTTTATGCTATCTCATCGTCGTCCCGCTTGTACAGATGATCGGTACGACCTTTACGATGGCGAAAACCGACCTCCGTCGCGTGCGCGGTGCGGTCGAAGGTCAGTTTACGCTGTACTATTGGAAGCGGCTTTTGGCGAGCGACGTTTCGCGCAATCTCTTTTGGATTCCGCTCCGCAATTCCCTTGTCATCGCCGTTTGTACGAGTTCTCTTTCGATTCTCATCGGCTCTCTTGTCGCGTGGCTTTTAGTGCGCACCGACTTGCCCGGAAAAAGATTTTTTTCGCTTGCGGTGATCGTACCGTATATGCTGCCGTCGTGGTGCAAATCCATGGCGTGGCTCACCGTGTTCCGTAACGAAACGATAGGAGGAGCTGCGGGCTTTTTAAGCTATTTCGGCATCAACGCTCCCGACTGGCTTGCCTACGGGCCGCTTCCGATCGTACTCGTGCTTTCCATACATTATTATGCCTATGCGTACCTCCTCGTCTCCGCAGCTCTCCGTTCGATCAATTCGGAACTCGAAGAGATGGGAGAGATCGTCGGCGCGTCGAAGGGGCTTATGCTCAGGAAGATCACCTTTCCGCTCGTGCTTCCGGCCATCCTTTCGAGCGTCATATTGACTTTTTCAAAAGTGATGGGCACTTTCGGCGTTCCGTCTTTTCTCGGTCTCAAAGTCGGCTACTATACGATTTCGACCTCGCTCTATGCGACCGTTCAATCGCAAAAGGGCACGGGCTTTGCGATCAGCATCATGCTCATCCTCATCGCGTCGGTAAACATCTTCGTCAATCAAAAGCTCATCGGTTCGCGGAAATCCTATGCGACGATCGGCGGAAAGGGCGGCCGATCGACGCCGCTTTCGCTCGGTTCGTGGAAAGCGCCGACGGTCGTTGTACTCTCCGCGTTTTTGGCCGTAGCCGTCGTGCTGCCGCTCGGCATTTTGCTTTATCAAACCTTTATGCTCCAAGCCGGCGATTACAGCTTTTCGAATTTTACGCTGCATCACTGGCTCGGCGAAAGCGATCCCGCGATTTCCGACGGACTTCCCGGCGTTTTCAAATCGCCGCAGTTTTGGATGTTCGTCAAAAATACGCTCTTGCTTGTCGCGTGGACGGCCGTCATCGCGACGATCTGCGGACAGATCATCGGCTATATCAATTCGCGCGGCAGGCATTTAAAAAGCGGAAAGCTCGTCGAACAGCTCGTGTTTATTCCGTACCTCATTCCGTCGATCGCTTTCGGTGCGATGTACCTTGCCATGTTCGCATCTCCGACCCGCGTTTCGTTTTTCGGACATCCGCTGACGCTCATTCCGTCGCTGTACGGTACCTTTGCCGTACTCGTTCTCGTTTCGATCGTAAAGCATTTGCCCTTCGCTTCCCGCGCGGGTACGTCCAATATGCTCCAGATAAGCACGGAGCTCGAAGAAGCGGGGCAGATCGCGGGTGCGAATTTTTTGACGCGCTTTTTCAAAATCGTGTTTCCGCTTTCCAAAAACGGTTTTATGAGCGGTCTCATGCTCATTTTAATAAGTATCGCAAAGGAGCTCGATTTAATCGTCATCCTCATGACGCCGACGCAGGCGACGCTGCCGTATATGGCGTACACCTATTCGACGAACGGCTTTCAACAGCCGGCGAGCGCCGTCGCAATCGTGCTTTTTATCCTCGTGTTTTTATTCTATTGGATCGCAAATAAATTTTTCCACGCCGATATTGCCGGCGGGCTCGGAGGCTGAAAGTTGAGCAAAATCGTATTGACCGGCATCAACAAATATTACGGAACGAACCGCGTTTTAAAAGACGTCGATTTGACGATCGAAGACGGAGAGTTTATGACGCTGCTCGGTCCTTCGGGCTGCGGCAAAACGACGACGCTGCGCGTTATCGCGGGGCTCGAAAAACCGCAGTCGGGTTCAATCGTTATGGACGGCGAGCGCATCGTAAACGCGGCCGAAAGTTTTTTCGCACCTCCTGCAAAAAGAGGCCTCAATCTCGTATTTCAGTCGTACGCTTTGTGGCCGCACATGACGGTATTCGATAACGTCGCCTTCGGTCTTCGCGTAAAGCATACGCCGAAAGACGAAATCAAAAAGCTTGTCGAAAGCGCGCTCAGCCGCATGCAGATCGGCGAATATGCGGGGCGCTATCCGTCCGAGCTTTCAGGCGGACAACAGCAGCGCGTCGCGATCGCCCGCGCTATAGCAACGCCGGTCGAACTCCTCTTACTCGACGAACCTCTGTCGAATCTCGACGCAAAGCTCCGCGTCGATATGCGCAGCGAACTGAAGCGATTACACGAGGAGATGGGCACGACGATCATCTACGTGACGCACGATCAAGTGGAAGCGCTCACGCTGTCGACGCGCATCGCCGTTTTTTTCAACGGGCACATCGAACAGGTTGCAAGTCCTATGAGCTTATACCAAAATCCTGCAAGCGTGCGCATCGCGGAATTTATCGGAAATCCGAAAATAAATCTCACGGGCGGAAAAGCGAAGCGGACGGAAGCGGGGCTCGAAGTCGAAAGCGCATTCGGAAATTTCACATTTCAAAAAAGCGACTGCACCGATAAGATTCCCGACGGAACATTCGACTGCAGAATAGGCTTTCGGCCGGAAGAAGTGACGGTTTCCCGCACGGCCTCCAAGGGCGCTGTCGAGTGCCGCGTGTATTCGAGCATGCCTGCGGGAAGCGAAACGCTCATACGCCTTTCCGTCGCCGGAGAATCTTTCCTTGCAAAGCGGCTCGGTATCCGCCACTACAAAGCCGATGAAACGGTTTACGCGGCTATAGCCCCCGAAAAGCTCAACGTGTTCGACGCGTCGTCCGGCGTTCTCGTAAAAAAATCCGCCGAAGGCGAAAGCGATTGATCGTATCGAGGTAATTATCGGATATTGTTTTATTAATTATTTTTATAGGAGTATATGATGAAAAAGATTGCGGTAGCGGTGCTGTTGGCGGCGGCGATGTTTTCGTCCGCATTTTCGATGGGACAAACCGAAACGAAGTCGAACAGCCAAGAAGCGAAGTGGGCGAAGGACAACGGACTTGATAAAGACGAAAGCGTCGACGAGCTCTATCAAAAAGCGAAAGCCGAAGGCGCTCTCGTTATCTATACGATTTCGAGCCGTACGCAAAAAGTTGCAAACGCTTTTAAAGAAGCGTATCCCGGCATCAACGTGGAAGTATACGATATTTCTTCCGGCACGTTGAAAGAAAAATTCGCAACCGAATATAAATCGGGCATCCGCACGGTGGATATTTTGCATTCGAAAGAGCAGGTCGGCGAATACACGTATGAAATGTTTTCCGAAGGCATGCTGCATAACTATCAGCCTGCATCGATTTTCAAAAACGTTCCGGCTTCTTATATGACGCTTACTCCGCTCATGCTCGAACTCAATCTGTGGTTTTACAATACCGAAGTGTATAAGGCGTGCCCGATCACGTCGTGGTGGGATTTTACGAAGCCCGAATGGAAGGGGCGTGTCGTTTTCCAGGACGCTGCGAGCAACGACGCCTACTGCGCCCCGCTTACGGCTATGGTGCAGCATGCGGACGAAATGGCTGCCGATTACGAAAAAGTGTTCGGTAAAAAAATTCAGCTTGCAAAAGACGAGCCGAACGCGGGCTATGCTTTTATCAAGCGCTTTCTCGCAAACTCGCCGATCATCGCAAAGGGTTCCGATGAAGTTATCGAACTCGTCGGCGCAAAGGGACAAAAAAATCCGCCGGTCGGCTACGCGTCTTCCGTAAAGCTTCGAAAGCAGCGAGACGGTTACGCGATCAATTACGGACCGAAAACCATGCACGTGTCGAACGGCATTCCCGCGCTGAACTTTATCGCGATCGCGAACGAATGTAAACATCCGAACGCCGCAAAGCTTTTTATTAAATTTTGGATGGGAGGCGAAGACGGAAAAGGGAAGGGCTATGAGCCGCTCGTTTCCCTCGGTTCGTGGTCGGTGCGGCCTGAAAATCCGTCGGCGAAAGGAAACATCCCGCTTGCCGACATTCCGCTGTGGAAGATCGATTTCGACTATATCTACAACAACATCGAAACCGTCCGCGATTATTGGATCGCGCACAGAAATTAACAGGTTCCGCTTGCGAATGCGGCGTAAAAAAAGTAAAATCGAGTTATGATATTTACACGAAAAAGCGGCATCCTGCTGCATCCGACATCCCTTTCGGGAAGTCCCGGCATCGGAACGCTCGGAAAGAGCGCATATCGTTTTGCGGATTGGCTGCATCGCTCGAACCAAAAGCTGTGGCAGATACTGCCGCTCGGGCCGACCGGTTACGGCGATTCTCCGTACGCATCGTTTTCAACTTTTGCGGGAAATCCGCTCCTCGTCGATTTTGAACTGCTTGTCGAAAGAGGCTGGGCGTGCACGGACGATACGGTTCCGCCCGATTATATACGCTCCGACGGGCCGGTCGATTTCGGCTCGGTCGTTTGGTGGAAGCTCCCTGCGCTTTCGAAATGCGCTCTTTATTTTTTGTCGCACGCAAACGACGCCGACCGAGATGTTTTCGCATCTTTTAAAAACGACAACGAAGCGTGGCTCGACACATATGCCGTCTTTATGAGCGTAAAAAACTTTTTCGACGAAAAAGCGAAAACGCAGGATGGAAACCCTGGCGGAAAGAACGTGATGTGGAACAACTCGTGGCCGAAAGAGCTCGCATCCTGCGAGCCGAAAGCGGTCGAGCAGTGGAAAGTCGAGCACGCGGAAGAAATCGAAATTATTAAAGCGATACAGTTTTTCTTTGCAGTGCAGTGGGGCGACTTGAAGCGCTATGCCAATTCCCTCGGCATCGACATCATCGGCGATATTCCGATCTTTGTCGCCCCCGATTCGGCGGACGTGTGGGCGAATCAAAAATTGTTCCAGCTCGACGAAAACGGCATTCCGACGCGGGTAGCGGGAGTGCCGCCCGATTATTTTTCGGCGACGGGGCAGCTGTGGGGAAATCCGCTCTACGATTGGGATGCGATGAAAGCGGACGGATATGCGTGGTGGATTTCGCGCATCCGCCGTATGCTCGAACTGGTCGACTGCATCCGCATCGATCACTTCCGCGGTTTCGAATCCTATTGGTCGATTCCGTACGGGGAAGTGACTGCGGTAAACGGCATGTGGGTAAAATGCCCCGGGGCAGATTTTTTTGCCGCCGTCAAAGCGTCGCTCGGAGAAATCCCCGTCATTGCCGAGGATTTGGGCGTCATCACCGACGAAGTGCGTACCCTCCGCGATGCGTGCACTTTTCCCGGCATGAAAGTGCTCGAGTTCGCATTCGATCCCGAAGAGGCGTCGTGCGGAAATATGACGAACGCCTTTTTGCCGCAGGAGTATGAAAACACACGCTGTATCGTCTATACCGGAACGCACGACAACGATACGCTGCAGGGCTGGCTTCTTCGCGAAAGGGGCGATACCGTGCGGCGTGCAGCCGAATACGTGTGCGGAAAACCGCTTTCCGAGCAGGATGCGCGGGCGATGGTTATAAGCGGCGAATTGTGCGCACAGCTTGTGCGTGAAGCGTTCGCGTCGATCGCCTCCTATGCCGTCATCCCGCTGCAGGATGTTCTCGGTCTTGACAACGGTGCGCGTATGAATACGCCGTCGACGACGGGCGGCAATTGGATGTGGCGTATGGATGAGAATGCGCTCACCGATGAAGCGGCCGCTTCTCTCGCGTTTTTAAGCAAGTTCTACGGAAGAAACGGGGAATAACGTACGCCCGCCTGGAGTGACTCGGCGACCGGAGCGAAGCGAGGACGCAGAGCGTGAGCGAATCACGGAAGGCGGGATGGCAAACCGGTTTCGTCCGAATAAGTTTTGTCCGAATAATTAAAAAAACCGCGTAAAAATGCAAAGTGTGCGCGATATATAAAGTGTGAAACGCTTCGTTTTTGCATTGAAAGAAAGGGCAGTGTACGCCATGCGCTCAGCCCTGTCCTTTGTTGCCGGCGGAAACGCTTGTGCGGTCTGCGGAGGGCAGGCGGGCACGCTTCCTCTGTGCGGCGAGTGCGAAAAGCGGTGTTTTGCGAAGCCTCCTTGTGGAGAGGGAGAGCGGTGTTCGGTGTGCGGCAAAACGCTCATCTCCGAGCGCGGCGTGTGTATGCGCTGCAGGCGGGAGCGTCTTTTGGTACATACGGATGCCGTTTTCCCCCTCTATTCGTATCGTTTGTGGAACAGCGTTCTTTTATTCCGTTGGAAAATACAAGGAGAACGCGCCCTCTCTCCGTTTTTTGCCTCCCGCGCAGCTTCCGTTCTTAAAGCGCTGCCGAAAGCATGCGTTATCGTTCCGGTGCCGCCGCGTCAGGGAAAGATCCGCAAAAAAGGCTGGGACCAGATCGAAGATCTTTGCCGTTTTTTCGAATACCGATACGGATACGA
>ERZ773042.821-NODE-821-length-19760-cov-4.589191_pt1 | contig 19760 bp, 20 predicted proteins | sample MGYA00511664_ERZ773042 | MGnify/ENA primary metagenome ERZ773042 (study PRJEB29015, sample SAMEA2737984) | human oral metagenome | biome: human oral; feature: human-associated habitat; material: dental | place: China | collected 2036 ... | reverse complement strand
GCCACCGCCCGGTGACGGGAAAGGCGCTTAGCGATCTGCTGCTCCCGGCGCAGAGAACGCAAGAGAAGAGCGTCGTACACCGGCTGCCCCTTCAAGAAATCCGCCGTCAGGTAGGCGGCAAGCGACACGAAGATCAGCGCTAGGAGGTGCTGGAAGGATCCCGTCATCTCCATGACGAGAATGCTGCCCGTCACCGGCGAACGCACCACCGCCGCGAAATAGCCCGCCATGCCGAAGACGATAAAATTCGCCGCGTATTCCGGGGACGCTAAGTGAAACGTCCCGACGAGAGCAGAAAAGAGCGCGCCTCCGATCGCCCCTAAAACCAGCATGGGGAGAAAAATTCCCCCGGGGACGCCGGATCCAAAACAGAGCATGGTATAAAAGTATTTCAACACCAAAAAGAGCAGCAGCGTCGACCAAAGAAACGGTTGCTCCACCAAAAGATCCACAAGGCGGTTGCCGCCTCCCAATACCTGCGGCAGAAAAAACATCAGGCCCATGCCCACCAGAAGCGGCAGCAGCGGCCGTCCCATGCCCCGCAGCGGGATGCGCCCATAGAGATCCATGGCGGCAAAAAGGCCGCGATTGAAGAGAATTCCCAGGACGCCCATCAGAATCCCCAACGGCCCCATCAGCCAAAGGCTCTCCAAGGGCAGCACGGGAAACACCGGGAAATGAAATACCGGCGCGCCGCCAAAGACGATCTGCGTGACGACTGTCGCTGAAAGCGTCGCCGCGATGGTTGCCATCAATACCAGCGGGGAAAAGCTTTTCGTAAGCTCCTCCAGGCAAAAGATCACCCCCGCCAGGGGCGCGTTAAAAGCCGCCGCCAGACCGGCTCCGGCTCCAGCCGTCAGATAGAGCCGCTCCACCGTCCGCGGCTTATTGCGCAGCTCGCTGATTCCCTGCCCGACACAGGCTCCAATCTGCACGCTTGGCCCCTCGCGCCCCAGCGACATTCCCAATCCGATCGCCAGAACACCGCCGAACACCTTCGCCAGTAAGACCCGCAGCCAATTCATCCGCATCTCGCCGAGGAGAATGCCCTTAACCTGCGGAATACCGCTCCCCGTGCTCATTGGCTCAAACACGATAATGCGCGCCAACACCCACGCGGCGGCGACGAGGAGTAATCCCCAGCCCAAAAGCGCCGGCAGTCCCTGTTCCGTCAAAAACGCGATCAGCTCAGGGCGCAGATCCTCCGACAGCTTCAGCGCCTCACGGAAAAAAGCGATAACGCCGCCCGTCGCCACGCCGACCAGAATACCGCCGGCGAACAGACGGCGGCGCGACGACCGATCGTCCCCGATCAGCCGCATCGCCGCCTCCAGCTTCCCCATCTTTATCCCCCTCTTAAGTAAAAAAGGAGAGCCATACGGCTCTCCTTTTCGCCTGTCTTATTCCGCCGTAAACGGCAACAGCGCGATATTTCTGGCTCTTTTAATCGCGAGCGTCACTTGCCGCTGATGCTTGGCGCAATTCCCGGAAATGCGGCGCGGTAAGATCTTGCCGCGCTCGGTAATGAACCGGCGAAGCTTGCCCGCGTCTTTATAATCGATATGCTCGACCTTGTCCACGCAAAAGCTGCAAACCTTCTTGCGGGGACGTCGGCTCCTATCACGTCTGATCACGACTACTCCTCCTTAAAATGGGATATCATCGTCTTTCACCGGACCGCCAAACCCTCCGGAAGGCGGCGCCGCCGGCGCGGGGGCGTCCATCGGAGCCGGAGCGGAGAAATCGCCGCCGTCGGCGTGTGATTTCGACTCACAGAACTCAATGTCGGAAACATTGACTTCCGTGACATAACGCTTCGTTCCGTCCTGCGCTTCATAACTGCGGGATTGGAGCCTTCCCTCCACAAGAATTTTAGATCCCTTATGAAGGTAATTTCCGGAAAATTCCGCCAGCCGCTCCCAAGCGACTAAGTTCAGGAAATCTGCTGACGGCTGATTACTGTCCGCATTGCGGCTCATCCGGCGATCAACCGCGATCGTCATCCGCGCCACGCTCTTGCCGGACTGCGTCGTCCGCACATCCGGATCGCGCGCCAGACGTCCCATCAAAATCACCTTGTTCATGACGATGCCCTCCCGGTTTATTCCTCACTCGCCGCCGGGGCTTCCTCGGCCGCCGCCGGAATCTCTTCTTCCGATCTTACGATCATGTGCTTTAAAATATCGTCCGTGATCTTCATCACGCGATCCACTTCCGCCACGCAGGCCGGTTCACACGAAACATACAGCAGGCAGTAAAAACCGTCCGTGCAGTCTTTGATCTCGTAGGCGAGCTTCTTGCGCCCCCAACGATCCTCTTTTTCAATCGTACCGCCGTTGTCTTTGATGAGCTTAGCGAACTTCTCAATGACTGCGTTCGTCGGCTCCTCTTCCATCGGCTTCACGATGAATATGACTTCGTAGTTTCTCACGAAATCACCTCCTCTTTGGACTTTGGCCCTCCTCTCCGAAGGGCAGGGAAGGTTGAAAATAAACTTTCAAACCTGATTCGACCAAAATAGTATATCATTCCCCCGCGTCCTTGGCAAGGGGTTATTTGCGCCGAGCGCGTCCTTGGCGGGAAATGACAGCTTCACGCGCCGCAATCTGTTCCGCCGGCACCTGGCGGCGCATCCGCGCGACATTTTCCGCGAGGGATTGCTTAGGATCAAAAAGGCGCAGCACCGCTTCCTGCTCCGCCGGGCCGGATGCCGCAAGCACTTCCACGCGATCGCCTAAAAGGCGCTTGACCTGGGGCAACGCGAGATTCAGGCGGGGGCCGTCGGCGACCATAATATAGGTCTCGGCCAGATCGCTGTGCGCCGCGTTGACCAGCGCCCCGACGGAAGGAACATTGCCGTCGCCGCCGAGGGCGATGAGATTCGCCCCGGCCTCCTGCAAACGCTCCGCCCGCGCCTCATCACCGGCAACCGCCAACAGCGCCACCGGCAGGAGCGGCGCGGCGGGATGCGCCGCCGCGTGCGGTTCGGACATATCCGCGAGACGTATATCCGTAATCGCGCCAAAGCCCATGCTTTTTTCAATCGCGAGGCCGGGGCGCGCCGTATGTAAATGAACAAAGGCCGATCCCCGGCGCGCGTCCACGACGACGAAGCTCGCCGCCTGTTGGAGATATTCTTCCAGCTCATGGGGATTCATCTTGTCATTCGCGATCCGAAAGGTCAAGCAATAGGGACGCACTTCGTCCTCGCGCGGATCCGGCAGCCCCAGCCGCTCGCCGCCGCTTCCCACGGAAAAATTCAGCGCCGGGGAGACAAAATTTCCCATCAATCCCTTTTGACATCCGGTCAAAAAGACCAGCATGATCTCCTCGCCCACATCTCTCTCCCCGCCCTCTTGCAACGGCCTTTCTCCCGCCGTCACAGCGGCGGACAATATCTCCAGGATAGGAAGATTCGCCCGTACCGCTTGATAAGCCCCCTTCGCCACCGCCCGCGCCGCCCGGACGATCGGCCGCTCCGGCTCCTCCGGGAGCACGCGCTGCGCATAGAGTATGCCATACTGAAAGGCCTTGCCAAACTCTGACGACGTCGCGTTGAATTTTCCCAACAGCCCCTTGCCTAAGCCGCGAAAAATCTGCGACAGCACCACGCCGGCATTCCCCCGCGCCCCGAGGATCGAAGCCGCCGCAGTACGCCGCGCGACAGCGCCGATGCCGTCGTCGGCCGCCTCGCCGAGCGCCATCACCGCCGCCCCCATCGTCCGCAAAATATCCGTCCCCGGCCAGCCGCTGTGCTTGGGCCGCAATTTTTTATCGAGCCGGTTGAGCCGCTCATATTCCAACAGGAACTCGCTGTACGCGCCGGTCACCATGCGCCGAAAATCGCTGCCCGTGATGACCTCTTGATTCGCCGTATTTTTTGCCGCCATGCTGCGCGCCTCCGACGGGAAAACCTCCCCGTAAAAATTTCCCTCATAAAAAGGATTCTTCCTGTTTATTCGCGAAATAATAGCAGAATACCTTTTTTCCACGAATATTTCCGGCGCGCCGCTCCAAAGGAGCTTCGCCGGACAGCTATGGAGGAGATCGCATGCCGATGAGGAAAAAGACCGCGGGAGCTTCCGCCGCGAGTGAAACGAATACCACCCCCGCCGCGAAAAGGCGAGGTCGTCCGCCGAAAAACGCCGCTCCAACCGCCGCCCCGGCAAAGCGCGGCCGCAAGCCCAGTGCGGCGAAAACGGAACGTTCCGCAAAAACAACCAAAACGACGGCGCGCGGCAAAAATCTGCTCTTTGCCCTCGACATCGGTACCCGCAGCGTCATCGGCATCGTCGCCGCCGAGGAAGCGGACGGCGGCCTCACGATTCTCGATACCCAGCGGCAGGAGCATAAGACCCGCGCCATGCTCGATGGTCAAATTCACGACGTGCCGCAGGTCGCCGCCGTCATCCGCGACGTCAAGGAATCGCTGGAAAAGGCGGTTGGTCCGCTGCGCCGCTGCGCCGTCGCCGCCGCGGGGCGCGCCCTTTACACGATGACCGCCGAAGCGGAAATGGAATTCGGCGGTCTTATCACCAGCGAACAGGAACGCCGCCTCGACTTCGCCGGCGTTCAGGCGGCACAGGCGAAGCTCTCCGCCTCCGACACAATCGATGATCCCACGCGCTACTACTGCGTCGGTTTCAGCACCGTCAAATATGTTCTCGATGGCACCCAGCTTAAGACTTTAGTCGGTCAGCGCGGGCGCATTGCTAAAGCCACCGTCATCGCCACCTTCCTGCCGCGGCAGGTCATCGACTCCATGGTGTCGGCTCTCCAAGCCACAAACCTTGAGATGCAGGCCATTACCCTCGAGCCGATCGCCGCCATCAACGTCCTCATCCCGCCGACCATGCGGCACCTGAACCTCGTTCTCGTCGACATCGGCGCCGGCACCTCCGACGTCGCCATCACGAAAAACGGCTCCGTCATCGCCTACGGCATGGTCCCGCAGGCCGGCGACGAAATCACCGAAGCGATTTCTCAGAAATTTCTCCTCGACTTTAACGTCGCCGAGCGCGTCAAGCGGGAAGCCGCCGAGGGACGCGACGTTTCCTTTGACGACATTCTCGGCTCCCACTACGACCTCAGCGCCGCCGAGATCATCGACCCTATCATGGAGAACGTCCGTAAACTTGCCGGCGCCATCGCCGAGCAGATCAAAGAGCTGAATGAAGCCGATCCGCAGGCCGTTCTGCTCGTCGGCGGCGGAGCGCTGACGCCGAATCTCGCCCGGAGCGTCGCCGAAGCGCTTAAGCTTCCGCCGGGGCGCGTCGCTGTCCGCCATCCGGAGGGCGTGGAAGGAATCCGCGATCTCCCTCCCGAGTTGCGCCTGCCCGACACCGTTACGCCCCTCGGTATTCTCAAAATCGCGTCCCTGAACACCCTGCATTTCCTTACGGTATACGTCAACGACGAAGAATACCGTCTGTTCAATTTTCACGAGCTTACCGTCTCCGACGCCCTTCTGAGCGCCGGTATCCAGCTGAAAAAATTAAACGGCAAGCCCGGTCTCGGGATCCAGCTGATGATCAACGGCCAGTCGCAATTTTTCCCCGGCACCATGGGGACAATGGCCACGCTGACCTTAGACGGCGAACCCGCTTCCTTAGATCAGCCCATCGCCAGCGGCAGCCATATCCGCATCGAGCCGGGAAAGGACGGCGACGCGCCTGAGCTGCGCCTCGCCGACATCGCGGAACCGCCTGCGCCGTACACGCTTTATATCAACAATGAACCGCGACGTTTAACCCCGCAGTTTCTTATCAATGACAAACTTCCGGAGCCGAATGCAGCGCTTACGGACGGCGACGTCGTCACCGTGAAAACGACCCAGACCATCGGCGAAGCGCTTTCCATGCTCGGCTTCCCGCCCACCGGCCGCAAGCTCAGCTTCACGCTCAACGGCGTCGCTTCGCAGCACACCGTTAAGCCGCAGATCCTCGTCAACGATCAGCCGGGGACGCTCTCCATGACCGCCCGCGAAGGCGACCGGATCGAATACCACCTGGACAACGAACCAAAGCTCGGCGATATTCTAAACATCGACGACCTCGATGCGCACCTCACCATTCTCTACAACGGCGCGGAGCAAAAAATTCCTTCCGCCACCGTCAGCCTCGAAGTCAACGACCGCCCGGCCACCGTTAACACCATTATCGCCGAAGGCAGCCGCGTCCGCTACACCAGATCTGAAGCGCGCGCCACCCTCGTCTCCACAGCGCTGGCCGCCGTCGGCTTCGCGCCTCCCCCCGCCACCAGCCGCGTCACCGTCACGATCCTCGTCAACGGTCAACCAGCGCAATTCACGGATCCGGTCAAAAATGGCGACGCCCTCGACATCAACATCCAGCCCGTGGACGCCTCACCCGCTATAGGAAAAGCCGGGGGCGCAACGGGAAATAATTCCCCTTCCGGCACTTCGGCCGGCAGCGGCACGCCGCCCGGCAGCAGCGCCTCCGTCAGCGCTGCCACCGGCGCTTCGTCCATTCCCGGCGTCCCCTCCGCCCCAGACGCGGGCAGCTCTAATCCCGGCCAACCAGTCTTGAAAGACAGCCTCCTCGGCGACTACCGGGCCCAGTTGAAAAAAGAAGCCCCCGCTAAATCAGCCGCGTCTTCCGCCACCCCAAAAACCGGCTGGAGCCGCTTCCGATAACAGGAGAAAAAGAACCTCTTGCCAATCCCGCCAAAAACTGATAGTATAGAGGACGTAGCCGCAGACCTGCCGGGTAAGAGATGGCGGGCGGCCACGCGGGCGTAGTTCATCGGTAGAATACAAGCTTCCCAAGCTTGGGAGAGGGGTCCGACTCCCCCCGCCCGCTCCAGAAAACAAAAAAAGACAGACGGCGCAACAATACGCTGTCTGTCTTTTATTGTGCTGATTACGGTCTTACACTGTAACAATCCCCAGAACAACGGCAAAGAACAGAGAGATGATGGATAGTACCCAGAGCCACGGCGCACAGAACCGCAAGAGTTCCTTGATGGAGATGCCCGCAAGTCCGCAGCAGAGGAATGTCGTCGCGGCGTGTGGTGTGACGAGAACGGCGAAGTTTTTGCCGACGAGCATCGCATTCGACATGTTCTCAGGCGTAATGCCGTACTGTTCTCCGACGCCGATCGCAAGCGGCAGCAGTCCGAAGAAATACGGGCTCGTGCCGAGCATCATGCCAATGGGAACAGCAAAGATCCCCATAATGATGTGGAAGTAGGACCCGAGTGCCGACGGAATGAGCATAACAAGCGTTTCCGCCATCGCATCCATCATCTTCGTTCCGGTCAGGACGCCGAGGAACACACCGGAAGCGAGCAGGATCATAGGGACACCAAGTGCCTCGCCCGCATGTGCTTTGATCCGCTGCCCCTGCATTTTGGGATCGGGGAAATTGACCACAAGCGCAAGCGAGAGCCCGATCATGAAAGCAGCGTACAGCTGAATCTTTGTAAAGCAGAGCAGTGCGATTACTCCAATGGTGAGAATGAGGTTGAACCAGAAGAGTTTCGGCCGTTTGAGGGCGGCAGCTTCCTCATCGGAGGCCTGCCGCGCCGAGGAGGCATCCTCATCCAGTTCCGCGGCCTTTCCCGTCGGGTGCAGGCCCGCACCGCGCCGTTTTTCCAAAATCCCCATAAATGCGGCAAAAAAGAGGACCATGATAACGCCGACAATCTGCAGCGGTATCAGGGTATGCCAGAGTGCGTTGACATCAGTGTTCAGAATGACCCCAACACGCGCGACAGGGCCGCCCCACGGCAGGAGATTCATAATACTCATCGCCGCACCGATGATAACACAGAGTACGACGGGACGAATGTGCAGCTTCTTGTAGATCGGCAGCATTGCCGGAATCGTCACGAGAAGGGTGGCGGCGAGCGCGCCGTCAAGATGGGCAATCGTTGCAATACAGGCGGTCGCAACCGTGACCAGAACGACGTTCGATCCGGCATGTTTCACGAGGAAATCAACCAGCGGATCAAAGAGGCCGACCTCCGACATGATCGAGAAGTAGACAATCGAGAAGATAAAGAGCACGGCGACCGGCATGGTCGTAGTAACGCCGGTTTTCATGAACCCCACAATCTGTGTGAAGTCAAAGCCGCAGACGACGGCGCAGACAAGCGGAACAATGACAAAGATCGGCGTCGGATCTGCTTTCGACTGCAAAAGCAAATAGATGATCAGAAAGATCATTACAAATCCAGTGACAGCGAGCAACATAAGAACCCCTCCATTCTGCAAAGATTGTCCGAGATCTTCACACCTGCCGAAACAGGCTACATTAAACTTCCATGGATTCTATTTCATAAAGAAAATGTGTGACCGCAGCAAGATCTGCCGAGCCGCCAGGGCTGACCCACGCATCAATCAACTGTGCATCAAATGCTTGAAGCGCTGCGCGCCCGCGCTCTGTCCGCATCCCTCCTAATTTGGCAATCTGGTCCGCTTCCTCCTGCACGCGCTGCAGCATCGCAAGGTCGTGGCGGCCGAGTACATTCGTGTCCATATTATGCGCCATGAGCACGAGAAGGACATCGACGAGCGCATCGTTCAGCGGCGCATGTTCGGCCCTGCGCACACGGTAGAGAGGAAGTGCATAGTCCCATACGAGCGGGAATCCCGCCTCCGCCTCGCCGCGCACACCGGTCAGCCCGTAGGTAAGATATGCTGCCTGTCCCTTTGTCTGCGGCGTGTCAAACCGTCCGCCATAATCTGTATGGCAGAGGCCGGCACAGACGATCCGCACGGCATTCAAAACGGCGTCTGCCATCAGAGGCTTCCCGTGCGCGCTGATCCATCCTGCTGCCCCAAGCAGAACGCCGAAACTGAAGATCGCCCCCTTATGCGTATTCACTCCGCCCGTGCGCGCGTACATGGCAGATTCCGCCGCACGTCCAATCGGCCGCAGTTCCGAAAGCAGCGTATGCAGACTCCTTCCCTCTTTTGCTCCCGCACGCACAAATTCCGTAAAATACGGAGCAAGCGCCGCCGCCGATTTTTGAAACGTGAAAAAATCCATGTCCTCGTGCGCGCCATTATTCGCACGGTCGACGAGGCCGGGCTTCGGTGTTGCCGCCGCCTCGACAAGCAGCGCCTCAACAGCATACGAGGCAATTCGATCTGCGTTACACATTTCTCCACCCTAGGCTATGTTCAAAGCGCAAGCGGTTTGATCTTGCGCACAACATCGAGGATCGTCCCGTCACGCGCCTCCAGAACGGCGACGACCTGATCCTCCCACGCGAGCTCATCGGGCTCTCCCACGAGGCTGTATGCCTTCTCCTGAAGCTTCTCAATCGTCGTATGTTTGATTCCCGCTGCATCCAGGCATTCGATGAGATCCGTGCGCGCAGGGTTGACGGCAATGCCGTAGTCCGTCACAAGCACATCCACGCAATCTCCCGGCGTGGTGACGGTGACGACCTTCTTGCAGACCGTCGCCATGCGCCCGCGCACGAGCGGCGTCACGATGATACAGCATTTGCTCCCCGCCGCTGTGTCCGGATGTCCGCCCGGCGCACCGCGCAGAACCCCATCCGAGCCGGTCAGCACATTGACGTTAAAGTCCGTGTCGATCTCGAGTGCAGCGAGTACCACAAAATCGAGCTTGTTCACATAAGCGCCCTTATTCGCGGGGTTTGCATACTCGCTCGTGGAAATCTCCAGATGCTTGTCCGGATGCGCCGCGAGATGCTCGATCGCCTTCGTGTCGAAATCCTGCGTATCGAGCAGCTTGCGCACAAGCCCCTTGTCCATGAGGTCACAGATATTGCCGCCCATGCCGCCGAGTGCAAAGCCCATCTCGATATTGCGCTCGCGCATATAGTTCTCGAGGTAGCGGTTGACTGCGAGCGAGGGTCCTCCGACGCCCGTCTGGAAGGAGAAGCCGTCCTTGAAGTACGGCGTTGCTGCCATGATCCTTGCACAGTTCTCTGCCATCATGAGATTGCGCGGATCCTCTGTCACGCGCGCTTCCTTCGTGCCGATCTGCTCCGGGTCGCCGATCTCATTCACCACGACGACGTAATCCACATCGATGGATTGGATCGCGGCAGGTGAATTCGGGAATGGCACGAGTGTATCCGTCACGATGACGACGTGATCTGCATAGCGTGAGTCTGCAACGGCATAGCCAAGTGTACCGCAGTTGTTCTTGCCGCCCGTGCCGTTCGCATTGCCGTAGTCATCTGCTGCCGACGCCGCAATGAAGGTGATGTCGATGGCGAGCTCGCCCGTTTCGATGGCGCGCGGTCTGCCCCCATGACTGCGGATGATCGCCGGCGTCTTGAGTTTTCCGGCCGAGATGACCTCGCCGATCCGCCCCCGCACGCCGGAGGACTGGATGCCGATGATCTTCCCTTCCTCGATGTAGTCCGCAAGCAGATCCTGCGCGCTGCCGAGAGAGGTGGTCGCAACCGTCAGATCCTTCAGCCCCATCTCCTCTACGAGCACCTTCATGACCATGCTCGTCACGTAGTCACCGTTGCGGAAGGCATGGTGAAAGGACACCGTCATGCCGTCATGCGCGCCGCATTTCTCGCATGCCTCACGGATAGAGGAAAGCAATTTGGACGCCTGCGGCTTCTCCGCACGGCGCACGATCGGTCCCGCCTTGTGAAAGGTCTTGCCGTCCATGTAGTATTTCCCCTGATAAACCTCCTTGCCGTCGGCAAGAAGCTGATCGGGAATCTCTCTGCCTACTGCGTTTTTCATTACTGCACCCCCTTTCTATAAATCCCCATGATAGACGCCGCACGCCTTGGCGAGGGCGATCACGCGCCGCGCATCCTCGATGAAGGGGATGTCGACCATCTTGCCGTTGACCGTATAGACGCCGACGCCCTGCTTCGACTGTTCCTCAAAGCTGCGCACATAGAGCTCCGCCGTCGCGATTTCCTTCTCCGTAGGAGCAAAGGTCTTGTGCACGTAGGCAATCTGGCGCGGATTGATGAGACTCTTGCCGTCGAAGCCCATCGCGCGGTCGAGCTCCACCTCCGCACGAAAACCCTCCTCGTCGTCGAGCGCCGTAAACACGGTATCAAAGCATTGGATCCCCGCCTCGCGCGCCGCAAGCAGCATGAGGCTGCGCGCCGTGTTGATCTCGATGCCGCTGCGCTCCGGACGCACGTGCATGCTCTTGCGGAAGTCCCCGCCCGAGATGGCTACGCCGAGCATGCGATCAGATGCCTGACAGATCTCCCGTGCATTCAGGATCCCTTTCGGGCTTTCAAGCGCCGCCATGAGCAGCGTCCGCCCCTCCTCGACGCCGAATTCCTTCTCCGCAGCAAGGACATGCTTTTCGATCTGCCTGACGTCATCTGCGCTTTCGCATTTTGCAATGCGCACGCCATCCGCACCGCCCGCGACACAGACACGTACATCCTCCTGCCAGTGCGGTGTTTCAAGTCCGTTCATACGGACAAGCACCTCGGTGTCGCCGTAGTCAATGCTCTTCAGGGCATGATAGAGCGAGAAACGCGCCGCATCCTTTTGATTCTCTGCAACTGCGTCCTCGAGATCGAGAATGATGCTGTCCACGCCGTAGATGTAGGCGTCTTTGATCAGCCCCGGACGCTGTGCATTCATGAACATCATTGTGCGGCGCAGACGGAACCGCTCCGGCTTTGGTCTCGGAATCATCGGATCACACCTCCCCACGGAACATTCTTGTCGGATACACCGGCACTGCGAAAGACGGCGCATTCCACACGCGCGCGAATCGTGCAGTCCAGCGCCCCCTTGTCCACAACCTGGACACGCGCAGACCGAACGCCGAGACGTTCCAACGTTTCGAGCACTGTTCTTTGAATGGCACGTCCATACTGATTCATCACGCTGCTCTCCAGATGAAGCTCGATCCCGTCCTCACCCGGCTCGACGGTGACCTGCGCATCGCTGGATTCCAGCGTCCCTGCCATCGCGGGCTTTTCGATCTGCATAACGATTCCCCCTAACGTTCGATTATAGTATCATAATAACAAGGAATGTCCTTTGCTGTAAACGCATCCATTTTTCCCCTTGTGCCATTCCATAAAAGAATGCTTCTTATAAAATTTACAATCACAAAAGCGATGGTAATCATGATATAATAAATTGACCGTATATTGTTATCTTACTGTGCGAAAGGGAAATTGCATGGATACGCAAGACATTCAGCTGCTCATGACGCTGGATCGCACGAGCAATATCACTCGCGCCGCAGAGGAACTGTATACGACACAGTCCTCTGTTTCCAAGCGCATACGCCAACTCGAAAAGGAACTGGGCATTATCCTCGTCCTGCGCTCGCGTCAAGGGATTCAGTTCACGCCGTCGGGCGAAATTGTGCTGCGCCACATCAAGGCAATCACACGCGAGCTCAATGTGATGAATCAGGAACTCAACGACGCGCAGGGCGTCATCTCCGGGACACTGCGCGTCGGTGTGTCGATCAATTATGCAATGTATCGCCTGCCGCCTCTCCTGCGCCACTATCAGGAGCGCTATCCGTTGGTGCATACGCAGATGACCATCGAGGTCAGTCAGAAAATCTTCTCCATGTTCATCGCTGGAAAAATGGAGCTGGCGATCGTGCGCGGAGAATACTCCGACTGGGACGGTCCGCGCATCCTGCTCGACCGCGAGCCGGTCTGCATCATCACCTGCTGGGAACACGAGCATCTTCCGCTCAGCGAGCTGCCGCAGGTAATCCGCAAGGCAGATACCGAGATGGAGAGGGATACGGCGCTCTGGCGCAAGGAAAACAAAATCCCAACGGCGCAAAATCAGATCTTTGCCAACAATACGGCTACCTGTATCGAAATCGTGCGTCAAAAACTCGGCTGGTGCATTGTGCCGGAGATCTGCCTCGCGCGTTTTGACGGCTGCATTCGCCCCATGTATTTCGCAGACGGACGCCCGCTCGTGCGCTCAACCTATCTGCTCTATACCGAGCAAAGCGCCGCTCTGCCTCAGATTCGCGCCTTTATCGACCTGCTCAAGGAAAAACAGGAGGTACTATGATTACAACGATCTATCCATCCGACCAACGCGGCATGAAAGGCGTCCGTGCCTTACTGGAAAAGGAAGGCCTTCGTATGGATGCCAATATCGACTACACCTGTGCCATTTTCGATGAATCGCATCAGGTCATCGCGACCGGCAGCTGCTACAAAAATACGCTGCGCTGCTTTGCCGTTGAAAGCAGCCACCAGGGGAAAGGATTGCTGAACATCGTCCTGACCCATCTCATGGGCGTCCAACAGAAACGCGGAAATTCCTCCGTCTTTCTCTACACGAAAGGCGCTTCCGCCCCTTTTTTCTCCAGTCTCGGCTTCTATGAAATCGCACGAGTCTCGGATACCATCGTTTTTCTTGAGAATCGGCGCTGGGGATTCGATGATTATCTGAAAAAATTAAAGGCAGAAACAAAGGATGTGCCCGGTACGGCAGCAGCGATCATACTGAATGCGAATCCGTTCACCTTTGGTCATCTGTATCTCGTAGAGTATGCTGCCGCAGAGAATGACCTCCTGCACGTCTTCGTCGTCAGTGAAGACGTGAGTCTTTTCCCCTATGCCGTGCGTGACCGTCTCGTACGCGAAGGCACAGCCCATCTGAAGAATCTTGTCTATCACGCTACGGGCCCCTACATGATCAGCCAGGCGACCTTCCCCAGCTATTTTCAAAAGGATGAGGATACCGCGATCCGCAGCCATGCGCAGCTCGATATTGCCGTCTTTTCCCGGATTGCGCAGGCGCTCTTTATCACGCGCCGCTACGTTGGCGAAGAACAGAAGAGCCATGTCACGCGTCTCTATAATGAAATTATGCTCCATGATCTTCCGCGCGCCGGCATCGAATGCCGAGTGATCCCGCGCAAAGAAAGCGAAGGGGCTCCCATCAGCGCATCTACCGTCCGTCGAGCGATACAATCCGGCAATACGGATGTTCTTCCTGCACTCGTTCCCCCTACAACGCTTGCCTTTCTTCAAAGTGAAGAAAGCGCCGCCATCCGCAGGAAGATTGCAGAAACGGCAGATGTCGTGCATTACTGAAAGGAGTTCGTATGTTGAGCGGTATTCCTGTGGAGCTTCCCGCCATGCTTGCTGCCCGCGAAGAACGGGCCACGCGTCAAAGTGCATGGCAGAAAGTGTATGCGTGTCCCCTCATTTCCTTTACCCTCAACATCCCCGGACCCATCAAGACCTCGGCAAAGCTGCGGCAGGCGTTTGACGCAGGGCTCGCGACGTTGAAGGCGCGGCTGGATACGATACATCTTCCCTGTATTGCAGAGACGGAGATCCACACCGCAACCGGCGATGAGGCGCTTCTTGCCATTGACGGGGATGCGAAAACGATCAAGGCGCTCACCACAGAGCTTGAAGAACAGCATCCGCTCGGTCGCCTCTTCGACCTCGACGTGCTCGCGTCAGACGGCACGAAACTCTCGCGCCCGCTCCCGCGCCGCTGCCTCCTCTGTGCGGAGCAGGCGCAGAACTGCGCGCGCAGCCGCCGCCACTCCGTTAGAGAGCTGACGGATGAAATCGAGCGGCTCCTCGCGGCATATCTATGAATCACACCCGTTGAACCAGGGGTTTTATCATACCCGTTCGGCGGCCAAAAAGCTAAGGCCCCACGGATTTTCCGTGAGGCCTTTTATATTACCCTGGAGCCCAATATTTTAATGGGAAAGAGCGATTTTTTTCTCTATCCTGACGCCAAACCGTCCCGTTATTCTCCCTGCGGCAGCCGCCCCTGGATCGCCGCTTCGAGGTCGTCGCGGGTTTCCTGCAAGTGCTGCAAAACCAAGTCGATCGCCGTCGTCGCCATCACGGGGTCAAAATGCTCCGCATCCGCCATCAGGCAGACGTCGAGAATAATATCGCCTTCCTCATTCCCGTAATATTTAAACACTTTGTAGCGACGGTTCATAATATCCATATAGGCCGCCAGCGCTTCTTGATTCGCCGCGGTGCGAGCCCCCGCCGCCGCCCAAACCCGCAAAACAGCATAAAGGCTGTCGTCAAGGATCAGCACCATCGGCAGGAGCAGCGAATCCCTTACCTCGAGCTGCGAGCGGAACAAAGCCGTGTGGAAATCGTCCTCCGCCTCTTCCACGTGGAACATCTCCTCCGCCGCTTCGCCTCCGGCGCCGTTTTTGGCGTCTTCCTTCAGGCTTTGGACAAGCTCCTCGAAAAGCTGCGCTTTTTTGTTCATTATATCTCCCCCCGTAATTCCTTGTTCGTATTCACCCTAAGCGCGAAATTCAGGTCGCGCTCGCTAAGCGATTACACCGTGTAAACGCGAATCGAACTCGTATTCCCCGGGACGCACTTGATCCCCGAGGTAATGATCGTGACATCGCCGGGCTTTATGGCCCCGCACTTTTCCGCCGCCGCCGTCGCCATGTGCCGCATCTCGCTGGCGTCTTTCCAAAGCCGCGCCGCCGGAGCGGGCAGGACACCCCAGCGAAGATTCAGATGGCGCGCTACCTGCTCGTTAGGCGTAAAGGCAAAAATCGCCGCCTTGGGACGATACTTCGACACCATCTGCGTCGTGTACCCCGATTCCGTCGGCGTAATGATCGCCGCCGCATCTAATTCGTAGGCGAGCTGCACCGTCGCGTGCGCGATGGCCTCCGTCGTCGTATGGTGCTCCAGCCCCTTGCCGACAAAGATTTTTTTATAATGAAGCGAGCTCTCAATGCGCCGGGCGATACGATCCATCGTCTGCACCGCCTCCACCGGATAATCGCCGCTGGCCGTTTCTCCGGACAGCATGATGGCGTCGGTTCCGTCGAAGATAGCATTCGCCACATCCGACGCTTCCGCCCGCGTGGGACGCGGATTTGACGTCATAGATTCCAGCATTTGCGTTGCCACGATGACAGGCTTCCCCGCCGCGTTGCATTTGTCGATGATCTCCTTCTGTACCAGCGGCACTTCTTCCGCCGGGATCTCCACCCCGAGATCGCCGCGCGCCACCATGATCCCATCCGCCGCTTCGAGGATTGCGTCGAAATTCTTCACGCCTTCCAGATTCTCGATCTTCGGCAAAATCTCCATATGGCCGCCGTGCGCCTTGATGAGATCACGCAGCGCCGTCACGTCCTCCGGGCGCTGGATAAAGGACGCCGCCACAAAATCCATATCGTTCTCGATGCCAAAGATGATATCTTTTTCGTCCTGCTCCGAGATTGGCGGCAGTCCCAGCGCCACGCCCGGCGCCGCTACACGTTTCTTCGTGCTCATAGGACCGCTGTTTAAGATCGTCGTCACGATATCCTTACCGTCTATGCGCTCGACCCGCAGCGCCACCAGCCCGTCGGAGAGAAGCAGCGTATCTCCCGGCTGCACCTCCTGCCAGAGATTCTTGTGGTTCACCGTGACATGCGTCGCATCACCCGGCGTATCCGCATACGTCAGGGTAAACGTCTCCCCCTTCGTCAGTTCCACCTTGCCGTCTGCGAACTCGCCCAGCCGCATCTCCGGCCCTTTCGTATCGAGAATCAGCGATATGACACGCCCCGCCTTCTTCGCCGCTTCCCGTACTGCCGCGATACGCGCCTGATGCTCCGGATGCGTCCCGTGGGAAAAATTGAACCGGGCACAGTTCATGCCGTTCGCGATCAATGCGTCCAAAACGCCTTCCCGCTCCGTCGCCGGTCCCATCGTGCAGATGATCTTCGTTTTTTTCAGCATACGATTCCTCCTCAATACCAGTCTGTCTATCGCTCCGCGTTATTTCCCCCGCCAGAAAAGCGCGCGGCAAAATCCAACGAACGCCTCCGCTTATCGCTGAGAACACTTTTATTTTACACCTTCCCGCGCCAACTGAAAAGGGGCGAGCCTTTTTGTCGGCCGCCCCTTTCTCCTCCTCCGTTTGCGTCACGTATCGCTCCGCTTTTTACGCCTCGGGAAAGGCCACGACGAGAAGCATTTTAAAACTCTCTTTCCCGTAAACGGCGTGAGGATGGTTCGCGGGCATAACGATCGATTCCCCGGCTTTCAGCTCGTATTTTTCGCCGTCAATCGTAATTTCTCCCGTCCCCTCGAGCGCCGTGACGAGCGCGTCGCCTTTCGATTCGTGCGTGCTGATCCCTTCGCCTTTGGCAAAGGCAAACAGCGTTATCCCCAGCCCTGCGTTCTGCACCAGCGTTTTGCTGACGACCTGCCCCTCGGCGTACGCCACCAGATCTTTCAGGCGTAACACCTCAGATTTCTTGATATTCTTCAATATCTCGCTCATAAATGGTCACCCTTTCTTTTTCCTCCATTGTAGCAAAATTTATTCTCCTCTGCGGTAACAAAAGTGACCGGGCAAGGGTTATACGGAAACTTGCCCGCTTCATTTCCCGGCAACAAAAAAGACGCCCCGCCAGCGTCAGAGAACCGCGGACCAACGATCCGGCAGCCAATAAATGAAGCGCGCCCCTGAGAAGGAAAAGCGCGCCCCCACCTTTAATCTTTATCCTTAAAAACAAATTCGTCCGCCGCGATCACCAGCGCGAAGCTCCCAAACGCGGTACATACATGGAGCAGAAGCTGACGGTTCCCGGTCAGCAACACATTTTCCTCCACCCGCGGCATGCCAAGGTCGATCTCCAGATCCTGCCGCGCCATATCAACAGCGAAAAGCCCGTTCACCACATTCAGGAACTCTCCCAGGCTATCGGTCGCCATCTCATCGACCGAGTGGAGATCTTCGTGGCTGTATCGTCTCGCCATCTCCACAAACACATCTTCCCGCGCGAAAAGGCCCGTCACCAGATTCAGATCCCCAAAAAGGCGCTGCGAAACGACGACGGTCCGAGCCGCATCCGTTAGCGCCATAGTTTCATGAGAAATCGCTGCCGGCGTATCCATAAAGCGGATGACGGAGCGCAAAAACAACCCCACGAAATCGCTGTAGCGCTCCACTTCCGTCTCTAAAAGGTCCCGCCCCACGCGACGCACCGCGTCACAAACCGGATCCTTCGCCTCGCGCCCGGCTGCCATCAACGCGCCCAGCTTTCGATAATCATGCCCTCTCATTTTGAAAAAGACCTGCGCAAAGCGTACGCTTTCGTCCGGCACCAGCTTTCGTAAGTTGGCGATCTGCGCCGCCGTCAGATACTTCTTTTCCTGCGCCGCGGCGGCAAAAGCCTCCGGCGCCGCGCCTAATTCCGCCACCTGCTCGCCGGAGATCAGTCCTTCGTGCATCGCCAGAAGCGCCAGCTCCGGATCTGCGCTTACGCTCGCCGCGAGCAAGCCGGGAAGCTCATCAGACGTAACCTCGCCGGCATTCAAAAGATACTGCGCAAAATACAGGTCACTCATCGCGCGCCGCCTTCTTCCGAATCTCCTCGACGGCTTTTTTGATCTGCTCGCTCGTATACGGCTTTTGAATGAAATCCAACGCGCCCAGTTTCATCGTTTCCATCAGCTTCTGCGGCGTCCCCGCCGACGAAAGCATGATCACCGGAATATCCGGGTTTACCTCCCGAATGACCTGCAGCGCCTCCAGCCCCCCTACTTCAGGCATAACGATATCTAAAAAGACGCCGTCCGGTTTCTCCTGCAGGTCCATCATGACAGCTTCCTTGCCGTTTTCGGCCTCTATGACCTCGCACCCCAGGCCTTCCAATTCCAGACGCAGCTTTTTGCGCAGGAGCTTGGAATCGTCCGTAATCAGTATTTTCAGCTTCTTTCCCAAATCAAACCCTCCCAACGATGGCTTCCCTGCTACTATAAAAATAGTATAGCATATTTTCGCAGAAAATCCATATCCTGCCCCTTTGATTTCGAAAAAAGCCGATCCATCGCCATGCGCAAACACTCGGATCACCTTCTAATAAAAACGAGCTGATATGTTCTGTGCAGTCAACAAGACGCCGCCAGCTTTTCTTCCGGCAGCGTCTTGCTACGTATCCGCTCTTAAGTTCAGATCCGCGCCGTTATCAAAATGCCCAGCGCACGCCAACATCCACGCGCCAGTCGGTCTTTATGGAACCGTTGACGCTCTTTTCAAAATTGCCGTAAACCGTGCAGCGATCTCCGACCTTCACCGTGCCGCCCAGCTGCATGGTCAGCCAGGTGTCGCCGTACTCCTCTCGCGTACTCTTGGCGATCCCTTCCGCCGCATAGGAAGTAGAAAACTTGGTTCCCCTTTCCTTCTTACGCCAAAACAGGATCCCGCTCCCCCCGCGAACCTCTGCCAACGCTATAGCCTACTCCTTCACCGCAGCGATAACGTCCTTTGTCAGATCTTTTCCCCCGTAAAGGATAAGCTCCGCCTTTATGACTTGGGAGATTCCCTGTTCCTGCGCCACGCGTTTGACGGCGCGGATAACGCGCCGCTGGATGGGATCCATCAGCTCCTGCTGGCGCTTCGCGAGCTTCGCGTTGAGCTCCTGCTCCAGCTTCGCCTTCTCGCTGTCCTCAAGCTCCGGGGATTTCTCTTCAAATTCCTGCTGGAGCTGCGCCTGAAGCTGGCGAAGCTCCGTGGCCGCCTCGTTCGTCCCCGGGCAAGCTTCAAAGACCGCATCCATATCGATATAGCCGACGGTCGCCTCCGCGGCGCTTACAACTACGGGCTCGCCCGCCAAAGTAAAGAGAGAGGCGACTGCTATAGCCGCCGCCAGAAAAAATCGCTTCATCATGTCATCCGCCTTCCTTTTCTTCCGTGTCGTTTTCGCTTCAAACCTTTGTCATCAGCTTGTTAAATTTTTCTCAGTCATCGATATTCTCTTTTTATATTTCTGCCCTTTTCTCCGCTCTTCGCCTCGGTCAAAGAATTTCGGCGG
>ERZ773042.818-NODE-818-length-19814-cov-4.710765_pt1 | contig 19814 bp, 16 predicted proteins | sample MGYA00511664_ERZ773042 | MGnify/ENA primary metagenome ERZ773042 (study PRJEB29015, sample SAMEA2737984) | human oral metagenome | biome: human oral; feature: human-associated habitat; material: dental | place: China | collected 2036 ... | reverse complement strand
TGTGCTCGTCGGAGACGAGATCCGCACTCTTCACGGGGACACGTCGCCGCGTTCTTCTGCCGCTCCCGTGGTTGCTCCGGGTCCGGGATGACCCGTGATGATGCAGGGGCGGGGGTGCTCAGTCCTCCACGATGACCGCGTAGCCCGCGGATCGGGGGCGCCGGGAGATGAACTGCTCCTGGGCGTACTGGATGATGGAACGCGTCGACCAGCCATCCACCACTGCACCCACTCCGCCGCCGACCAGGGGGATCTTTTTGGCCAAGAAAACACCAAGCCGTTTGCCCCCGACGTGGTTCATCGACTGCTCCAGGAGAGCCCGGGACACGCGGGCATCAAGTCGCGGGTCGAAGGCGGGGGCGGTGGCGACGGCGGCTGCGGGCTTAGAGCGTAGCCCACTTGAAGTGGCTTTGGCTTGGGCTCGTGGCAGCGATGGAATTGACTGTTCGATAGTTGGCGCGCGCAACACCCACCAGCTGCGCGACATACTGGCGGCTGCAGACCTGCAGCTAGAGCCTCAGATCCGGCATGTGTTAAACGAGGTTAGTTAAGGCTTTTCGTTTTCCTCGTCGTCCTCGTCTTCGTCCTCGTCTTCATCGATGTCTTCGTCGTCGTCAAAGTCTTCGACGTCGTAGTCTTCGTCCTCGTCGTAATCGTCGTCGAGAAGATCGAAGGGCAGTTCAACGCCGAAACCGGTGAAAAGCTCATCATCGTAAGTGAAGAAAGCATCGCGCAGCGTTTCCTCGGCCGATTCCAGGGCCTCGGCATCCGCGTCATCCCCCTGCCGGGCGATGGCAAAATGCTCATGAAACGCTGTGATGAGGCGCTCGAGGGCGCCGCGGGGATCCTCAGTCATGCTTCGATCCTAGCCTTGAGAACACGATTCGATCAGGGAAGATTGAGTTGCGAGCGGATAACGGAGACCATGAGATCAGCCCCCTTGATCTCCATTGTCTGATCCGCGCCAACGATGCGCGACACGCCCTCAGCATCTACGAGCTGCGAAGCGCCCATATTCGGACCGAGCGGCAAAATCACCCACTCCTTCGTCGGCTCATACACTGCCTCAGGGGTCTCCCCTGCGATCAGAGCGGAAATATTCGCGATCACGACCCGAGCCTGCTGGCGCGCCGCATCCGCTCTCTTCGACTCGCGCACATCCGTCAGATCACCGACGGCATAGCTGCGCTCATGGCCCACGACCTGCAGGGTCTTCTCAACCCGGAGGGTGCCATTCGGGTGAAGGAACTCCTCATAGTCGGTGCCGTGCAGGTATCCCGTGTTCGCAGCCGCCCCATAGCACTGGAACCAGGTATCACCCTCGATCTGCTCACCGCCAAGGGTTGAGACCAGGAAGTGTCCGAGTTCGCCGACATTATGCGGCGGAAGGAAGGCGAGTTCGGATCCGGTGATCACGCGAATGCCGAGTTCAGCGAGCTGAGTCGAGATCTCTTCGCGCAGTTCCTCGGAGTATCCCGGCGAGGAGAGGATCGTGTCTTCCTTCTCGACAATGGTGATCTTAATCCCGGGGAAGGTATGGGCGAGTTCCCCGGCGAATTCAATGCCGACGGTGCCACCGCCGACGAGCATCACGGAGCGGGCGCCCTTGAGGTTCTCATGCAATTGGGCGAGGCGCGCCCTCGCGACCGCCGAATTCGACGAGGAGTACTTCGCGGGGAAGGGGTAGGTCGAGCCTGTGGCGAGCACGAGGTAGTCAGCCTCGATCGGGTCGTGCCCGTAAACATGCACGGTGGCGCCTTCGACACGCGAGACCGTGCCGTGAACGAAACGCCCCCTGGTGAGCAGGTTCGTGTAGGGCATGAAGATCGCCTGTTCCCAGACCTCGTCCACGGCGGCACGCAAAGCGGCTGCGTGGTGCACGAACTGGTCCTTCTGTTCAACGAGGACGACCTCGGCGATCGGGTCGAGGCCCTTCGCGACGGTGATTCCGCCGTATCCACCGCCGATGACGACAACACGAGCCATGGTGTTCTCCTTCAATGTGTCGAGCTGTACGTATTGTGTCATTGCCTTCGCTTCCTCGCCTGGGACGATGAGCGAATTTGAAGCGCAAGGCTTAGTTCTCGGCGTCGACTCCGAGGGCGCGGCGAATATTCGGAGCGAAGAAACCGGGGCCTTTCAAGACTTTCCCGTCTTCACGAAGCTTGACGGAACCATCGGGCATGAGCTTCGACAGGTTCGAGGCCTGTACTTCTGCGAGGACCTTGTCGAGGTCGATCCCCGATTCGATCGCCATCCCGTAGATGACGTAGACGAGGTCGGCGAGGGCGTCGGCTGTTTCAACGAGATCGCGAGTGCAATCATCGGACTCAACAGCCCGCTCGCTCGCGGCTTCCACGATGGAGCGTGCGTCCGCTCCGTAGACCGCGCCCATGAGCTCGGCGAACTCTTCTTGGATGAGAGACATCCTCATGTGGATGCGCTCGTATTCGATCGTCGGTGCATTCCCCGTCCCCAAGCGCATCGGCATCGAATAGGTCCGGTGGAATTGTTCAACGAGCTTTTGAGGCTGGGAGGGGTCGAGGGCGGGGCCGCGGCCAGCTCCCGGCCCGTCCCAGGGGGACGCAGGTTGTCGAGGATCCGTCTTCAACAGGGCCGCAGTCCACTGGTCCGGACCCTCGAGGCAACGGCGCACTCCCTCTCGGGTGAAGCCATTGCGCCACACGGGTTTCCAAGAGCCCCAATTGCCGACATGGGCGCGCCATTCGACGCGTTCGACCCCCATGTGTCCGAAGGCGTAGTCGAGTGCGAGGCCCACGGCCTCGGTCATGAATCCTTTGCCCCACTGGTCTTGGCGGATGAAGAAGGCAAGTTCGCAGGCTTCGGGGGTTCTGGGGGAACGGATGAGTTCGATGCGTCCGAGCAGGGCTAAGTCAGCTGTGCTCCTGATCGCGAAGTCTGCGCTTCCCTTCGCCCATTTCTCTTCAGATTCGGCGAGGTTTTCCCGGGCCATGTCGAGGGTGTAGGGGAAGGGCACGCTCGTCGTTTCGCTGATCCGAGGATCTTGGAGGCATTCGCACAGCTCCTTTGCATCCTTGCTCGTGATCGGGGTGAGGATAAGCGTCTCTCCGATCAGGCGCGGCTCTTCCTGGGGCATCATCGAAGATCCTTTCCCGAGTTCTCGTAGGCGGTTGCCAAGATGTTGCTTAGCGCCGTCACCGTTTGATGATCCTCGACGACGAAGCGGCGGTCGAAAAGGTAGGTCGGCAGGCACTCGATCCCCATTTGGATGCCGATCTGGAAGTCTGAGAAGACTCTGGACGCGTACTCGCTTGAGGCGAGGGCATCGATGACGTATTCGGCGGGCATGCCGATGTCTTGGGCGCATCCGATGAGCACGTCCGGGTCGGAGATGTCGAGCGCCATTTCGAAATGTGCGCGTCCGATCGCCTCGGCGAGCTTCAAGGCGCTCGTATCTGCTCCACAGCTCGTGTCATTGACAAGGTCGAAGTCCGTGGCGGCCGCGACTGCACGATGCGCGCTTGTGGTCGGGGCGACGATCGCGTGGTCGAAGTCGAAGACGATCCCCTCTGCTCTTCCGAGTTTCTCTAGGCGGGCGTCCTCGGCGAGGACCTCTTCGAGACTTTCACCGAGGTCCTCAATGCGGTGGACTTTCCTGGGGATGTCGAGGGCATGGTCGAGTTCCGCTTCGAGGAGGAAGGCGTGCAGGCAGACCTCGACCTGCGTGGCGTGGGGGAACTCGGCGAGGGCGCGCCGAAGGTGGCGAATGCCGAGATAACACCAGGGGCAGCTCAGTTCCGCCCACACATCGATATGCACGAGGGTTCCTCCTTTGCTCAAGAGGCTGTGAACATAACAGGAGAGCCCGGAGCTAAAGCCCCGGGCTCTCATCGTGCGCGGAGGGGGACTTGAACCCCCACCCCCTAATACGGGGACTAGCACCTCAAGCTAGCGCGTCTGCCTATTCCGCCACCCGCGCAGGTGACTGTGTGTTCTCAGCGGGGTTTCCCTCGCTTCGGACGAGGAAGACTCTAACACGATCTCACCTTCGAATACCAAATCGAGGTCCATGATTGCGCCTCCCAGCAGGGGTTTTCCGCCGAATCTGGCCGAATGCGCCTTTCGCGGTGAAGGAGGGGACTCAGGCGCGGATCTTGGAGAGTTTGTCGCCAAACCCCTGGACGATTCGCACGATGTCGCGGATCTCCCCCTCATTGAAGCCCTCGAGGAGGTATTCGCGGATCATCCCTTGGTGAAGTGCGTTCGCCTTTTTCACGACCTCTTCACCCTGTGAGGTCAGACACGCGCAGGAGCTGCGTCGATCCTCCTTCACGCTCGTCTTCTCAATCCACCCGTCACGTTCAAGATGAGTCGTGATGTAGGTCAGGCGCGAAGGGGAGAAGATCACTCTTTGGGCCAGTTCTCCCATGCGGAGCGCATGATGCGGAGACTCCCAGAGGGCGAGCAGGACATTGTAGTCGGACAGGGTCAAGCCGAATTGGCGCTTCAAGCGGTTCTCAAGGATCCCTTGAAGACGGGCGGATGCTTCGAAGAAGATCCTCCAGGCACACATCTTCGCGTCTTGCGCATCCGAAGGGTCGTGCTTATCCGATGAATCGGGCGTCGTATATGGTGAAGCGTCGTCCTGCTGGATCATGACGATCATCATAACCACGACAAAGAGGCCACCCTCGTCGCATTCCTTGCCGAAGATGCTCGTCAACGCGCACCTAAGGAGATACTGATGAGTTCACACTCACGCTGGACCAGTGTTCTTTTCGATGTTGACGGGACCCTCGTTGATTCAGCCTCCGTCGTGACGAAAGTTTTCGGGATCGTGCTCTCGGCAAAAGGATTCCCGGTTCCTGAAGAATCGGCGCTCATGAAGTATGTTGGTCCGCCCTTGTGGTGGTCTTTCACTGATTTGGGATTCGAGGGTGATCTTGTTGAAGAGCTCGTCACCTCTTATCGACGCACATACATTGAGTTCTACCTTGAGCCCCTTCCTTTCCCCGGAATCACGGAGCTCATCTCCCTCCTCCACGCGGCTGGTTTTCCTCTTGCCACGGCCACCTCGAAGCAGCAGCCCATGGCTCTTGCGCAGATCACGCACTTGGGGCTCGAGGATTCTTTTGATGTGGTCGCCGGCGCGACCCCGGGGCGTGATTCCACGAAGGCGAGTGTCATCGCCGATGCGCTGAGTCGACTCGAAGCTCAAGGTCATGATGTGTCCCGCCCGGTCCTCATTGGGGATTCCATTTGGGATGTCGAGGGAGCCGCTTTAGCTCAGATTGATGTCATTGGTGTGAGTTGGGGCTATGCGCAGCCGGGTGATTTGGATTCGTGCACGGCCCGTGTTTCTTCTCCTCAAGAGCTTGCTGAGCTTCTCGGGCTTTCAGAGCCCGTGTGAGGGCGCCTCCTTTTTACCGCACTACGGGGTCACGATGCGAGTTTCTTTACTGGCGAGGACCTCGCTTTGGCGTTGAGATAGTCCTTCCAGAGGGTTTTGTGCGCCTCCTTGCACGCGTTGTTTCCTTTGCTTCAGGCGCGTTGCAACGCACCGTTCCATTCAGTGCCGATTTTGGCCACCCCTTCGCTGCTTGCACATTGTCTTGCAGCTGCTTCGTTATGCACCTGGCCTCCTCTTTCCTATAGGTGATGTTCATCTGAAGTCGCGTGAAGAGGTGTGCACGGGCAGGGCGATTGCCTTCATCTGGTGGGCCGTGATGCTCACGGCACCATCCCCGTATTTGACCCGTCCTCGTATCTCAAGAGCTTTCGATCCGAGTGCAATCCCCTTATGCGCATTCCACATGTCCGGCGAGCAGGAAATATTCACAATCCCCGTTTCATCCTCGAGGCTGAGGAAAATGATTCCCTGGGCGGTGTGGGGTCGCTGCCTGTGAGTCACGATGCCCGCAACGCAGATCACCTCACCACAGTGCTCAGCCCCCACCTGTTGGGCCGCAAGGACTCCGCGCTCAGCGAGTTCGTCGCGCAGCAACTCGAAAGGATGACGCTGAGGTGAAAGACCCAAGGACTGATAGTCGCTGATGAGGGCCTCCTCCTCGTTCATCTCCGGCAGAAGCGGAGCTTTTGCGCCCACTTGAGTGCCGGGCAGGCAGGGTTGAATCCAGGAGGAGACTCCCAGGGCCCCTGCTGCCCACACTCCTTCTCGCCGTGAGATGCCAAGACTTGAGAGGGCTCCTGCCTTCGCGAGTCTGACGATCGAGGGCTCGTCGAGTTGGGCGCGGATGACAAGGTCCTCCACGGAGGTGAAGGGCCCCTCCCTGCGCGCTTCAAGGATCTTTTTGGCGTCGGCGCCCAGGCCGGAGATGTCGTTGAGACCGAGACGCACATGCGCACCAGGGGTCGTGTCGAGACGGATCGGGGCTGTACTCGGGGGCGGCGCTTCTGTCTTTTCACTCCGAAGCCAACCCGCGGTATCGATGTCCCTTCCCCTTTCCAGGCTGATTCCCCTTTCGTGGCCAATGCCTCTGTGAGTGCCGATTCCCCTGTGAGTGCAGCTTCCTCTTTGATCGCTTCTTCCTCTTTGCGGGCTCATTGGCGCCGAAGGAGTTGCTTTCGCGCAATGACCCTCCTCCCCGCCGACGCCTGTTCTCGCACGCGGATCGCTATTTGCTGAGAACTCGACGCTTGCCTCAAGCTCAGAGGCGTTGACATCGGGAGCGAGGACGCTGAGCTCATGCCTTCGGGCGTCATGCACGAGGGAGGCCGGACTGTAAAAACCCATCGGCTGGGCAGCAAGGATCGCCGCGTAGAACTCCTCTGGATGATGGACTTTCAACCATGCGGAGGCGTACACAATGTGCGCGAAGGAGAAGGCGTGGGATTCGGGGAAACCGAAGTCCGCGAATCCTTTGAGTTGAGTGAAGATCCCCTCTCGTGCTTGTTCTTCCACGCCGCGAGCTTTCATCCCCTCCATGAGGGGCCCGCGGAGTTCCTCCATCAGTTCAGGAGATCGTTTCGCACCCATTGCCCTTCGCAGACGATCAGCCTGAGCGGGAGTGAATCCTGCGACGTCAATCGCGATCTGCATGAGTTGCTCTTGAAACAGGGGGACCCCCAGGGTCTTCTCAAGGGCGGGGCGCATCAGGGGATGCAGGTAGGAGACTTCTTCTCGGCCCCTGCGTCGACGCAGATAGGGGTTCACGGCCCTGCCTTGAATGGGGCCGGGGCGGATGAGGGCGACTTCTACGACGATGTCGTAGAAGCAGCGGGGTGCGAGCCGGGGAAGGGTGTTCATCTGTGCGCGCGACTCCACTTGGAAGACGCCGACGGTGTCTGCCGCACAGAGGAGCTCGTACACTCTTGGATCTTCTTCGGGCAGATTATGCAGCCCCAATGGCGATCCGTTCCTGCCGAGAACTTTGCGTTTTCCCAGTCGCTCGAAAGCGATTCTCAGGGCGGAGAGCATTCCCAGCCCGAGGAGGTCGAATTTCACGAGTCCCGCGTCCGCACAATCCTCCTTGTCCCATTGCAGAACGCTCCTGCCCTCTTTCGCCGCCCACACGATCGGGCAGATCCCCGAAACCGGCTGATCGCTCAGCACCATGCCACCTGAGTGGATCCCCATGTGTCGGGGGAGTTTGTGTAGCGCGGAGGCGACTGAGAGGACGAGCGGGGGCGCCCCCAAGTTGCCTTCATCCTTTTCAGCCCCACTCCCCTCACTCCCACTCCCCCGAGTCTGGACCCTTTTCCTTCCCGCTCCCCCCTTTTCCTTCCTTTCTGCCCCGTCCTCGTCCTCTTTCTTTGCCCGCCCACTGCCCTTAGCCCAGTTTTCCTCCGGGGACGCAAAGGCGTGATGGGATATCCCTTTCGACCAGACAGCAGCGAGCCCTGCAGGGTATCCGAGGGCGCGAGCGGCGTCTCTTATAGCGGATCTGGGCCGATAGGTGATGACATTCGCAACTTGAGCGGCCCGCTCGCGCCCGTAGAACTCGTAGACGTGTTGGATGACTTCCTCTCGACGCCCAGCTTCGATATCAACGTCAATATCGGGCGGAGAGGAACGACCCGTCGACAAGAAACGCTCAAAAAGAAGGCGATGCCGAACAGCGTCGACCGCAGTGATCCCCAGGGCGTAGCAAACCGCCGAATTCGCAGCCGAGCCGCGTCCCTGACACAAGATCCCGCGCTCCTGACAAAAATCGACGATCTCTTTCACGATAAGGAAATAGCCGGAGAATCCGAGAGTCTCAATAACCTCAAGTTCATGCTCAATCGTCTCCCAGGCGCGCGGATGCTTCTCGCGTGTCCCGTAGCGTTCAAGGGCCCCGCGCCTGGTGAGTTCTGCGAGCCAGGAGGCGTTGCTGTATCCCTCCGGTATGTGGGTACGCGGCAGGCGCGGGGCGAGAAGACGCAGGTCGAAGGCGATTTCACCTCCGATGTGAGCAGCTTGGGACACGGCTTGGGGATTGCGATGATGAATGCGGAGCATCTCTTGCGCCGAACGCAGGAAGGGCGGGAATGCACCCAGATGAGGCTCGACGCGCCCAAGGGGCTCCCCGATCCGTATTGCCGAAAGAACATCCGCAAGCCCCTGGGAGCGAGGAGTCGCGCAGCGAACCGCTCCCGTTGCGAGGAGTCGGAGCCCGCGTTCTTGTGCGAGAAGGGCAAGCACGTCTCCCAGCTGGGGGTCATCAGTGGGCGTCAGAGCGGATTCAATGAGGAGGTGTTCCTCACCGAAAGCGTCGATGAGGAAGTCACGCATTCTTCTCGCCCCCTCGATGCCGCCCGAGCGGAGGGCACGGCGAAGTGGACCCCGTCGCGTTCCCGAGAGGATAAGCCAGTCCTTCTTCGCGTCGGCAAGTTCTGAAATGAGGTGGGCAGCCTTTCGAACACCGGGGCGCGCAAGAGCGTGGGCGCTCATCGTCGAACTGAGCGTTGTGTACCCCTGCGGGCTCGAAACGAGGATGGGGAGGCGGATTCCCGGGTCTTCGGCCCCCGGGGCGAGCCCCCATCCGGGATTTACAGCATCGCGCTCGGCCTCGAGAAGACCTGTCGGCTCGAGGCTGAGTTCTGCGCCGTGAATGATGGGCATACCGAGTCTTCTGCCCGCAGTTGTCGTCTGGATGGCGGAATGCATGCCGTCAATGTCGAGGATCCCCAGCCCCTCCAGGCCGAGTTTCACTGCAGCTTCGACGAGCGCAGTGGGCAAGTCAGCGCCCTCGAGCAGGGTGAATGCGGAATGCGCATGAAGTTCGGCGTAAGCGACTGGAGCATCGTGGATCACCCCCACAGCCTATCGAACACCTGTTCTATTACGAGTCTCTTCCCCTTCGGGCCCTCCCCTGAGGAGCACGCACCTGAGCGAAGAAGCGCAGGCATCGCCACCCCTGCACCCCGTCGGCCGAGAAGCACGCGTCTCTCATGAAGCCGCCCCGCGAGCAGTGGCCTCAAAAGAACACGAGCCCCGTCCTCGTCGAAAGGAGGGAAATCCTGGCACCCCTACTCGAGCAAAGAAGCGATATCCGCGGGCTTGAAACCGCTCACCTGGCCCGCCTCTTCAACAACCGAAGTCACGAGCCTGCGTTTCCTCTCCTGCAGGGCGACGACGCGGTCCTCAATCGTGTCAGCAGCGACCAGACGATAGACATTCACCTTCTTCTTCTGGCCAATCCGGTGAGCACGGTCAACGGCCTGTTCTTCTGCTGCGGGATTCCACCACGGGTCCATGACATACACATAGTCGGCTTCTGTAAGCGTCAAACCCGTGCCACCGGCCTTGAGTGAAATAAGGAAAACAGGAGCCTCGCCCGAACGAAACTCTTCGATCACTCCATCTCGATCCCGAGTCGTCCCATCGAGTTGAACGACTCGCACCCCCCGACGTTCGAGGAAGAGGCGGATCCTTGCGAGGAAGGAGGTGAACTGGCTGAACACCAGTGCACGGTGGCCTCGCGGGATGATCTCATCGAGCTGATCGGCAAGATACTCGACCTTCGTCGATCCGATTGAAGCGTAATCCTCCACGACGAGCGCAGGGTCGAGGGCGAGTTGGCGCAGCCTCGTGATGGATGCGAGCAAGTCGATTCTGGACTTCGCATCGTCCACGAGCGAAAGGATCTTCGCGCGTTCACGCATGAGGTACTGCTCGTAGATCCGCCGGTGCTCAGCACCCAAGTCAATGCGCAACACCGACTCGATCTTGTCCGGCAGATCCTCGGCGACACCTTCCTTTGTACGTCGCAACATGAAGGGGGCAATGAGGCGATGGAGACGTTCAAGAGCAGCCTCATCCCCTTCTGTTTCAATTGGTCGACGAATCTTCTCAGTGAAGGTCCTCCACCCGGGCAGAAGACCGGGAGTGGTGAGTGTGAGAATCGCCCACAAGTCTGTCAACGAATTCTCAACCGGGGTGCCCGTCACCGCGAAAACCCAGGGGGTCGTGATCTCTCGTAGGACCTTGTGGATCGCGGTTCTCGGATTCTTCACCGCCTGCGCCTCATCAATGATGAGGCCCCCGAACTCTTGTGCCTCCCACTCTTCAGCGTCCAGGCGGGCGATCGTGTAGGAGGTGATGACCAGGTCAGCTCCTGTGATGATCGAAGGCAGATCCAGTCCTCTGCGTCTGGCGGTCTCAGCCACCACTTCCACGATCAGTTCGGGGAAGAAGCGCGAGGCCTCACTCTTCCAGGTCGACAGGACCGAGGTCGGTGCGACGACGAGGACGGGCGCGTGGACTCTTCCACTTCCTTTCAGCGTGGCGATTGATGTCAGGACCTGCAAGGTCTTGCCCAGGCCCATGTCGTCGGCGAGGATCCCGCCGAAGCCCACTCCGGCCCGAGTTGTCAGCCAGGCAATACCCTCGAGCTGGTAGGGGCGCAGTGTGACGCAGGCCGGGTGCACGATCGGGAGTTCTTCTGGCGTAGAGTCGAAGACACTGAGGCGCTTTCGCCATTCCCCCGGGGCGCCGAGCACGTCAGCGTCCTCTTCGATCTGCTCCCACAGGCCCACGTGGAGTCGGTTCAGGCGCGCTTGGGGGTCATCGCCCAGGAGGCGAGCCTCTTCGAGGAGAGCAGCAAGTCTTCGCAGCTTCGGCCCGTCAAGACTCACCCATCGCCCTGCGACACACAGATGTTCCTCCCCCGCTCCGAGAGCTTCGAGGACTTCGGCCAGAGGCACTTCGACACCCTCGACTTCGAGTGAGATTCTCAGGCCGAACCAGTCCGAGTCGAGAGGATCGATGTCGGCGTGGATTCTCGCAGGACTCTCATCGAGGACGAGGCCTGCGACCTCCTCACTGAGGTCCCATTCGAGTTCAGGGTCTGTGATCCTGGCGACGAGTTTTTCGCGCAGCTCCTCGGCTCTCCAGGCGGGCAGGCGCAAGCTCGAAGGCCCTTTCGCCCACAAGCCTTCTGAGACGAGCGCCGTTCCTCGAGCGTCAATGCGTTCGGCGATCCTTTTGACTTGCGGATCGTCCATTGCCCTGCTCAGAGGCAGGCGCGAGGGTGTTCCGGTGTAGTCGAATTCGGCCCACCAGCGCACGACGATGTTCTCGCCTGTTTCCATGCGGACCGTTGCGACGAGGCGCACACGGGGCGCGGAGTCGAAATCAATGCTGGAATCGGAAGAGACGATCGAGTACCTGCGTGACAGCCGTGGGAGGAACTCGGCTCGGAATTCGGCGATGTCCTCGGCGGGGATTTTCACTCCCCTGCCGGGTATTTCCTGCAGAAGATCCGAAGGGGCGAGACGGGCGAAGCGTCGGCCTCCGTCGAGAACGAGGAGGCGGGTCGCAGCTTCAATGTGCGGGCGTACGACGCTGAGTTCACCATTGCGGGCGATCACTCCCAGGCTGAGGGCCTCCTCTTCCATTCTCAGGTCGAGACCAAGATCCCAGGTCGACGGGTCGAGGACGAGGGGCTCGATCGGATCGAGAGAGTGTAAGAGGAGCACGCCGTCTTTTTCGAGTCTTCGCAGCCAGTCGAAGCCTTTATCACCCAGGGATGCCAGGGAGACCTCTTGGCGTGACTGCCAAGAAGAATCGGATCGTGACAGGAGGTATCCCTCGCGGATGAGGCCAAGGTGGACCGGGTCGATGCCTTCGGTGACGGATTCCCACTGTGTTGAGACAAGGTCGGGCCAGGAGGCACGTTTACGGGTCCATGGCACTGAGCGGCCGCGCCTGAGCGGTTCGAGGAGGATCGGGCGATTCGGGTCGCTCGCGTCGACGAGGAGGGCGAGAGGCTCCCCCTTTCTTGTGGGCTCACCAACGAGAGAGACAAGGCGGGCTCGCCAGGGGGATTGCGTGCGGGTTTCCGCTTGCGCTTGAGAGCGCAGGGCTTGGAGGAGTGCTGCAGAGTGGAAGCAGTCAACTCCTTCAGGGCATGCGCAGCTCAGGGAGATGTTCCCTCCGAGCAGGCTCACCCAGGTCTTATAGGACAGGCCTCGGTCTTTGACCCTGCCGACGTAGACCTCGGGTTCGTCGTTTTCGATCGAAGAGACTTTGCCTGCGCGCAACGCTCCGGCGCCTTGAGCCCAGGTCGCTGGGCCAAGGCGCGCCATCAACGCGTCTTCGTCAAGGTCAACGAGGAGGAGCGCGGACTCTTCTGAGATGAGCATCCTCTCAGTTTATTCCTTCACTCGTAGGCAGAGGAGGGCATGGGGGCGCCCGCGTCACCGTGTTCTTCATTCAGTCGTATATCCCTTCGATCATCCATTGCCCTTCTCGATTCACGAGGAGGAGATCCGGGCTTTGTTCAGCGCCGAGGCGCAGGTAGATGCGCGGGCCGTGGAGTTCGTCCTGGTCCCACCATCTCCCGCGGATCATCCATGGACCTGCTCTTTTTTCGACGTCGAGGGTTCTTCCTGTAGCGAAGATGCTTCTCAGGCTCTGGGCGATCTTCTTCCCCCCTCTTTTGAGGCGCAGGAAACGAGGTTGCGAAGAGATGATCCCCTGGAGTTCACGCTGACGGCTTCACCCTCGATGCTGAGGAGCTCGACCGGCACGGGAGAATCGAGGAGAGTCGCGGGGGCGGAGTCGACGCTCCCCTCCCACTCGCCTTCGCGGGGCATGAGTGCTTCACGGGATGTCAGGGACTGCTCAACATCCGCCCAGGTGAGCAGTTGCACGCGGGTGCGTGGATCCCATCCTCCTTGGAGTCTTGGGACACGCACTCCTTCAATTCCGAGGAGGGATTGGAGCCGTTCGGCGGTCCTTTCGATCCGCGCACGCTCATTATCTTTTCCCCAGAGTGGAATGGAGGGGGCGCCCGTATAGGGCGAAAGGGCCGTGAGGATAACGGCCGTGGCCCCTCCACTGGGGCCTTCTTGTGTTCCGAGCAGCTCGGCCCAGCCTTTGAGCTGCCATCTCACACGTTCAATGATGCTATCGGGGTCGAGAAGATCCACTCCCTGCCAGCGTCGACAGCGAGCTCTTTGCCCCGCAGCTTCGATTGATACTCCGAGGGCGTCGGCTTGCAGTCCAGCGTCTGTGAGTCCTTCTGCCAGTTCAATGGCGGCACGCCGAACGGAAAGGAGGATCTGATCGATCGAGTGGGCGGCTTCGTCGATCTCAATTTCGACGCTGCGGTCTTGCACGATCCGCTCGGGAGGGCGAAGAGCGACTTCTCCGCCGGAGGCGAGGGTGATCAGCGGCTCTGCTATCGCGCCGAAACGTGCGAGGAGTTGTCCTCTTCCAAGATTCAGGAGTTCCCCGCAGGTCCGAATCCCGAGGTCGTGGAGAAGAAGGATCCCCTCTTTCCCTTCTTCTTGCAATCGAGGGGGAAGGAAAGGCAAGCACTCTCCGAGAGGGCGGGCTCCGAGGAATTCGAGGTTCTCCTGAGGCGGGATGATCCTGTGGAGTTTCGCGGCGGCGAAGGAGGCGAGGGGCCCTTCGGCGATGCCGACGAAAGCTTCCAGTCCTGTGAGATCACTGATCGCCTCAACGAGTGCGCGAGCAGCCTTTTCTTCTCCTCCGTGCCAGCGCGCAGCACCTCTGGCCGGCGCCCAGGCCACACCTGGACGTAAGGAGACGACTCCGGCGGCGACAGAGTCGAAAGCTTCAAGGACGGTCTCGAAAGTGCGTCCCTCCCGGTCCTCGTCTCGGGGAAGGATGATGAGCTCGGGGCACAGGTACTGGGCTGTGATGACTCTCATTCCCGCGCGGACTCCCGCCTTTCTGGCGAGCATGGAGGCGCATTCGATCTTCTCCTTGCGGGCGACGGCTCCCGCAGCCCCCGGCGGAAGATCAAGGACGAGGGAGGCCAGGGGCCAATCGGGGATCCACAGGCTCAGGCGCCTCATGAGGCCACCGCCTGTGAAGGCGAAAGCTCATAGGGGCGGGAAATCCCCGTCCACGCCTGCTCCAAGAGGATCGTGCACTGGTAAGAGCGCGCTTTCGCCGCCAGGGTTCGTTTTTCGCGAAGATTCAGGAGTTCTTCTCCGATGCAGACGACATCGAAGGATTCAATGAGGAGGGCGGCGATCCTGGCAGGATCTCCTTTCGGGTCCGGGATTGTTAAGACGCGTTCCAAGTCGAGTCCTGCACGGGCGGCGGCCTCCCAGCCGAAGTCTGCAACTCCGAGGAATCCCGCCCACCCGGCGGCAGGGAGGGTGTGGATGAGAGCATCGATGAACACCGCACGTCCACCCTCGACATGGTGGATTGCGCCCCTCTTTTCCCCTAGGGAGGGCGAGCGGGCGAGGCCGCTCCCGTATTCTGCAGCGCGCAGTGCTTCTCGGGCTCTGCGCAGACGCTGCGCCGCGGATTCCATCCCCCACCCCCTAGTGAACACACCCTTAAATCGAACAGGTGTTCGACAGTATAGGAACTCCCTCAGGCATCTGCGTCCCCCTCAAGCACTCGCCTCAGCCCCAAATTCTGATGTCCTCCAGAACGCGCGTACCCCGAAATGAGGAGCACCCCCTGCAGGCCCAGGCCACAGGTGTTGACGTGGGGCGATTGTGAGGATGCTGGCGAGCACCCCTTGTAGACCCAGACCACGAGACTCGAAAAGTCGCGCATCCCCTTCACAGGAGGAACACCCCACCCGCAACACAAGCCCGGGCTCACCAGGGGAAGGTCCCCAGGCGTGCCACCCGCACGGCCCCGCTTCTAGACGCACCACCCGGCTTTTCAAGAAGCACCCCATAAACTTGAAAAAGGAGGAAACTTAAGGGGAGATCTAAAGGAGAGACGTGGACCTGCTCAATCGCCCCATCGCCCCCGACCCCTACGATTCCCTTCCTCCCGTCCCCTCATTCACTGTGAGTTCACACGAGCTCGTCGATGGGGCTCCGATGCCCCACTCAGCGACCGAGGCCGGCGGTTCCATCTCCCCACAACTGCACTGGGAGGGCTTCCCCCCCAAGACGCGTTCCTTCGCCCTCACCTGCTTCGACCCGGACGCGCCCACACCTTCGGGGTGGTGGCATTGGATGATCCTCGACCTCGCCCCCGAGCAGACCTCCCTTTCCCAAGGGGCAGGCAAATCCGATCTGGAACTCGATGGCGCAGCATTCCATATCCACGTTGATCATGGAGGATCGGACTATTTCGGCGCTGCCCCTCCGAAGGGAGATCGCCCGCACCGTTACATCTTCGCCATCCACGCCCTCGACCTCGACACCCTGGGCCTCGATGACGAGGCCACACCGGCGGCTTGCGCGGCGCAGATGCTGAGCCACACCATCGCCCGCGCCACAATCACCGTCACCCACGAGATCCCCTGAGCCCACCCCATTCGCCTGAACTCGAATTCGCCTGTGCTCGAGGAGGCAGGGCAGGATAGGCCCATGCTTCACCTCGTCTTCTTCGAGCCCGAGATCCCCGGGAACTCTGGTGCCGCCATCCGTTTGTCCGCATGCACTGGGGCGATGCTCCACCTCGTCGAGCCCCTCGGCTTCGACATGGACGATGCGAAGCTGCGCCGGGCGGGCCTCGACTATCACGATCTCGCGCATGTCGTCGTTCATCCGGATCTGGATTCGGCACTCGCAAAAGTGCCCGGGAAGGTCTGGGCTTTCACGGGGCATGCGAAGCACATGTTCACCGATGTGGAGTATTCCGATGGTGATGGGCTTCTTTTCGGCCGTGAATCCGTTGGACTATCCGAAGAGGCGCTGAACCATCCTCGGGTGAACGCGCATGTCCGTATTCATATGGCCAAGGGGGTTCGTTCCCTCAACCTCGCGAACTCCGCGTCGATCGCCCTTTACCACGCGTGGGGCTCCCTCGGATTCCCCGGAGGAGTGTGAACCTCGCGGAGGAGGAGTGTGAACCTCATGAAAGAGGAGTGCGAGCCTCGCTGAAAGAGTCTGCTCGAGTAGCCGAGCCCACAGCTTGTCCGCATGCAGGCCCCTACTTCTCCCCGATTCTCCTTGCGGGCACGGGGAGAACGGCGTGGCGCGGGGTGGTCATTCGGCGGACTCCCGATTCTCCTTGCGGGCACGGGTAGGACGCTCAACCTGTTCGGCGATCTCAACGATCCTGCGCGGGTTGGAGTACCACATCCACGCCGCCCCGATCACGGAGACGAGCAGTGGCAGGTAGAAGAAGTCCGAACCGAAAGCTGCCCAGAGGGTTCGGGGCCCATTCGGGTATGCACGGCCAATTCCTGAGATGCTCACCAGGATCGGGACCATGATCGTTGTGCCAATGCACGCCCAGCCGAGGATCCTCATGCGCCGCCCATTGTGCGTCAGCGCGATCGCGGCAAGGAGGTAGACGATCCCGGCGAGGAGGGCACACAGGTGCGGCCACCAGGAGGCTTCGCGATGGTCGAGAAGATCCACGACTGCGACGCTGCTCGTCCATATTCCGATCCCCCAGAAGGCGGCCATAACGAGGCGTCCGAGGCCGAGGGCGCGGGGGCGATCATCAACAACGCCTCCAGGCGCAGGAGCGGAGCCGGAAGAACTCGGACGGGAGACTTCGGGTTTATCGGACATACTCGCGATCCTAATCGCCTTCCTGCCTTCGACGAATCACGGCGCTCAGCACGGTGTGTGCGGTTGCACCTCGAATGCACGCTTCACCCCCGCGACAGCATTCAGAACGAGTGGGACAATGGGCCTAGCCTGGGCGATGATGCCCGGATGATCACAGATTGATTCAAGGAGAGGTTTTCGTGACTGAAGCGGAATACGACATCGTGATCCTCGGTGCAGGTTCAGGCGGTTACGCGACCGCCCTTCGAGCCGCACAGCTCGGCATGAAAGTCGCCCTCGTTGAAGGCGACAAAGTGGGCGGCACCTGTTTGCACCGCGGATGCATCCCGACGAAGGCCTACCTGCATGCCGCCGAAACTGCCGACACGGTGCGCGAATCCGAAGCATTCGGAATCCTCTCAAGCTTCCAAGGCATCGACATGGCCAAGGTTGGCGCCTACCGCGACTCGGTCATCACGAAGCTGTACAAGGGCCTCCAGGGGCTCCTCTCCTCACGCAAGGTCGAGATCGTGTCCGGTTGGGGCCGTCTCGTCTCAGAGAACAGCGTCGAGGTCAACGGACGCGTCCTCACCGGCCGCAATATCGTCCTCGCGACCGGTTCCTACTCCCGTTCGCTCCCGGGTCTGGAGATCGGCGGGAGGGTCATCTCTTCCGATCAGGCCCTCCAAATGGATTGGGTGCCGCGTTCGGCCGTCATCCTCGGCGGCGGAGTGATCGGCCTGGAGTTCGCCTCCGTGTGGCGCTCCTTCGGCGCCGAGGTCACAATCATCGAAGCGCTCCCTCACCTCGCGAACAACGAGGACGAGGCGGTCTCCAAGCAGCTCGAGCGCGCTTACCGCAAGCGCGGCATCGCCTTCCACACGAACACCCGTTTTTCCGGAGCGACTCAGGATGAGAACGGCGTTCACGTGTCGACCGAGACCGGTAAGACCTTCGACGCGGATATCCTTCTCGTCGCAGTCGGCCGTGGCCCCGTCACCCAGGGACTGGGCTATGAGGAAGCGGGCATCCGCATGGATCGCGGTTTCGTCCTCGTCGATGAGCGTCTGCGCACCGGCGTTGGCTCGATCCGCGCGGTCGGCGATATTGTTCCCGGTTTGCAGCTCGCGCACCGCGGCTTCCTCCAGGGCATTTTCGTCGCCGAGGACATCGCGGGCCTCAACCCTGCCGTGATTGACGAGTCCGGGATCCCCCGCGTGACTTTCTGCGAGCCCGAGATCGCGTCGGTCGGACTGACTGAGCGGGCAGCTCGCGAGAAGTACGGCGACGCGGTTCGCACGGTCGAATACAACCTTGCGGGCAATGGGAAGTCGAATATTCTCGGAACTGCGGGCTTCATCAAGCTCGTCTCTGTTGAGAACGGCCCCATCGTCGGCTTCCATGGGATCGGTTCGCGTATCGGCGAGCAGATCGGTGAAGGTGAGCTCATGGTGAACTGGGAGGCCTACCCCTCCGATGTCGCTTCGCTCATCCACGCCCACCCCAGCCAGAACGAATCGATTGGCGAGGCCGCTATGGCTCTTGCCGGCAAGCCCCTTCACGCCCACAACTGAGCACAGACTTCCAAGGAGAGAGACAATGGCAACTGATGTTCTCATGCCCGCATTGGGCGAATCGGTGACCGAAGGCACCGTCACCACCTGGCTGAAGTCCGTCGGCGACACTGTTGACGTCGATGAGCCCATCGTTGAGGTGTCCACTGACAAGGTCGATTCCGAGGTTCCTTCCCCGGTTGCGGGCGTTCTTCTTCAGATCGTCGTCCCCGAGGATGAGACCGTCGAGGTCGGCACTGTGATCGCCCGTATTGGCGACGCCTCCGAAGCCCCTGCCCAGGCTGAGGCGGCTCCAGCTGTTCCCGAGGCTCCCGCCGCCGAGGTCGCCCCCGAGGATCAGCCCCGCACGCGCCGTACCCGCGCAGTTGCGGATGACTCCGCGACACTGGCTCTTAATGTTGTGAACGACGCAGAGACCCTGCGTAGCCACGACGAGCAGATCACGACGATTAACTTCTCCTGCTCCTCGGTGACCACCCCCTGTAAGGGTGCCGTCATCGAGCTTGCGCTGCCTGGCCCCATCACGCCGGACGGTCTCAAGCTCGCCGACCGCGGCTACAACGTCGTCCCTGTCACCGGTGACAGCGTCGCCAGGACGGCGCAATATGTTGACAAGCCCGAGGATGGATCGCGCGTTCAGCGTTACCGCTTCACGCTGAAGGATCCGCTGCCCGCCGGCACGTCCGACCGTATCCAGGTCAACTGGAACTACAGCTACTACGACGCGCCGAACAACTCGACGACCACCCAGAAGGTGACCTTCAGCGCGCAGAACGCTGAGAAGCTCGAGAACGAGCTGACCACCACCTGGACCGCCGATACCGACGTCGCGATCGAGAAGAGCGGTCCCACCAACAAGGCGAACTTCCCCGCCGTTGGTGGCGAGGCGACCTACAAGCTGCGCTACGGCTATCAGCAGATCGACCAGGACAACCCCAACAAGGTCGGTATCCGCTGGAACGGCTCCGCGAAGAAGACCGACAACCTGAATGGCCTCGGCTTCGTGGGCGTCCAGAACATCAAGGTCGTTGACCCGCTGCCCGCCAAGGCCGTCTTCGTGGCGGCCTCTGACGGCGGTGTATACGACCCGGCGACCCACACCGTCACCTGGTCCTACGATCGCTGGTTCTGGCAGAACCCGATCGAGTCGACCGTCACCGTGAAGTACCCCGAGGGTACGGTCACGCTCGATGATACGGTTACCAACAAGGCGACCATCAGCGCCGAGGTCATGAACGACCCGGCGACCATCGTCTCGAAGAGCTCCGAGATCACGCACGGCTTCTCCGTGCGCAAGCCGGGCGGCAGGATCACGAAGACCGGTAACGACTGGCAGTACCAGACGCGCGGCAACCTCGCCCC
>ERZ773042.817-NODE-817-length-19822-cov-27.842313_pt1 | contig 19822 bp, 20 predicted proteins | sample MGYA00511664_ERZ773042 | MGnify/ENA primary metagenome ERZ773042 (study PRJEB29015, sample SAMEA2737984) | human oral metagenome | biome: human oral; feature: human-associated habitat; material: dental | place: China | collected 2036 ... | reverse complement strand
TTGACACCGCGAGGGGGATATAACGCGCGCTGGTGTCAACAACGCGCGTCGGTGCCGATATCCCATGCAGATTGTCAACAACGCGCGTCGGTGCGGACAACGCACGCTCATGCCGATAACGCGCGCAGGCGTCCAGGCCCAGAGCCCTCATCGGCAGTCACCGCAGTCCGCGCCGGGGCCCTCGTCGGCGCAGCGCAGTCGCCGCCAAGGTAGCAGTCGGCAACCACGGGCCGCAGTCGGCAATCGCCGTCAACGCCGGGGCCGCCGGTCGCGCGGGCCCACTGGCACGGCATCGCCCGTAGGCGCACCGCGTCGGCGCGCCCCGCCAGCCCCAGCCGTGTGACCGGTCAGACGATGGTGAAAAGAGGGTCCCCCGCGCCGATGGCCGAAGGGACGGGGAGGGCGGGCTCGATGGCCGCTCCGACGGGTTCGAGGACGACGACGGGGGAGACCACGTCGAGGCCGGAGTCGAGCGCCCCGGAGGGATCCCAGCGGCACACCACCTGCCCCGCTTCCACGCGCTCCCCTTGACGGGCGACCGCCTCGAATCCCTGGCCCCGCAGTGCCACCGTGTCGATCCCCAGGTGGACGAGCACGGCGGCGCCGTCGTCGGCGCGCACCACGAAGGCGTGGGGCGTGGTCTTCACGATGGTGCCCGTGACCGGCGCCAGGACGTCGAGGCGCCCCCCGGTCGGCGGGCGCAGGGCCAGCCCAGGGCCGACAACGCCCCCCGCGAAGACGGGGTCGTCCACTGAGTCCAGCGGCGCGGCCTCGCCCGGCAGCGGCGAGCGCACGGCCGGGCTCATCGCAGCGCGTTCATCGCGTCGACGATCTCCTCGGAGTCGGGGCCCACGACCACCTGCACGGCATCGCCCACGATGATGACGTCGAAGGCCCCGGCATCGCGCAGGGCGCGCTCGTCGATGACATCGGCGTCGACGACGTCGAGGCGGATCCGCGTGATGCACGCGTCGAGGTCCTTGATGTTGCCCCAGCCGCCCAGGGCGTCGATGATTGATTGCGCGTCGCTCATGGTTCCTCCCAGCCGCGTCGAAAAACCTGCCACGCATGCGCGTGAATTCCCTCCCATGATAGCCGGTCGCGCCCAGCGGGAGGCGGAGGCTCGGTGACAGAACAGGAACGAGTTCCGACAGATCGTGCCCCGGGGCTTCCCGCCGCGCCGCGCGGCGCCGACAATGGTCGTGGGCCCGCGGACGCGGGCACAGGCGATGGAGCATAGGGAGCGACGATGACCACGAACCCCGGGCGCGCATGGGCGGCGGCAGACCTCAGCCTCATCCAAGCCGCGGCCCTTCTATCCGGATCCAGTGAGTGGGACTCCCGCCCGGTCCCCGCTGCCTCCGTCCCCTCCTTCGTGATGAGCGACGGCCCCCACGGGGTGCGGCGCCAACTGGGGGACGGCGACCATCTGGGCATCGCCGCCTCGGAGAAGGCGACGTGCTTCCCCACGGCGGCCACGGTCGCGAACTCGTGGGACCCCGCACTGGCCGAGCGGATGGGCGAGGCGCTGGGCCGCGAGGCGCGGGCGCTGGGCGTGGACGTGCTGCTGGGCCCGGGCCTGAACATCAAGCGCTCCCCGCTGTGCGGGCGCAACTTCGAGTACTACTCGGAGGACCCCCTGCTGGCGGGGCGCATGGCCGCGGGCATGGTGCGGGGCATCCAGTCGCAGGGGGTCGCGGCCTGCCCCAAGCACTTCGCCGTCAACTCCCAGGAGCTGCGGCGCATGGCCTCGGACTCGGTCGTCGATGAGAGGACCATGCGGGAGATCTACCTGACGGCCTTCGAGATCGTGGTGCGCGAGGCGTCGCCGCGCGCGCTCATGAGCTCCTACAACCGCGTCAACGGCACCTACGCCCACGAGAACGCGCACCTGCTCACCGAGATCCTGCGCTTCGAATGGGGCTTCGACGGGATGGTCGTGTCCGACTGGGGCGGCTCGAACAGCGCGGTCGACGCGGCCCGGGCGGGAGGCTCGCTGGAGATGCCCGGCCCCGGCCTGTACGGGGCGCGCCAGATCGTGGCGGCCGCCCGGGCGGGGGAGCTTGACGAGGCGGCGGTGCGCGCCCGCGCCCAGGAGGTGCTCGACATGGCGGCCGCGGCCGCCGCACTGGGCGAGGCGGATCCGGTGGACCTGGACGCCCACCACGAGCTCGCGGTCCGCATCGCCCAGGACAGCGTCGTCCTGCTGCGCAACGAGGGCCGGACCCTGCCGCTGGCGGAGGGCACAGGGGTCGGCGTGGTCGGCGACATGGCCCGAACGCCCCGCTACCAGGGCGCGGGATCCTCTCAGGTCAACCCCACGCGCCTCGAGTCCGCTCTCGACGTCCTCTCAGACGGGGCCGCGGGACTGGCCGTGGAGGGCTTCGCCCAGGGCTACGAGCGCCAGGGGGGCCCCGACGACCAACTGATCGCCGAGGCTGTGGAGCTCGCCTCGCGCTGTGGGACTGTTCTCGTGTGCGCCGGGCTCGACGAGTTGGCCGAGTCGGAGGGCCTCGACCGCCAGCACATGCGCCTGCCCGACGCCCAGAACGCGCTCATCGGCGCCCTGGCAGCGACGGGGGCACGCGTCGTCGTGGTCCTCTCGGGCGGCGCCTCCGTGGAGATGCCGTGGGCGGACGGGGTCGACGCCATCGTCCACACCTACCTGGGCGGACAGGGGGGAGCGCGGGCCGCCGTCAACGTCCTCACCGGGCGGGCGAACCCGTCGGGCCGCCTGGCCGAGACCTACGCGCGCTCCTACGAGGACCACCCCACCTCGCAGTGGTACCCGGCGACCGGGCCGCTGTCCCTCTACCGCGAGGGCCCCTATGTGGGCTACCGGTACTTCGAGGCGGCCTCCGTCCCCGTCGCCTTCCCCTTCGGCTTCGGGCTGAGCTACTCGGACTTCGAGTACTCGGGCCTGAGCGTGGGCCGGCGGGGCGCCCGCTTCACGATCACGAACACCTCCGACGTGGACGGCGCCGAGGTGGCCCAGCTGTACGCGCGCGCCCCCGGCGGCGTCTTCGGCCCGGCCCGCCAGCTCCGCGGCTTCGCGAAGGTGCTGGTCCCCGCGGGGGAGAGCCGCGAGGTCGCCATCCCCTTCGACGACTACACGTTCCGCCACTGGGAGGCGGGCCGGGGCCGCTGGGAGGTGGAGGCGGGCAGGTGGACCATCGAGGTCGGCCCCCACAGCCAGTCCGTGGCGCTGCGCGCCGGATTGGACCTGGAGGGCGCGGTGCCCTCGCCGATCGATCCGGCTCTGGGGCACTACCTGGACGCCGAGGTCAAGGCCTCGACGGACGAGGAGTTCGCGGCGCTGCTGGGCCGGCCCGTGCCCGTCGCCCGCGAGGCGGAGCTCCTGGAGCCGGACGACCCGCTGTCGGCGATGTCCCGGGCGCGATCGCGGTTGGCCCGTTTCGCGGCGCGCAGGCTGGAGGCAGCGCGCGAACGCGCCGACGCGAAGGGGATGCCCGACCTGAACATCCTCTTCGTCCTCAACATGCCCTTCAGGGCGCTGGCGAAGATGACGCGCGGCGCGGTCAGCGCCGACATGGTCGACGCGGTCGTCCTCGCCGTCAACGGGCACGTCCTGCGCGGGGCGGTGCGCCTGGCCAAGGGCTACTTCGCCAACCGCAGGGCGGACAAGCGCACGCAGCGCGAGTTGGACGCGCCGCGCTGAGGCGCCCGCCGCGCCGAGCACCCCGGCGCGGACTGGATCCGCCCGCAGGGCCCGGACCGCCCGGCGGGCGCTCCCGACCGAATCCCACGCACACCCACGCACGACCGGAGGAACCCCTCATGAACGCCCTGAGAAAATGGTGGAAGAACTTCGAGGACAAGCACCAGACCCTCGCGCAGTTCATCGTTTTCTTCATCCTGTCCAACGGCATCACAGTGCTGCAACTGGTGCTGATGCCCGCCTTCAAAGCGGTGTTCGCGGGCACGTCCCTGGTGGGCACCGCGTTCCAGTTCCTGCCCGTGGGGGTCTCCAACGGGCAGACCATCTACCTCTTCGACTACCCCGCCGGCGCCATCCAGTCCGGCGGCGGGGGCGGCCTGGCGTACTTCCTGGCCGTGGAGATCACACTGCTGATCGCCCAGGTCATCAACTTCTTCGCGCAGCGCTCCATCACCTTCAAGTCGAACTCGTCGATCCTCAGGGCGGCGCTGTGGTACGCGGTGGCCTACGTGGTCATCACGGTGGTGGCCGCCGCCCTGCAGGTCCTGTACAAGGACCCGATCTACGCGTGGAGCATCTCCGCGATGGGCCCGGGGGGCGAGACCTTCGCCGACGTCGTCACCATGTTCATCAACGCCGCGGTCTCCTTCTGGGTGTTCTTCCCGATCTTCAAGGTGATCTTCCGCGACGACCCCGCCCCCGACCAGGGCGGAACGGCGGATGAGGGGGCCGGCGCACAGTAAGATGTGAGGGCACCGCGCCCCCATCAAGGAGAGCTCCACATGCCAGCACCGCTGCTCACAGTCATCGTCCCCTCCTACAACTCGCAGGACTACCTGGACCGGGCGATGACCAGCCTGGTCGGCTACGGCGACGAGGTCGAGGTCATCATCGTCGACGACGGGTCGAAGGACGCGACGGGCGGCATCGCCGACGACTGGGCCTCGCGCTACGGCTCCGTCCGCGTCATCCACCAGGAGAACAAGGGCCACGGCGGCGCCGTCAACGCGGGCGTCGCGGCGGCCGCGGGCACGCACGTGCGGGTCGTCGACTCCGACGACTGGTTGGACCGCAAGGCCCTGGCGGCCGTGCTCGACGTGCTGCGCGAGGAGCGCGCGGCCGGGCGCGAACTGGACCTGCTGGTCACCAACTACGTGTACGAGAAGCAGGGGAAGGCGCACAAGGCCGTCATCCGCTACCGCAACGTGCTGCCGCGCGGCCGCGTCTTCGGATGGGAGCAGGTGCGGCGCTGCCGCTACGACCAGTACCTCATGATGCACGCGCTGACGCTGCGCACCGAGGTGGTGCGCGCCTCGGGCCTTTCCCTGCCCGAGCACACGTTCTACGTGGACTACCTGTACTCGCACGTGCCCCTGCCCCACGTGCGCACCATCCGGTACCTGGACGTGGACCTGTACCGCTACTTCATCGGCCGCGACGACCAGTCCGTCAATGAGAAGGTCATGATCTCGCGCCTGGACCAGTTGGCCCGCGTCAACAGGCTGATGGCCCAGGCCGTCCCCCCGCGGGACTCGGTGGACGAGCGCCTGTGGCGGTACATGGTGCACTACCTGCGCATCAACGCCGTGGTGTGCTCGGTGATGGCGCAGCTGTCGGGCACACCCGAGCACCTGGCCCTCAAGGACGCGATCTGGCTGGACATGGAGATGGTGAACCCGCAGGCCACGGCCGCGATCGTCCGGGATCCGCTGGCCGCCCTGGTGCGCCACGGCTCGCCGCGCGTGATCCGCGCGGGCTACGCGGTGGTGCGGGCGGTCCTCGGATTCAACTGAGCGCGGCCGCCCCCGGCCGGGGCGCGCCCACGGCCGTCATCGCTCCTGGAGGGGGGAGGCCGAGGGCAGCAGGACCGTCAGGGTGAACCAGTGGTCCTCCGCCCTGGTGGCGGCCTGGCCGCCGTACTTGCGGGCCGTCCACTGTATCGACTTCACGCCCCAGCCGTGGCGCACCCCGTCGGCTTTGATCGTCGTGAGGCGCCCGCCCGCGTCGGTGCTCAGGCGCCCGTCGAACCAGTTGTCGACGCGTATGACGACCATCTCCCCCCGGCGGAAAAGGGCGAGTTCAATGAGGCGCTTGGCCGGGTCGGGCACCCTGCGGGAGGCCTCGATCGCGTTGTCCAGGGCGTTGCCGAAGAGGGTGGCGATGTCCATCGACGACATGCCCGCCAGGAGGGACCCGTCCGCGACCGCTGTGAAGTTGATGCCCTCGGCGCCGCACACCCGCCCCTTCGTCGTCAGGACCACGTCCAGGACCGGGTTCCCGCTGTGGTACTGCTGGCCGATCCGCGCGATCTGGGACTCGAGCTCCTCGAAGGAGGCGGCGGCCCGCCCCGGATCCAGTTCGGCGCGGATCGCGGCCACCTGGTGCTTGAGGTCGTGGTGGGCGCGGGCCACTTGCTCCATGTCGGCCCTCGCCGACAGGTACTGGCGGTGCTGGGCCTCCAGGGAGGCCTGGATCGAGGCCAGCTCGCGCTCCATGGCGCTCTGCTGGATGCGCTCGAACTGGGCGAAGAGGATCGCGTAGCCGCCCAGGTCGACGAGCGTGCGGATGTAGAAGACCTCGAGCCCCGCCCGCCCCGAGAAGGGGGTCTGCGTGGAGACGAAGCTGAGGTTCGACAGGGCGAAGACCGCCACGCCGATCACGAGGGCTGCGACGAGGTCGCCTCGCCTGAGCGCGGGCAGCGCCCCCTGCCGCAGGACGCGCCGCTCGCAGTAGTGGACGGTCCCCAGGCACGCGGCGGCGATGGCGGTGAAGCCGCCGAGGGCCTCGGGCCGCCATATGGGCGCGGTGGCGTGGAAGTAGACGACGACCTGCCACGCGAGGGAGGCCGCCAGCTCGGCGACGACGAAGGCGCGGGCGCTCGTGTGCGTCACCCACCGCCAGTCCATCGTGGTGCCGATCCTGATCGTGCCCCACACCAGCGCGAAGGCGAGGACCATGCCGGGCACCCACAGGGACAGGGGCGCGCGGCCCAGGAGCTCCTGTGTGATGGCGAAGGCGGGCAGTCCGCCCGCCGCAGCGAGCGCGAGGCGCCAGCGCGGGACCGGGCGCGCGGGGGAGGGATCGTGGGAGGAGGCGCGCGCGACGGCGGTCACGTAGACGAGGGCCGCCCCCCACTCGGCCAGCGCCGTGAAGAGGCGGGGGATGTCGGGGAGCGACTCGAGCATCTCACCGGATCCCGCCGGCGTAGGCGGCCAGCGCGCTCATGAACGCCTTCTTGCGGGGGCGCGAGACGCGCAGCCGGTCCCCGTTCGTCATGAGGCACTCCTGGTCGGCGACTCCGCGCACGTGCCTGAGGGACACCAGGTAGCACGAGTTCGAGCGGAAGAAGTCCATGCCCTCCAGCCGGGCCTCCATCGCCTTGAGGGTGGAGACGATGGAGATGGCGGCGCCGTCTGCGGTGTGGACGGTGAGGCGGTGCTTGATGGACTCGACGTAGACGATGTCCGCCACGGGCACGCGGTGGGCGGCCGCGCCGGACTGGAGCAGCACGGATGCCCCCTGCCGTTTCGCGAGCGCTTCGAGGCAGCGGTCGAGCTCCTGGGAGAAGGCGAACCAGGGGAGGGGTTTGAGCAGGTAGGACAGTGCGCCGACCTGGTACCCGTTGATGGCGAACTGCGGGGCGGAGGTGATGAAGACGAGGATGGCCTCCTGGTCGACCTCGCGGACCGCCCGGGCGGCGGTCATCCCGTCCACGTGCTCCATCTGGATGTCCATCAGGATGATGTCGTACACGGGCTTGTAGTCGCCGATGAGCGCCGCGCCGTCCTCGAAGTGGGTCACGTCGAAGCGGAGGCCGTGCTCGTCGCCGTAGCGCCTGATGTAATCGGACAGGAGCGCGCGCGAGGCGGCCTCGTCCTCGACGACCGCGATCCGTACCATTGGAGAACACCTCCCCGCGTTGCCTTCCACTCCAAGGGTATCCGAGCGCTGCCGGACCGGCGCGGCGCGTCCGGCGCGGATGGGTGGGATGCGCCGGCGCGCGGGCGGGCGGGTCCCGCGCGTCCAGCGGGGACGGATGAGATGGGCCAGCGCGCGGGCGGGTGGGGCCAGTAGGATCGGGGGAGGCAACCGGAAAGGGGAGCGGCGTGGATCTGCTCGTTGTTGGATCGGGCTTCTTCGGCCTGACAGTCGCCCGCGAGGCGGCGGAGCGCTTCGGCATGGACGTCACCGTCATCGAACGGCGCGACCACATCGGGGGCAACGCGCACTCGTCGATCGACCCCGCCACAGGCGTCGAGGTCCACCGCTACGGCACCCACCTCTTCCACACCTCGAACGAGCGCGTGTGGGACTACGCGAACCGCTTCACGGCCTTCAACTCCTACCAGCACCGCGTCTACGCGAACCACGGCGGCGTCGTCTACCCGCTGCCCATCAACCTGGGGACGATCAACCAGTTCTTCGGCAGCGCCATGGGGCCCCAGGAGGCGCGCCAGCTCATCGCCTCGCAGGCCGGGGAGGGCGGCGGCGAGCCGTCGAACCTGGAGGAGAAGGCCATCAGCCTGATCGGGCGCCCCCTGTACGAGGCGTTCATCAAGGGGTACACGGCCAAGCAGTGGCAGACCGACCCCACCGACCTGGACCCCTCGATCATCACGCGCCTGCCGGTCCGCTTCACCTACGAGAACCGGTACTTCGCGGACATCCACGAGGGGCTGCCCGTGGGGGGCTACGGCGCCTGGTTCGAGAACATGGTGGACCACCGGCGCATCACGGTGCGCACGGGCACTGACTTCTTCGACCTGTCCCAGCCCTGCTCGAAGGCCGCCGTGGGCCAGGTGCCCGTCGTGTACACGGGCCCCATCGACCGTTACTTCGACTACGAGGCGGGGGAGCTGTCGTGGCGCACCCTCGACTTCGAGACCGAGGTCGTGGGCGTCCCCGACTACCAGGGATGCTCGGTCATGAACTACTCGGACGAGTCGGTCCCCTTCACCCGCATCCACGAGTTCGCCCACCTGCACCCCGAAAGGGCGCGGCCCGGCGCGGAGAACACCGTCATCATGCGTGAGTACTCGCGTTTCGCCACGCGCGGCGACGAGCCCTACTACCCGGTGGCGTCCCCGGCGGACCGGGAGGTCCTGGACGCCTACCGCCAACTGGCCGCGGGGGAGGACCGGGTCCTCTTCGGCGGGCGCCTGGGGTCGTACAAGTACCTCGACATGCACATGGCGATCGCCTCCGCCCTCAACCGCGCGGACGAGGTCGTGGCGCAGTGGCGGTGACGCCCGTGCCGCGCGCGGCCCACTAGGCCCGGGGGAAGCGGTGGCTTCGATCATCTGGTCGATCTGCGCGATCGGCGCGGTCATCGGCATAGGCTGGTTGGCCAGGCGCTTCGACCGCGTCGGCCAGGAGGCCGCCACCGCGCTCGCGCAGGTCACCTACTGGGTGGCGTCGCCCGCGATGGTCTTCCACGCGGAGGCGGGCACGGACGTGTCCTCCGTCTTCGGGCGCCCGCTGCTGGTGGCCGCCGCCTCGGGGGCGGGCGCCGCCCTCTTCTTCGTCGCCGTGGCCAGGGCGTGGCCGCGACTGCGTGGGCCGGACCTGGCGCTGGGGGCCATGGCGGCATCGCTGAACAACGGGGCGTACATCGGCATCCCCGTCGCGGTCTACGTCCTGGGGGACGCCTCCGCGGTCCTGCCCGTCATCGTGTTCCAAGTGGGGTTCTTCACCCCCATGTTCTTCGTGCTCGCCGAGGTCAGCGCCGCCGGGCGGACGCCGTCGCCGTGCGCCGTGGCCCGCCTCGTCGTCACCAACCCGATTGTGGTCGCAGCGGTAGCGGGCCTGGTGTTCTCCGCGACGGGCGCGGCAATGCCGGTCCTGGTGGATGTGACGGCCTCGATGCTCGGCCAGGCGGCGCCGCCCATGATCCTGCTGTCCTTCGGCATCTCCCTGCGCGGCGGGGGCGCGCGGGTGCGCGGGGGAGCGGGCGCGGTGCTGGCATCGGCGACGAAACTGGTGGTCCAGCCGCTCGTCGCCCTCTCGGTGGGAATGGCCCTCGGGCTGAGGGGCCAGGCCCTGATGTCGGTGACGGTCATGGCGACGCTGCCCACCGCTCAGAACGCCTACATCGCGGCGACGCGGGCGGGCGGGGGCGTGGAGATCGCGCAGGGGACGGTCCTCATCACCACCTTCGCCTCCCTGCCCGTGACGATCGGGGCCTCCGCTCTCTTCCACGCCCTGTCGGCGGCGTGAGGGGCCCTCTGCACCGACCGTGGGCCGTCCTCTGCGCCGACCGAGGGCGGGCCGCCCCTCCAAGGCTTGTCGGCGGCGTGGGCGAGCCGCCCCGCTAGGCCGACCACCGCGGGCGGCCCTGTCGGCGGCGCGGACGGTCCCGCGACCAGCTGATTCGTCTGATATATGGACCCCGTTGCGCCTGCTGCGCGGGACTCTCCTACGCTGGCCCTTATCCCTCGAACACCGACAGTCAGGAACCCCATGGAGACCACTGCGCGCAGAACCACCAAACGCGAGTCCTGGAGCGGCCAGACGGGCTTCCTGCTGGCGGCGATCGGCTCCGCCATCGGACTGGGCAACATCTGGCGCTTCCCCGGCACCGCCTACGCCAACGGCGGGGGAGCGTTCCTGGTGCCCTACCTGGTGGCCCTCGTCCTCGTCGGCATCCCCATGCTGTGGCTCGACTACGCGATGGGGCACAAGCTCCGCGGGTCGCCGCCGTGGGCGCTGCGCAGGCTCGCGGCCGGGGGCGAGGTGCTGGGCTGGTTCCAGACCTTCGTCTGCTTCGTCATCCTGGTGTACTACGGCGCCGTCATCGCCTGGAGCGCCCAGTACATGGTGTACTCCGTGAACCAGAGCTGGGGCGAGGACCCCACGTCCTTCTTCACGGACACGTTCTTGCGGGTGGTGCCCGGCGACCAGTTCTCCTGGGAGCCCGTCGCCGCGGTCGCCGTTCCCCTGGTCCTCATCTGGGTGCTGGTCCTGGCGATCATCGGGCGTGGCATCGCCCGGGGCGTCGAGGCGGCGAACAAGGTGTTCCTGCCCCTGCTGGTCGTCCTCTTCCTCATCATGGTCGTGCGCGCCCTGTTCCTGCCGGGCGCGGTCGAGGGCCTGAACGCCTTCTTCTCCCCGCACTGGGAGTCGCTGGCCAACCCGCAGGTGTGGTTGGCGGCCTTCGCGCAGATCTTCTTCTCGCTGTCGGTGGGCTTCGGCATCATGATGACCTACGCCTCGTACCTCAAGCGCAGGTCCAACCTGACGGGCACCGCCCTGGTCGCGGGATTCGCCAACTCGTCCTTCGAGATCCTGGCGGGCATCGGGGTGTTCTCCGCCATCGGCTTCATGGCGCACCAGCAGGGCGTCGGCGTGGGCGATGTGCAGGGCGTCTCCGGCCCCATCCTGTCCTTCGTGACCTTCCCGAAGATCATTTCGATGATGCCGGGGGGAGCGATCTTCGGCGTCCTCTTCTTCGCCTCGTTGACCCTGGCCGGGGTGACCTCGCTGCTGTCCCTGCTGCAAGTGGTCTCGGGGGGCCTGCAGGACAAGTTCGGGCTGTCGCCGGCCCGTGCCGCCCTGGTCTTCGGCGTTCCCGCCACCGTCGTCTCCGTGGCGCTCTTCGGCACCCGGTCCGGCCTGAACACCCTCGACATCGTCGATAACTTCATCAACAACATCGGCGTGGTGTCCAGTGCGATCCTGGTGGCCGTCCTGGCCGCCGTGGCGCCGCCGCGCCTGCGGGGCCTGCGCCGCCACCTCAACTCCGTGTCCTCGGTGAAGGTGCCGCGCCCGTGGGAGCCCCTGGTGGGCGTGGTCGTCCCCTTGGTCCTGCTCGTCATGATGGGGATCACCGCCGTGACCCTGGTCCAGGAGGGCTACGGCTCCTACGCCCCGGGCCTCGTCGCGGTCTTCGGGTGGGGGTCCGTCGCCCTCGCCGTGGTGGGCGCGGTGGCCTTCACGCTGCTGCCGTGGCGCCACCGCCTCGTCGCGCCGTCGATCCGCGCGATCATCGACGCCGACGAGGCGGGGGCCGCCGTCCAGGACGGGTCGGGGGAGCCCTGCGATCCGGGGGACCGCGGAGGCGGGCAACCCGACGGGAACGCGGCGCCGGGCGGCTGTGACGGCAGTGCGGCGCCGGGCGGTTCAGATGACAACGCGGCGCCGGGCGGCTGTGACGGCCCCGGCGACGACGGGGAGACCAACGGGGAAGGGGCCCGGGCATGAGCGCCATCGCTGTCCTTATCATGGTAGTGACGATCCTGCTGGTGTGGGGCGGCCTGGTCGCCTCCGTCGTGCTCCTCCAGGTCCTGCCGGTCCCGCCCGACGATCCGGCGGAGTCCAGCGACCGCCACGACGGCGCCCCCGGCGATCCGGCAACCGACTAGGGCGGAGCGCCCGCATCCCAAAGGAGTCCCGATGAAACTCGTCGCCTTCGACCTCGACGACACGCTGGCGCCCTCGAAGTCGCCGCTGCCCCCCCTCATGGACCAGCGGCTGCAGTCCCTGCTCGACCACGTGCCCGTGTGCATCATCTCCGGCGGGCAGATCGGGCAGTTCCGCGCCCAGGTCCTGTCCCAACTGCACGCCACGGACAGCCAGCTCTCCCGCCTGCACCTCATGCCCACGTGCGGCACCCGCTACTACCGTTACGAGGACGGCCAGTGGGCCATGAAGTACGCCCACGACCTCGACCCGCAGGTGCGCGACCGCGCGATCGCCTCCCTGGAGAGGCGCGCCAAGGAGCTGGGCCTGTGGGAGGAGGACACGTGGGGGCCCATCATCGAGGACCGCGGCTCCCAGATCACCTACTCGGCTCTGGGGCAGGAGGCTCCCCTGGACGCCAAGCGCGCGTGGGATCCCGACGGCGCGAAGAAGGCGCTGCTGCGTGACGCCGTGGCCCCCGACGTGCCCGAGCTGGACGTACGGGGCGGCGGCTCGACCTCGATCGACATCACGACGCGGGGCATCGACAAGGCCTACGGCATGGGCAAACTGGTGGAGGCCACGGGCATCGCCCCGCAGGACATGCTCTTCATCGGCGACCGGCTGGACGCCGAGGGCAACGACTACCCCGTCAAGGCCGCCGGGTACCCGACGCGCGCCGTCGCGGACTGGCACGAGTGCGCCGAGGCGATCGCCCAGATCGTGGGGGAGCTCGGCGCCCGGTAGGCCCGGGGGGAGGCCGGGGTCCGTCACAGGTGTCCGGTGGGCGGACGGGAGTTCGCCGTACCGGGCGGGCCGGATACGGTGGGGTACGTACCTGACGGCGTCGCGGGCGCGGGTTTGGGCTGCGCCTGAAAGGCCTGGTTTTCGACGCGGCGCTGCGGTGCGAGGGTCATCCCACGAAGGGGAAGGGAGAACGCGGTGACGGACCTCTATCTTGTGGCGGGCGATCTGGAGACGCTCTATGAGCGCGTAGGGTATGTGGTCGAGGATCTGGGACCGGTGGTGGTCGAGGAGGTTGGATCGTATATCCACGGGGGGATGCCCGGAGGGTAGAGCGCGGATCTGGGCGTTCAGGCCGCGGACGCCATTGACAAAAGAGTTGGCGGCGTCGTTTCCGGTTTGTCGGATTTCTGCGTGAACCTCGCGGATATGATCGCGCAGTTCACCGCCACGGAGGACGCCAACACTGTGGCGTTCCAGAACATCGCCCACTCCTCGGGGGTGAACTGATGGTCGCGTGGAGTGATGTCTTGAACTGGCGCGCCGACTATATCGAGGCCGCCAGGCAACAGGCGGAGGACGCGTTGCGGACAGCGCGCGCCCAGGTCGCGGAGCTGGAGGACCACCAGCGCCACATCCAGTCCCAGGGCGAGTCCATCAGCGCGATGCGCGGTGCACTGGGGAGCCAGCAGAGTATCTTGGATCACGGGGTGAACTGCCTCGCCGAGTACATGCTGGCGTGCGCCGAGGCCGTGGACGGCGTGCGCCGGGTGACGGCGAAAGTGGAAAGCGCTTTGGAGATTTCCGAGGAGATCGGCTACCCCATCCACGACGATGGCAGCGTTGACAGTTTTAGTCGCAAGTACAATCATGTCCCTGGAAGACCGTTGGCCCACATTCAAACGGTGGAGGACACGGTCGCCGAGGCGAAGCACACGGAGCTGAAAGAATGCGTTGCTGATGCTCTGCGCATCGCCGACGAGGTGGACGCGGAGTTCACCAAGCGGTTACGGCCACTGGCAATGGGCACGTTCTTCAGAGCTGAGGGCAGGGCATCGATCTCCCCGGGTCTGCCGAACGACGCGGACGAGTCGTGGTCCCCGTCGGAGGTGAGCGCGTGGTGGGCTGCCCTGACTGATGAGGAGCGCCAGGCGTGCATCGAGCGCGATCCTTTGAAGTACGGCAACCTGGACGGGATCGACATGGCGTCGCGGGACAAGGCGAACCGGCTCGCCCTGTACGGGCGCGAGGACGCCGACGGCAACCACGTTCCGGGCACTGGCCTGCTCGACCAGGCCCAGGCCAAGTTCGACCAGGCGCAGGCCGCGTACGACGATAGTGTGAGCGCGCACGGCGAGGACAGTGACGAGGCCAAGGCCCTCAAGGCGGAGCGGGACCGCGCCGGGAGGGATCTGGCCGACTTGCAGAAGATCGACGAGCAGTTGCGCACGAAGCAGGCGTCGGATGAAACGCCTTTGTCCTTGCTCGCCTTGGACACGTCGGGGGAGCAGGTGAAGGCGGCGGTGGCTGTGGGGGACGTGGACCACGCCCAGCACGTCGCGAACTTCACCCCGGGCATGGGCACCAATGTGCGCGACTCGCTGGACAACTACGTGGATGTCGCCGACCGCATGCGCGCAAATGCTGCGGAACAAGTCGAGGCCAGACAGTCGGAGATCGCTGTGGTGGCGTGGTTGAACTACGACGCCCCGACGGATGTCATGAAGACCTGGGACTTGGATGTGGCCAGTACGGAGAAGGCGCACGCGGGGGCGGACCGTTTGGCGGGTTTCCTCACGGGTGTGCGCTCGTGGCGCGATGAGCAGGGCGGGTCGTTGCACTTGACCAGTGTGTCCCACTCCTACGGGTCCACCACCGCCGGGCTGGCGATGCTCCAGATGGGCGAGGGGGTTGTGGACGACCACATCTACCTCGCTTCCCCGGGCAGTGGAGCGCACTCGGTGGGGGCGCTGGGGGTCGATCCCTCCCACGTGTGGGTCTCCGCCGTGCCTGAAGGGGACTCGGCTGTGCAGGGCAGGGGCCCGGATTGGTCGGACTTCGCCAGGGATCCCCAGGAGTTGGAGGGCATCCAGCACCTGTCGGGGGATGCCACAGGGGCGCAAGGGTACGTGTCCAACCCTTGGTCGCCCATCGCCAACCACTCCTCCTACTTCGCCCCGCCCAAGCCGGGGGAGCGCAACAAGGTGTTCGACGACATCTGCAGTGTCGTGGTAGGCGCGAAGTGAGTGGCCGTGTGTTCGCCAGGGCCGCTGGTGTGCTTGTGTGTGTGGTTCTGTTGGTGTCGGGGTGTGGGGTGGTTCCTCGGTCGCAGAGTCCGCAGGAGGCGTTGGGTTTGCCGCAGGCGGAGACGCCGTTCGCCGAGCGGGTGTCGATTGAGGAGTATTTGCGGTCGGAGGAGCCGGTGTTGGCAGGTTTCGTCCGGGCCCTGGCGGAGAAAGGGGGTGGAACAATCGGGGTCTCTGCGATTCGGATCGTTCGCTATTGTTGGGATTGGGGTCCTGGTCAGGAGCGGGGGTGGTCGTTCCGCGGTGAGACTCTGTATGTGGTGTCGGTGACTGATGCGGATATTGATGAGATAGCGTCGCAGGAGTTGTCCGGTCTGCCGTACAAGGGGACTCGGGGAACTGTGCAGAAGGACGGGTCTTTTGTGCTCCGCAGTGGTGATGCTGCTAATGGTGGGCAGCTCCAGGTGAATTATTTCCCCGAGGGACGGTCTTCGCTTCATTATGAGTCTGGGTGCCGTCCGTCGGATGGGTCGATGGGGGACCTGAATGAGTACGTGCTGCCTTCGACTGAGGAGGTGTTCCCCGATTTGGTGGTCTACCCGGCTTTCGACAAGGATACGAAGCAGCCGAACCCGCCCCCGAGCACGAACACCGGCCAGTCCGCCCAGTCGGGCGGGTCCGGTGATGAGTCGGGGGAGGGCCGGTGAGTGCGCGCCGGGCACGAGGTACGGTGGGTCGTTGCTAGCCGCCGCACGGACTTCCGGCTGCCGTGCTTCTGCCCGCTCTTCACCGGCTCCAGCTGTCGTGCTTCTGCCTGCGCCGCAGCGCTCGAGTTGCTGTGTTTCCGCCCGTGCCGGGGTGTTCCAGTGAGGGGAGTTCTGGGATGATCAGTCGTGTGTTCGGCAGGGCTGCTGGTGTTCTCGTGTGTGGGGTTCTGTTGGTGTCGGGGTGTGGGTTGGTTCCGCGGTCGCAGACTCCGCAGGAGGCGTTGGGGTTGCCGCAGGCGGAGACGCCGTTCGCCGAGCGTGTGTCGATTGAGGAGTATTTGCGGTCGGAGGAGCCGGTGTTGGCGGGTTTTGCCCGGGCCCTGGCGGAGAAAGGGGGTGGAACAATCGGGGTCTCTGCGATTCGGATCGTTCGCTATTGTTGGGATTGGGGTCCTGGTCAGGAGCGGGGGTGGTCGTTCCGCGGTGAGACTCTGTATGTGGTGTCGGTGACTGATGCGGATATTGATGAGATAGCGTCGCAGGAGTTGTCTGGTCTGCCGTACAAGGGGACGCGGGGAACTGTGCAGAAGGATGGGTCCTTCGTTCTTAGTAGTGGTGACGCGGCTAATGGAGGGGAGGTGCGGATTGGTTACTTCCCGTATCGGAGGTCTCCGATTCAGTATGAGTCGGGGTGTCGTCCGTCGGATGGTTCGATGGGGGATATGGGCGAGTACGTGCTGCCTTCGACTGAGGAGGTGTTCTCTGATTTGGTTGTGTACCCTGCGTTCGATAAGGATACCAAGCAGCCGAACCCGCCCCCGAGCACGGACACCGGCCAGTCGGGCCAGTCTGCCCAGTCGGGTGGGTCCGGTGATGAGTCGGGGGAGGACCGGTGAGTGCGCGCCGGGCACGCGGTATGGTGGGCCGTTGCCTAGCCCCCGTGCCGACTTCCGGCCGCCGTGTTTCCGCATGCTCCCCACCGGCTCCAGGTGCTGTGTTTCCGCCCGCGCCGTGGTGCTCCAGTCAGGGGAAGTCTGCGATGACCAGCCGTGTGTTCGCCAAAGGCGCTGGTGTTCTTGTGTGCGTGGTTCTGTTGGTGTCGGGGTGTGGGTTGGTTCCTCGGTCGCGCACCCCGCAAGAGGATTTGGGTTTGCCGCAGGCGGAGACGCCGTTCGCCGAGCGGGTGTCGATCGAGGAGTACTTGCGGTCGGAGGAGCCCGTGCTGGCGGGTTTCGTCCGTGCCCTGGCGGAGAAGGGCGGTGGGACGATTGGTTTCCATCCGGCGCGGCTCCTTCAGATTTGTTCTGATCGGGGGCGTGGGGAGGAGTACGGGTGGCGGTTCCGCAGTGAGACTCTGTATGTGGTGTCGGTGACTGATGCGGATATTGATGAGATCGCTGCCCAGGAGTTGTCCGGTCTGCCGTACAAGGGTACTCAGAGTCCGATGCATGGTGATGGTTCATTGATATTGCGTAGTGGTGATGCCGCAAACGGTGGAGAAATGGAAATCTTCTATTTCCCGGGTAAGCGCTCCTCCCTTCATTATGCGTCGGGGTGCCGTCCGTCGGATGGGTCGATGGGGGATCTCAATGAGTACGTGCTGCCTTCGACTGAGGAGGTGTTCCCTGATTTGGTGGTCTACTCTGCCTTCGACGAGGACACGGGGGACCCGAACCCGCCCCCGAGCACGGACACCGGCCAGTCCGGCCAGTCGGGCGGGTCCGGCTACGAGCCGGGGGAGGACCAGTGACGACCGGTCGGCGGCCACTGCCTCGGATGCTAGCGGCAGACTCCTGCCGCTGGCCCTGATGTCCGCGCCCCCACGCCCCGTGTCGCCCAGAACACGACGGCGGAGGCGGCGGCGACGTTGAGGGAGTCCACGCCGTGCTCCATGGGGATGCGCACCGTGTAGTCGGACGCGGCGATGGTGCGGCGCCCCAGCCCGTCGCCCTCCGTGCCCATCACCATCGCGAGTTTGACGCCCGGGGCCGCCAGGACGGGCAGCGCCGCGAAGTCGTCGAGAGGCACGGCCTCATCGCTCAGCGCCAGGGCCGCGACCGTGAACCCGGCGCCGTGCAGCGCGCCCATATCGGGCCACGCCTCCAGGCGCGTCCACGGGACCTGGAACACCGTGCCCATCGAGACCCGCACGGACCTGCGGTACAGGGGGTCGGCGCACGAGGGCGTCACCAGGACCGCGTCGACGCCCAGGGCAGCGGCCGAGCGGAAGACCGCGCCCACGTTCGTGTGGTCGACCAGGTCCTCCAGGACGACGACGCGGCGGGCGGGGGCGCCGCCCCGGGCGCTCGCCAGCAGTTCGTCGGCGCGGGGCAGGGCGGGCCGGTGCATCGCCGCGAGGGCGCCGCGGTGCAGGTGGAAGCCCGTGAGCTGCTCGAGGACTTCCTCGGGCGCGGTGAAAATGGGGACGGGCCCGCCGTCGGCCGAGCCCGTGGCGGATTCGATGGCCCCGGCCAGGCCCGGCAGGTGGCGCTGGGCCATGAGGAAGGAGCGGGGGGCGTGCCCCGCGTCCAGGGCGCGCGTGATGACGCTGGTGGACTCGGCCATGTACAGGCCGCGCTCGGGCTCCAGGCGGGCGCGCAGCTTCACGTCCTTGAGGCGCGTGTAGTCGTCCAGGCGGGGGTCGGCGGACAGGTCCGGGCCGGTGAGGGGGATGAGCATCGCGTCCTCAGGGCCGTTGGAGGGCGCGGGCGAGGGCGCCGGGCCATGTCGGCCCCTCGTAGATGAAGGCGGTGAAGGCCTCGACCAGGTCCGCCCCCGCCCCCAGCATGCGGCGGGCGTCGGCGGGCGTGGACACGCCGCCGGTGCCGATGAGCAGCTGGGAGTCGTCGAGGTTGGCGGCCACCAGGCGGATCACGTCGAGGGCGCGCTCGCGCAGGGGGGCGCCGGAGACACCGCCCTGGCCGAGGTCGTGGTCGACGGTGGTGTTCGTGGCGACCACCCCGGCCAGGCGCATGCTGCGGCTCAGGGCGCAGACTCCGACGATCTCCTCGTCGGACAGGTCGGGGGCGATCTTGACGAAGAGGGGGATGTCGCGGTCGGGGCAGGCCTGCCGGCTGCCGTCGCGCGCCGCCTCGACGATGGGGCGCAGGCGGTCCACGGACTGCAGGTCCCGCAGGCCGGGAGTGTTGGGGGAGGAGACGTTGATGACGATGAAGTCCACCCACGGCGCCAGAACGCGCGCGCAGTAGGCGTAGTCCCGGGGGGCGTCCTCCTCGGGCGTGGTCTTGTTCTTCCCGATGTTCGCCCCCACGACGGTGCTGCGCCCGGCTTTGGTGGAGCGCAGTGCGCGCAGGCGCACGGCTGCGGCGTCGGCGCCGTCGTTGTTGAAGCCCATCCGGTTGCGCAGCCCCCGCTGGTCGACCAGGCGCCACAGGCGGGGCGCGTCGTTGCCGGGCTGGGGGCGGGGCGTGATCGTGCCGACTTCGACGAAGGCGAAGCCGAGGGCGGCGAGCCCCAGGACGGCCTCGGCGTTCTTGTCCATGCCCGCGGCCAGGCCCATGCGCGAGGCGAGGGCGCGCGGTCCGATCATGAGGGGCTGTTCGGCGCCGTCGATGACGCGCGTCGGCGCCGTGCGGGGGTCGAGGTGGCCGACGGTTGCCCGCATGAGGCCCCTTGTGGGCGCGAAGGCCCCCGCCAGGGCGATTGCCCCGAGCCCCAGGTGGTGGGCCCGCTCGGGGTCGGATTTGGAGATGAAGTGCTGGAACGCCCAGCGGTACGCGCTGCCGATCATGCCCCAAGCGTATGCGATCAATCCCACCACGCCCACCAGGCGAGGTCGCCTCCGGGCCCCGCGCACGCGCACGAGAGCTCGTCGGGCGCGACGGTGTCGGCCGCCAGGCCCAGGAAATCGCGGATGCGAAGCCAGTGCTCCTCGCGCGGGGGTGCCCCTGTGGCGCGCGCCCCGTCCGGGATCCCACTCTGGACGCCTTCTGCGGAGGCGGTCGCCAGCGCATCGCTCCCGTTGGGCGCGCTGATCGCGCCCGGTGCGCCCGCCGACGAGGACGACGACATCCCCCGGCGCAGGCTGT
>ERZ773042.813-NODE-813-length-19882-cov-9.562919_pt1 | contig 19882 bp, 20 predicted proteins | sample MGYA00511664_ERZ773042 | MGnify/ENA primary metagenome ERZ773042 (study PRJEB29015, sample SAMEA2737984) | human oral metagenome | biome: human oral; feature: human-associated habitat; material: dental | place: China | collected 2036 ... | reverse complement strand
TGAACGATCCCAATTAGAGGATTCAATTTCCACATGGGGAGATGCTATTGTGTGGCATGAACTTCATAAATCTAATTCGTATCCAATTTATCTTTGGGATTGAAGACCAACTCATTTTGTCCTATAACCCGAATTGTTGCTTTGTGTCACTATTCCGTTTCCCTGCTTTCTCATACGGCATTCTTGCCACCGTTCAGAATGACGATTGAAGGAGAGAGTTTCATAATGAGGGAAACGATAAGGCGTTATAATGAGGGAAACGTTAATTCCAGGCCGGCAGTCGACAATATTCAATATCCGGTACCTGTGTTTTTATTTCCTTGAAAATTTCTGCATTTTAACGGCGGCATCCCATTTATAAAAACGACTTTGATGGTATAATGAAATCGTATGTGTATGATAAAAAATCGATACCGGACAATTACCGTGCACATAGGATCGATTCACTGAACATCGACAAGGAGGAAGATGGAGTGGAAAAGAAAGATTTTATTTGGAAAATGGGAGGGCAGCAGGGACAGGGCGTTGAATCCTGCGGAGAAATTCTGGGGCGTGTTCTGGCGCAGGAGGGATATTCCCTTTTCAGCCAGCGCCTGTTTGCATCCCGGATCAAAGGCGGACATACGACGATTGCCCTGCGTATCGCGACCAAGGAAATTGCGACGATCGGGGAGCATGTGGATTGTCTTGTAGCTCTTGACCAGGAAACGATCGATCTTCACGGAAAGGAAATTTGTGAAGGCGGTGTTATTATTGCCGACGATGCTTTTAAACCGAAATGGGAGGCGCATACGGGACGTATTTTCCTGCCGCTCCCCATTACGGAAATGGCAAAGAAGTACGGATCCATGCAGATGAAAAATATTGCCGCTCTTGGTATGAGCGCAGGACTGCTCGGGTTTCCGGAAACGCCGTTTTACCGCTTTATTGCGGAACGTTTTGCGAAAAAAGGGGAAGCGGTCATCAATAAAAATAAAGAGATTTTCAAGGAGGGTTATGACACGGCTGTCGCTGCCATGCAGGGGGTGGAGCTGGGGAAACTGGCCGTTCCTGAAAAGAAAGACCAGCTGTACCTGCTTGGGAATGAAGCGGCCGCGCTCGGCGCTATTTCCGCAGGATCCCGTTTCATGGCTTCTTATCCGATTACTCCGGCATCGGAAATCATGGAATATATGATTAAAGTGTCTCATAAGATTCATGGCACGGTCGTGCAGACGGAAGATGAACTGTCATCCGTTATGATGGCGATGGGGGCGGGTTATGGGGGTGTCCGCGCGTTTACCGCGACATCAGGCCCCGGGCTTTCTCTCATGGCGGAATCCATTTCCATGGCGGCTGTTGCTGAAATCCCGGTGGTCATTATCGATGTGATGCGTGCAGGGCCGTCCACGGGGATGGCGACAAAGGTGGAGCAGAGCGATATCCGCTATGCTGTCGGCTCCGGTCACGGAGATGCGGAAAAGATTGTTCTTGCCGCCGCGTCTATCGAAGACTGCTACTACATCGTCCAGGAAGCGTTTAATCTGGCAGAAGAATATCAGACTCCTGTCATCGTGCTGTCCGATCTGCAGTTCGGTATGTGCAAGCAGTCTGTTCCCGCTTTTGACAGGAACCGTATCGGCATCCGCCGCGGTAAATTAGTGACGGAAGGCCTTTCTGAACTGGATATGAAAACGAAATCTTATTTCCACCGTTTTGCTGACACGGAAGACGGTATTTCCCCAAGAACAATTCCCGGCGTGAAAAATGGCATGTTCCTTTCCACAGGCCTTGAACATAATGTATTCGGCAAACCGGCGGAAGGACAGGGCGACCGTGTGATGGAAATGGAAAAGCGCCACAGAAAGTTCGCTGCCGTTTCCAAAGCGATTCAGCCGTTTACCGCAGCCCATGAAGAAACGGACTGCGACCTGCTCCTTGTAGGCATTACTTCCACTAATGGCGCGCTGGAAGAAGCGCGGGAATGTCTGGAAGCAGAAGGCAGGAAGGTAAATCACATCCAGCTCCGCCTGATTTCCCCGTTCCCTGTGGAAGAGCTCCGTCCGTATATCGAAGGGGCGAAGAAAGTTCTCATTGTAGAAGAGGATTTGACGGCGCAGCTCCGCGAGCAGTTTGCTATCCGCTTTGACTGCCACGATAAACTTCTTTCTCTTTTGCAGTATGACGGCACGCCGTTCCTGGCTTCGACCATTATCAATAAATCCAAGGAGGTCATCTGATTATGGGTTCACCGAGAGATTATAAAAATACCATCGTGCCGAACTGGTGTCCCGGATGCGGCGACTTCGGGATTCAAAATGCGATTGCTGCTGTCTGTGCGGCTAAAGGCTGGGCGAATGAAGATATCGCCTTAATTTCCGGTATCGGCTGTTCTTCCCGCATCGGCGGGTACCAGTACTGCTACGGCGCCCACACGACCCATGGACGCGCGCTTCCTTTTGCCCAGGGCATCAAATGTGCCAATAAAGACATCCATATGATCGTTTGCTCCGGTGACGGCGACTCTTACGCCATCGGTTTGGGACATGCCCTCCATGCGATGAAGAGAAATATGGATATCACTTATATCGTTTTCGACAACCAGGTCTACGGTCTGACAAAAGGGCAGACGAGCCCCGTGTCTTCCAAAGGCTTTGTGACCAAGACGACGCCTGACGGAAATCCCCTCACCCCGCTCGATGCTCCGTCCATGGCTCTTGCTGCGGGCGCTACTTTCGTGGCACAGGCGTATGCCATCGATATGAAGAGCATGGTGGATGTCATTACCGGAGCGGTCGACCATAAAGGATTTTCTTATGTCAATATTTTCACGCCCTGCGTCACTTTCAACCAGTTCAATACAGTGGAATGGTACAATGGTCATCTGAAAAAACTGGCAGATATACGGGAAAACTATGATCCTCATGATAAGGCTGCGGCTTTCCATCTGCTTTCCGACACCGACAGCCTCGTACTGGGCGTTATTTATGAAGAGGAAGGCGCTGTACCTTTCGGTGAAATCGTTCCGTCGGCGGATGTGCGCCTTGCAGATCATGTGGAAAAGCCGTCAGCTGCGCTTTTTGAAGATCTCTGTATGGAATTTCGGTAAAATCGTTCTCCGGCGGCGGTTTTCCCGCTTCCGGAATTAAGAAAACATTTATAAATCAGATTCTGCGATTTAAGCAGCAACTACTTGAAATAGCGGGCCTGTCCCGAAGTGTGAAGGGCGCTTTTGCGTCCTGAGGAAAGGATAAGCATCATGGCATCAGATCGAATGATGGAATACTATTATTCCATGGGGCAGGATACCCTGGCTGCCGGAGATATCGACGAAGCGGTCACTTATTTCCGTAAAGCGGCCAACCTAGGTGCCGGCGAAGCGGCTCATGAAATCGGCGTTATCGGCCGCCGGCTGGAAAAGGGAGACGGGCTGGAAAAGGATGAGGAAAAAGCGGCCCACTGCTACCGCCTGTGCGGAGAAATGGGCGATGATGAAGCGTGGCTGTACCTGGGGAAGCTGTACCTTCGGGGGCTTAATGGAGGAAAGCCGAATCCGCGGAAAGCCAAACGTGCTTTGGAGCATGCGTCTGAGGCAGGATATACGGAAGCGGCCGTTCTTCTTGCCCGGATATACGATGAAGGTGTCATGGGGCAGGTTAATCCCGCAACTGCTTTTAAATACTACCTTTTGGCAGCACAGCGGGGAGATTCGGAAGCCATGCTTATGACCGGTCTTTTTTACGCGCAGGGAGTATCCGTGCCCAAAAATACCGTGGAAGCAGAAAGATGGATACGGAAGGGGAAAGAAGCGGGCGACCCCGATGCCGATGAAACGCTCCGCGGATTTCTGGCGGTGGCCTGCACGGAGTATCTGACGGGCGCGGCTGGCGTGGTGGATGAAAAAAAAGCGGTGGCCATGGCAAAAGAAGCGGAAGCGATGGGAGATAAAGAAGTCTATCTCCGCATGGGATACGCTTATCGCGCAAGCCGTGTGGAAAATCATGCAAAAAAAGCTTTTGATGCTTTTAAGAAAGCGGCGAAATACAAACTGCCCGAAGCCGATGCGGCGCTGGGTCTCTGCTATGAGTCGGGTCTCGGTGCAGAAGCGGATATTTCCAAAGCCGTGAAATATTATAAAAAAGCGGCGGAAAAAGGAAATGCTTTCGCCATGGCCCATTACGGCTGCGCCCTTGCCAACGGGGAAGGCGTGAGGAAAAATGAAAAGTCCGCCATGGAATGGCTTATCAAAGCGGCCATGAAGGGCGATGAAGGCGCCATCCTCATCCTGAAAGAAGATTACGATTACACCTTGAAATGATAAAGACACCTTCTCTGCAAGCAGGGGAAGGTGTTTTTTCATGGTACAATAGAAATATATTTCATGGAGGATCATTCATGCTCATTCCTTACCGCTCGGTGCGGACACCTTGCCGAAAAGAAACGGAGATAAAAAAATCAATATTTATTGCGCAGCTTTTCCCTGTAGAAACAGAAGAGGAAGCGCAGTCCATTTTGGAAACTGTGCGGAAAAATCACAAAGATGCGGCCCACAACTGCTGGGCATGGCGCATCGGCACCGTCCGCATCCGTGAGAAATCAAGCGACGGCGGAGAGCCGCAGGGGACGGCAGGACATCCCATGCTCCATGTCCTGCAGATGAAATCGCTCACTAATACTCTATCCGTTGTGACAAGATACTTCGGCGGCATCAAACTGGGGACGGGCGGACTGGCGAGAGCATACGGCGGTATTCTGGCGGAAGCCGTGGAGGAAGCGGGTGTTCTTTGTTTTATGCCCCACGTCCGCCTGGAACTTACGATTCCCTATACCGCGGCAGGCGCGTTTGAACACTACATCAAAGGTACGGATATCCGTGTACTGGACAGAATCTTTGCGGAAGAAGTGCAAATCACATGCCTCTGCCTTCCGGAAAATAAAGCAAGGCATGAAATGTATTTCCGGGATATGACCGGCGGAAAAGTAAAGGTGGAAGACCGGGGCGAAGAATATGTGGGAATGGAAACAGAGGAGAAGGAGTAAAGGGAATCGGATCAGCAGGGATTTTTTATCCGGTTTTTGCAAATAAAAAGGAAGTTCGGTACGGCCTTTGCTTTTTCTGAACCCTATGGGAGCCTGTTTGCGCTTTTACGGAATTTGTTGACAAAAGGCATATAAGTTATTACTATTTTTATAGTTATGATTCAAATCAGGACAGGAATTTTATGTTGAAGTCGTCATGGGCTCGGGGACTGAAATGAAGTGCCCGGTATTTACCCGCGGACGCAGAGGGGGAAACGGTTATGATGCCAATTCTTGATTATCTGGACGGGATACTGTATTATCCCATCCTCGTTGTGGTATTAACGGCGGCAGGGCTGTATTTTACATGCAGGACGGGTTTGGTGCAGTTCCGTATGTTTTGGGAAAGTATCCGCCTTGTAATGGAAAAGCCGCAGAATGAAGGGGCGGTTTCTCCCTTTCATGCGCTCATGGTTTCCACGGCATCCCGCGTAGGTACAGGAAACATTCTGGGGGTTTCCACGGCAATCTGTCTTGGCGGGCCGGGTTCCGTTTTCTGGATGTGGGTTATCGCCGTCATCGGCGGAGCGTCCGCGTTTATTGAAAGTACCCTTGCCCAGGTCTATAAGAGAAGAGACAGCAAGGGAGACAGCTACGGCGGGCCCGCTTATTACATCGAATCCGCCATGCACAACCGCACCCTTGGCGTACTTTTCGCTTTCTTCCTCATCATCACCTATGCCGGCGGCTTCAATATGCTTGCTTCTTATAATCTGCAGTCCACTTTTGCGGCATACAGCTGGTATGATCCGGCTGTCACACCGTGGATTATCGGTGCCGTTCTCGGCGCGCTTGTAGGGTACTGCATCATGGGCGGCGGAAGACGTATCCTCCGTGTCACCGGTGTTCTCGTGCCGATTATGGGGCTCATCTATGTGGCGGCGGCTGTGATTGTCGTTGTGATGCATATAAATCTTATTCCGCAGGTGTTTGGCATGATTTTTGCCGATGCTTTTGATTTCCGATCCATTCTGGGCGGCGTTTCCGGATCCTGTCTCATGTTCGGCGTAAAGCGCGGACTCTTTTCCAATGAAGCGGGCGTAGGTTCCGCGCCGAATGCCGCCGCTTCCGCTGATGTAAGCCATCCTGTCAAGCAGGGACTTGTACAGATGCTGTCCGTTTTCATCGATACGCTGCTCATCTGTACGGCGACCGCTATGATGTGTCTGGCCTCCGGTACTCCGATTACAAAAGAAATCGCCGGTGCGGGATATGTGCAGAATGCCGTGACGGTGGCTTTTGGAAGCTTCGGCCCTATTCTTATCACGGTGTGCATGGTGCTTTTCGCCTTTTCCACACTGATCGGCAACTTCTTCTATGTGGATAACTGCCTGATCTTTATCCATAAAAAAGAACCGGGAAAATCTTTTATGACAGGTTTCCGTATTTTAGCAGCCCTCGTCATTTTCGTCGGCGCGGGCATGTCCATGGCGGCTGCCTGGGATATCGCCGATATTCTTATGGCTCTTATGTGCCTGATCAATATTCCCGCCTGCCTTGTTCTCGGCGGAACGGCAGTCAAAGTGATGAAAGACTATGAGCGCCAGAAAAAGGAAGGCAGGGATCCGGTCTTCCGTGCGGCTGACGTGGGTCTGAATCTTGACGAAGTGGAATACTGGAAATAGTAATTTCGTACTAAAAAGCTCATTCCGGAAATTGACGGGGTGGGCTTTTTCAGGAGGCGGCATATGTATCCCTGGTTGAAAATATACTTGAAACGGATTGAAGAAAATACGCGGGTCGTCAGACAGCTGTGTGCCGATCACGGTATCCGCGTCATGGGCGTGACGAAGGCATGCTGCGGTGCACCCGAATTGGCGGAAGCTTATCTGGCGGGCGGCCTTGCCATGATTGGCGATTCCCGCGTGGCGAATCTGAAGAAACTGGAAAATATCGAAGCGGAAAAGTGGCTCATCCGTCCGCCCATGCTTTCGGAAATAGAGGATCTGGTCCGCTATGCGGATGTGTCGCTCCAGTCTGAAATGGAAACCGTCCGTGCGATAAATAAGGAGTGTGAAAAGCAGGGGAAGCGCCATAAAATCATCCTCATGATGGATCTTGGCGATATCCGCGAGGGATATGTGGATGAAGAAGAATTGATTGCCGCTGCGGTGGAAACGGAAAAGCTTTCTCGTGTGGATCTTTACGGTATCGGCACCAACCTGACCTGCTTTTCTTTTATTCAGGCCGATGAGGAAAAAATGGAACGCCTTGCGGAAATGCGGAAGAAAGTGGAGAATGCCGCCGGCCATACATTGGAAATCGTCAGCGGAGGAAACAGCGCGGCCCTGGATCTCATGATGCGCGGAGGTATTTGTGAAGGGGTAGATAATTTCCGTCTTGGGGAAAGCCTTCTTTTCGGCAAGGAACGGAGCAGGTATACTTTCCTGCCGGGAACGAGGAATGACGGATTTATTCTGGAATGTGAAGTGGTGGAAGCGAAAGTCAAACCGAGCCTTCCCTGGGGAACGGCGGGGGTGGACAGCTATGGACGGAAACCCGTTTTTACAAACAGGGGTGAAAAGAGGAAAAAGGTCATCTGTGCCATCGGACGTCAGGATTTTGATGCGGAAACGGCAACGCCTGTGGATGAAGGCATTCTTATCTTAGGTGCCAGTTCGGATCATCTCATGCTGGATGTGACAGACAGCGTGAAGGAATACAAAGTGGGAGATATCGTGGAATTGCGGCTGGGGTATTTCTCCGTTCTCCGCGCTTTCACTTCGCCTTATGTGGAAAAGATATTTCTTAAAAAATGAAGAAATCGGGAGCAGGACAGGGCGCTTCTTCAGCAGAAAAATATGTCTGTTTTTCTCATGAAACAGTGGCGAATTTTTAAGAATCCCGTATAATAGAGAAAAGGATTTTTTGTAGTCTGGAGGATGGTACTATGGACGCAATCGAATGCCTGGTTACAAGGAGAAGTATCCGCAATTATACGAAAGAGCCTGTTTCCGCAGGGGACATCGAAAATGTGGTGGAAATCGCGCAGATGGTTTCCTGCTGGGAAAATACGCAGCCTGTCCGTTATGTGGCGGTGCTGGACAATGATCTGAAGAACCGTATTGCCGATGAATGCACGAAGAAGTTTCCCTGGAATACGGAAAATATCCATGAAGCGCCTGCGCTCATCGTGCTTTGCACAGTAAAAGGGCTTTCCGGCTATGAACCGAATGGAGAAGCGTCTACGACAAAGGGGACCCACTGGCAGTCTTTTGATGCGGGCATGGCGGCGGATCATTTCTGCCTTGCCGCACGGGCGGTGGATCTGGGGACGCTCATCATGGGACGGTATGACGAAGAAAAGATCAAAGAAATTCTTGATCTTCCCGAAGAGTATGATGTGTCCTGCATCATTGCGGTGGGCCATCCCGAAGTCATACCCGCTGCGAATGAAAGAAAGCCTTTAAAGGAAGTGCTGACTTTCAGATAAGGAATAGGAGAAAAGGAAAATAACGGAACTCTCATAAAAGGGAGTCCGTTATTTTATTGGCAGGGAAAAATTATTTTCTTTATCCACTTCCGTCTGCTCCGGCAGGCCGTGATATAATGGAACAAAAAACAGGGGGAGTCTATGTCTTTGCTTGAAACTGCCTGTCCTCACTGCGGAAAGTCCATGGTGTTTTCACCAATTGATTATATCAATACGGAAGAGCGGCCGGAGATGATACAAAAAGTGCGCGACGGAGAGGTTTTCGCGTCGATATGCGGCCATTGCGGTAAAAAGTCCCGTATGGACTATTCCTTTTTGTACTATCAGCCGTCGGCGCTGTTCCTGGTGTACTATGCAGCAGATCAGGAAGACTATGAAAAGGCGTGGAAGATGCTTACCGGGCAGGATAGAGAACACCGCCTTGATGAAGAAAAACTTCGGGGCGTGAAGAAACGGCTTGTCACGTCACGGGAGGCACTTCGGGAAAAACTCATGATCCTTGACAGCGGTTTCGATGACCACGTCATTGAATTGATGAAGGGGCTTGCCTTTATGTCGCTCCGGCGTCATAGTCCCGAACTTCATCCGGAGCGTGTCCTTTTTGATATGGGGGCTGACGGGAACCATTATTTCCGTTTTGAGGAAAAGGGAAAAGTCATCGCGGCATATGCATTTGAGGCGCCGATGTACCGCGAAATCGAAACGGGTGTGAAAGATATGCTGGAAACACTTTCAAGGAACCAGCCGGTTATTAATGCGGAGTGGGGTGCTAAAGCCCTCCGCGCGATTCATCAATCATAAGGAGCGGTTATGTCACAGTCACAGATGCAGGAAATCACCTGCCCGAAGTGCGGGAAGAAACAATTTTTCCGTGTGTGGGACAGTATCAATACGATGGAAGATCCTCCGCTTAAGGAAGCGGTCAGGAATGATGAAGCCTTTTCTTTTCATTGCGAGGACTGCGGTGCGTCTGCTGTACTGCATTATAATTTCATCTACCATGAACCGGCGGAGAAGCTTTTTATCGTATGCAGCGCTGACGGTTCCGATTACACGGCGATGAAAGAAACACTCACGGCGGAGGACAACGCCTTTAAAGGCTACACGAAACGCATCGTCCTGTCTCACAATGCATTCAAAGAAAAACTATTGATTTTTGACGCGGGATTCAATGACAAGATTGTGGAAGTCATGAAGAGCGGTATTTATGCCAATGTGGATGCTCATTACAAGGATAAGGGGATTGATGAAATATTTTTTGCCACCAACGAAGAGGGGGAGCACGGATTCCTTCTCCTGCGCCATGGGGAGATGCTGGCGGCGGTAGAATTTGACAAAGCCCTGTATGACGCGCTCCTGGAAAAGGCATTGGAAACCATAGACGCCCTTTCACCTGCGGATGTCATTATTGATACGGAATGGGCGCGGGCAATGGTGGAAAGGCTGTAAGCTGTCATCAGCATAATAGATTCTTCACTCTGTGTCATTGTTCCGTTTCTCTGCTTTTTCATATGGCATTCTTACCTCCGTTCAGAATGACGGCGGACGGTAAGGCGTCATTCAGAGCGCCAGCGAAGAATCTGTCACCGTGGTGAGAGAATCGGTAAGACGTCATTAAAGTAACAGATTCTTCACTCTGCGTCACCATCCCGTTTTCCGTCTTTCCCACAAAGCATTTTTACCTCCGTTCAGAATGACGGTGGACGGTAAGGCGTCATCCAGAGCGGCAGCGAAGAATCTATTACCGTGGTGGGGAAAGCGGTAAGAAGATAAAAGCTATCAGCTGTGAGCTGAAAGCTGTTAGCCGTTAGCTGTGAGCTGTCAGCTGTCAGCTAAAAGTGCTGAATGACGGCGGACGGCAAGGTGTCATAATGAGTGAATGTGAAGGATCTGCTGCCGTAATGACACAAAAGAATAGAATGAATTTTTGCAAGCAAAAACGCCGCTGTTGAATATGCGGCGTTTTTTTCATCTGTAAGCCGGCGGCTGCTTTTTATTATTTCATATATTTATAGAGGAAGGCATTGACTTCTTCCGTGACGAACTGGTTGGATTCTTCGCTCAGCTTGAAAGAGCCGCCCAGCATGCACCATGTGATGAGCGCACCGTAAAGATGGGAGAGAAGAAGTTTCGTAAGGAACGCGACCGGTGTATCTTCTTTCAGCCGGTTTTCTTCTTTGGTGTGCTTGAGAATGGTATAGATTTTACGATATCCTTCGCGGAGATTTTCCGCGCCTTCTTCTGCAGAGCGGGGAGACATGATATCGCGGATCCATTGGCGGATCAGATTTACACCCATGCGGTCCGCTTCGTGGAGAATGGCATTGAAGTAATAGGTCAGTTTTTCCTGAGGGCCTCCGGGCATCGTCATGGCAGTGGTAAATATTTCTTCTATGACTCGGGTGGAAAATTCACGAACGACATCTTCCTTGCATACAAAATAGTGGTAGAATGTGCCTTTTGCCACACCGGCATCTTTCGTGATTTCTTCGACGGAAACGTTGTCAAATCCCCGTTCGCTGATGAGTTTTCTGGCGGAAGCGGTCAGCTTGGCTTTTGTCCGCTCGGCTTTTTTGGTTAAAGGCATTGCGCATCCTCCTTTATTATTTATATTATATTAGTATAAAATAAGCGGGGTATAAAATAAAATAAGCGGGGTATAAATGCAATGACTTTTAGTCATTTAAATGATCCGGATCCGGGAAGGGTTTGGAATAAAATTTCCGCCGCTGTAATTGGGCGGTTTCCTTTGGTATAATGAAGACAGGAAAACGGAAAGAATACAGTGTCCGGGTAAATGGTTTGGAGGAGCTTCATGGACGACGGCCATATATGGTTTGAATTATTTATTATTGTTCTGCTTGTCTTGGGAAATGCCGTGTGTTCATTGGCGGAAATAGCCATTGTGGGAGCGAGGAAGACGAAGCTGCAGGAGCTGGCGGATGAGGGGAAGCGTGGCGCGGCACAGGCGCTGAAGCTGACCGGACGTAAAGAGGAGCTGTTCTCTACCATCCAGGTGGGGATTACCACCATCAGCATCGTGACGGGTATGTTCTCCGGCGCCTCTCTGGCAGGCCCTCTTGCTGATTTTCTTGGCGGCATTCCTATAGCCGGCGCTTTCCTGGCACCTTTGAGCATGTTCTTTGTCATGGCGCTGGTGACGTATTTTGCTTTGATTATCGGGGAGCTGGCACCGAAGTGGATCGCCATTGCGGAACCGGAGAAAGCAGCGTGCCTCATCGCCCGTCCCATGATTTTATTTTCCAACCTGTGCAAGCCTCTTGTGGTATTCAGCACGTGGTCAACGAAGCTTGTGGTGGAGATGCTCGGCGTCCGCATGGGGGGCGAAACGCCCGTATCGGAAGAGGAAATACGTGTCCTTCTCCATCAGGGGGCGCGGCTAGGCACGATTGACAAAAAAGAACCGGAAATGATTGAGAATGTTTTTTCTTTGAATGATCTTACTGCATCGGATACTATGACTCCGCGGCCGCAGCTTGTATGGATTGATCTGGAGGATACGGAGGAAAATATCTGGGAGGATATTAATCATTCCACCCACTTCCGTCTTCCCGTGGGGAACGGCTCCCTTGACGATTTCAAAGGTCTTGCCGATATGAGCGAAGTGCTCCGCGACCAGCACCGGAATCCCGGCAAGTCTATCAAAGCGTCCATCATGGACTCGGCTTACCGTCCGCTCCTGATTCCGGAAACACTTATATTGACAAAAGTTCTTGCCCTGTTCAAAGACCGGGTGGTCCACGAAGCGGTGGTCATTGATGAATACGGCACCCTGACGGGACTGGTCACGCTCCATGATGTTTTGGAAGAAATCGTGGGGGACATGCCCGGCGATAAGGAAGACATGCTGGAGGCGCAAAATAAGTTTATCCGCCGCACGGAAAATTCCTGGCTGGTGGAAGGGCTGTGCACCATTGATGAGTTCAGGGAGTATTTCCATATCGAAGAAGAACTTCCGGGAGAAGCGGAAGATGACTACAAGACGCTTGGCGGGTTTATCACGTACCTGTTCGGCTATATTCCGAAAGAAACGGAAAAAATTTCCTTCGGCCGTTTTACCTTTGAAGTGATGGACTGCGACAACCGCAGAGTTGATAAAGTATTAGTTACGGAAGGGGAAGGATAGTATGTACAAAGACGGAGATTACAGGGGGTTGTCCTTAGAAGAGGTGATTCTTGCCATTCATGATGAACTGCGGGAAAACCGCGCTTTCCTCCAGATGTCTCTTCTCGATCCCGATCCCGACAACCGTCCCGCGGAAGATCTTCGGATACGGAAAATCATGGAGCTGGCAGGCGTCATGGAAAACGTGCTGGACACGCTTGTGGGGGACACCTGCGGATCGGAGGCGGAAGCCGGCCATGATGGGGAAGAAATCCCCTGCCGTGAAGAATCTGAAGGCGGTATCGACGTGGAGTATAGAAGCCATACGCCCGGGAAGCCTGACGAAAGTGAAAATATCGAGCAGGATTGGAATATGGATGCTGTGGGGGATGAAGCGGAAGACGTAAAAAAGAAGAAAGATAAGACGAAAAAAGGAAAGAAAAGTAAAAAGGATAAAAAAGGAAAGAAGAAGGGGAAAAAGAAATAAGCAGGGAGAGCCGCGCTGTCATCGGGCGGCTTTTCCTATGCCTGCGCCGCTCTTTCCTTTCCTGAAGTATGGGACAGGGAGCGTTTTCATGGCGGAATTTTCTTTTTCTATTTGACCGATATGCTTTTATTGACTACACTGGATATAATGTTTTTGAAAGGTGGTAGTATGGAATTCAGTATAAGAAACAGAAAAGTATGGTTCGTTTTCCTGCTTCTCTGTATATCCCTCTTCCTTTTGAGCGGCTGTGAAATGAAAAAGATGGGCGGCGATGCCGCGTCGAAGGAAAGTTATGTCGTCACTGACGCATTTGACAATCAGGTGACCATTCCCCATAAACCGAAAAAAATTCTCGGCACGGACTCTGCTATCGATACGATGCTTCTTGGCGTTGTCGAACCGTCCCGGCTCGCGGCGTGCTTCATTGCGGATAAAGATCCCGGCATGTCCTATATCGCGGACGAAGTGAAGGACATCAAGCCGGAGATTCCCCTGAACGGGATTTCTATGGAAATATTGACAAAAATAAGTCCCGATCTTATCGTGGCGTCATCTTATACGAGGCAGAAGGAACTGGATATGTGGCGCAGCCTCGGCTATCCTGTCGTCATGATCGACGGCCCGACGTCCATCGCCCAGTCGGAAAAGGATATACGCATCATCGCGGCTGCCGTGGGGGAAACGGAGCGGGGCGAAAAGGTGGTCGCCGAAATGGAACGGCAGTTAAAAGAAGTGGACAGTACACTTTCTGCAAGGAATCTTCCGCCCCAGACAGGACTTCTTGTCTCCCAAATGAGCCGTTACGGCGGACCGGGCTCCATGTACCATGAACTGCTGACAAGGGCGGGAATCAAAAACGCCATTGCCGAAGTAGGCGTAGCCAACGGGCAGCTTTTGTCGCAGGAACTGATTGTCAAATCGGATCCGGATTTCTTCTTTGTTTCTGCTGACAGGGAATCGGATGAAACGGGAGCGGGGAAATTCAGGGACAGTTTTCTGGCAAATCCCGCCATTCAGAATATGCGTGCTTACCATCGTGTCATTCTCCTGGAGGACCGGTATATCTATGCGTCGTCCCAGAATTGCGTTTATGCGGTGAAAGCGATGGCGAACGCCGCTTACGGACCTCTTTTTGATATGACCGGGGAAAAGCAGATTAAAGGATATTGAGGATGGCAGAAACTTAATAAACTTTCAAAAATATTAAGTTAACGCTAGAAAGAAAAAACAAAATGAATAATGGCAAAGATTTAGACAGGTGGTTTAATATGAAATCAATCTTGGTTTTCTAACATGATTTGACAAGTAAGCATATCATTTTTTCCCCAAAAATGATATGCTTACTTAGATAGAGTTGTTGTATATAATGAGCCTAAAACTAATTTCTGAAGAAAGGAGATAAAATAATGATACTAAGTAAATATGCTTTAGCATCCCAAAATTATGAAAAATCTCTCGATTCAGATTTTAAAAAAAATAATGGTATTTTTTATACAGATATAGAATTATCAAGCCGGATTGTTGATTTTTTGAATTTGCCAAAAGATTCTATAATTTTAGATCCATGCTGTGGAACGGGAAATTTTCTTACTGCGGCAAAAGAACTAGGTTATGAGGAAATATATGGGGCCGATATTGACAAGGGTGCAATTTCATTGGCAAAAAAATATATAAGCATAAACAATCTTAGAACATTGGATACACTTGGTAATGATGCTGAATATATTTTGAATAAATTCAATTTATCAGAACCAGTTGATGCAGTTATTGGAAATCCGCCTTATGCACCTATTGCAAAAGACATTATAATTGATACATCGGATTATTTATTTCTAAGAAAAGTAAAAGATTCAGGCAGCAACTTATTTGTTGCAGCAATATACAGAGCGTTTGATTTAATTAAGACAAATGGGATAATATCTTACATTATACCTAAAAACTTTCTTCATGTTGCATCATATTCAATGTTAAGAAAAACCATTTTAAATGAAAAACGCATAGTTTCAATTATAGATATAGGAAAATACTTTAAAAATGTTAGAGGAGAACAAATAATATTAACTTTAAAAAATGAATTTGTTAAAGATAATATTATTTCAATGTGCAAATATGAAAACGATGAAGTCGTAAAGAAGTTGGAAGTTCCTCAAAGTTTTTATAAAGATGAAGTATTATTGTTCGAAAGTGAAGAAGATTTTACAACCTTTGAAAAGCTTGAGAGTACATATCAAAAATTTAGTGATGTATGTACTGGATACGTGGGTAGAGGTAAATCAAAATCTGAAAAGGCAATCGTTGGAAAGGATATACGTAAGTTTTCATTTAAAAATGTTGCAGTTCCTAAAAAAGGGAATAAAGTATTTATACAGAATATTTATAGTGCAGAAGCAGGTATAATTGCAAGCTTTGCAGGAAATCTTGAAGCAGCAGAAACAGTAACTATTTTTACTGATGGCGATGAAAAGATGTGCCGATATATATTAGGTTTTTTACATTCTAGGTTATGCAATTATTATTTACTTAAGTTTTGTTATAATAATTCAAAACTTACAATGCATACAGATGCAAAATACTTAAAAAAATTACCTTTAGTTATAAAGAATAATACCTTTTCCAAGATAATTAGTATTGTAAAAACATTAGAAAAAATTGAATACATGAGTGAGAGTTGGTTTGATATGCTTGAATCCTTAAATGGTTTGATATATAAAACCTATGATATATCTGACAATGAAAGATCACATATAGATTTTCAGATGAAAAGTATACAGTCTAAGAGGTGGCATCATGATAAATGATGAAAAAAGATGCAATAATTTAACGGGCAAAGAGTGGCTTCAAAACTCTTTTAGTATATGGCGTAATTTAACTAAAACTAAAGAAGAAAAGGATATGGGGCATCCAGCTTCATATCCTGTTTCTTTATGTGAAAAACTAATCAAAACTTTTTCAAAGAATGATGCTTTTATACTGGATCCGTTCAATGGCGTAGGATCTAGTCTTGTTGCAGCGCATAATCTTGGACGTAAGGCTGTAGGAATAGATTTATCAGAGGAATTTTGTGAGATTGCGAAACAAAGAATTGGAAATGATGAAAATATAAAAATCATTAATGGAGATAGTTTTTCTGAATTGGATAAATTGAAAGAAAGTACATTTGATTTATGTATAACTTCTCCGCCTTATTGGGATATATTGAACATGAAACGTAGTGCTGATGGAAAACAGAATATAAATTATTCGGAAAAGTCCAACGATATGGGGAATATATTTGAATACCGCACGTTTATAAGTGAATTGGGGAGATTGTTTTTTAAAGTTAACAGAGTTATGAAATCTGGTGGATATTGCTTGATAAATGTTATGGATATTCGAAAAAAAAGTAATTTTTATCCTCTTCATAGTGATTTGGCGACTGAATTACAGAAACATGAATATATATTTGATGATATTATCATTTGGGATAGGCAGCAAGATTATAATAACATGAGACCTTTAGGTTATCCATACAAATATCGTATAAACAAGGTTCATGAATATATATTAATTTTTATAAAAAAATAGAGGAGGAAAAATTATGTTTACCTTGAGAGACACTTTATTACAAAGAGGTTATAAGTATGAATCTTATTTGGGTGAGAGAGCACAAGACATTTGTTTTCAAACAGTAAATGATCTGTGTTATGCACTAGGGTATATTTTAAGTCATATTCAAAGGATAGATGCAGAAATACCACAAGAACAGGTGTCAGAAATTATACGAGTCATACCAAATTATCCAATAACAACGAATTATACATCTGGTGGAAATGATATGAAATGGGGTAAACAGTATCGCATATATTTTAATTCTATAATAAATATGCCAATTGAATTAGAAAGAAGGTTGCAGAATGATGATAAAATGAGAATCACAGGAAGTAGATTTATAGAAGCGTGTTTTTTTATTGGATTTGTTCCAGGGACAAATCAAAATAAAGATTTGATATTTAAGCGTATGGAGAAGATTTTTAATGATAAAGAAATCAAATACTTTAACAACGGTTATAAAGGATAAGATTAATTATGAATACAGAAATGGCATACATGCTGGGAATGATATGTGGAAATGGGGAAATTCAACGAACTTCTTTTAATACTGTTATATCTATTGAAATACCGCATAAGAAATTAGAAACAGAAGAAGTCCATGATGTGAAACTTTATGTAAAGGCAAGTGTAGCAGATATTAGAAACACCCTTGAGCCCTTAATAGGTACAGGTTTGAATTTTATTCAAACTCCTTCATCCACTATACTATCTTTTACTAAGCCAAATACAGACTATTTAATACGTGAAATAAATAGATTTATTGGTAATGCCGTATCACATAATGATATATCTATTCATGAGGATATTTTTGAGTGTAGTGTGGATGAGCGCAGACAATTTTTAAAAGGATTTGCAGATGTTACAGGGTATATCAGAAGGAGTAATGCATATTTTAATAAATATGAGCACAGAGTTTATTTAGAGATACCGCATAATTGGCAAATGGTAATAGATATATGTAATTTATTAAAATCAACTGATATTCCTGTACAAACGATTGATTGGGCACATCCTAATATGCGGGATGGAGATCTAAAAAAGTACAATGCGGGTCAAGTTAATTTTTGGAAAAAAGAACATCAAGTAAAAGTATGGGCAAATGAGTTTAATCCAATCGGTTTTGGGATTATACACAAACAACAAGCATTAGATATGTTTTCTGATGAATTAATTGCAGCATATAGAAAGCTTGGTAAAGATTTGAAAAATAAAACTCATAAATACTTTTGGGAATCAAAAAGAAAATCGAATAAAATTAAACCACTTCACCCAGGAGAAAACGATGATTTTATTCCTGTAACAATTAGGGGCAAGCATTTCAATTCATGGACAGAAATAGCGAGGGAGTTAGGCTATCATGAATAAAAGAAATGTAAAAAATGAATTTGAGTTATATTTACCAATGAGAAAATGGTTGCAAGGGTATTTAGAGGATAATTACAAGGGATATACAATCATCACTGTAGATGCCCATTCAGAAAGATTAGATAGAGTTCTAGCTAAGTATGATATAGTTAATGAACTTGCAGTTGGTGTAGATATCCAAATTGATGTTTTAGGAATAGCTAAAAGAGAAAGTACGATAAAATTGTTTTTTATCGAAGCGAAAAAAACTAACTTGACCTTAAGAGATTTAGGACAATTATGGTCATATTGCAAGTTAATTGATCCTGAAGAAGCATTTTTAATGACTTCAGCAGGATTAGGTACATTAAATAAATTACTAAACATTTTTAAGCGGGAAGATTTACTGGATTATGGAAGTGGAAAATTTATAAAAAAGATGAAGATATCTACATGGAATTTAACTTCCGGAATCCCCGACTTATCAACTATGATTCCTAAAGTTTAATTTTATCCGTGCTTGCAAAAAATCAGATAAACAGAAATAAAATGGATAATATGGCTAAAACCAATAATGAAAATATTAGTTTTATGCCAGTATAATAAAATAACATAAAAAGGATATTGAGGATGAACTATGTCGAAGAAAAAGAAGAAGAACAGAACTTTGGATATCATCATCTTAACGATGCAGATGATTTCACTCATCGTTAATCTTTGGCTCCTGAAACATGCCATTGATAGAAGTATCGTAAAGAAAAAGACGGCGGGGGAGAGACATTGAAGCAAAGTGTGAGCCACTATGTCATGCCTGATGAAAAAGAAGAAGCAACAGCGGAATTGGTGCACCGCTTGGGGCTGGACGGCATTGAAAACCTTATTTACGGTGATGAACCGTCATCCAATCTTTTCACATCGCTCACGGTGGGGGCGCATCTGCGCTTTTGGCCGAGGTGGATGGATTTTTACCTGGGAAATACAAAGCGCTATAAAAAACAGTTCCCTGATGAAAAAGCCCTTACCGCTTACTATGGTGCCTCCGACACGGACGGCTGGCTTGAAGAAATACGGAAAAATATCCGCGCGGCGCTGGCGGAAAAGCCGGAGTACCTTGTGTGGCATGTGGCGGACTGTACTCTGGAAGAAGCATGGACACGGCAGTTTTATTACACTTCGAAAGACGTTCTTCGGGAAACGGCGGCTATTTACAATGCCGTTTCCGAAGAAGTGCCTGAAACGGTGGAAGTCCTTTTCGAAAATATTTTCTGGCCGGGGCTGTGCCGCCTTCTGCCTTCTGAAATAGACTATTTCTTTTCCCTTTTGAAAGGGTCAAATGTAGGACTTGTCTTAGACACGGGCCATTTCATGAATACCAATCCGGATCTGGAAACTGAAGCGGACGGCGCGGAGTATATCTGTGCCATGGCGGAAAAACTGGGGAGCATGAAAAAACTGTTCCGCGGGATGCACCTGTCCTGTTCCCTGTCCGGGAAGTACCAGAAATCCTGTACCGCCGTGCCGCCGGAGAACATGGACGGAGAAACCGTCATGATGCATATTACCTCTATCGACCAGCACCGTCCTTTCACCACGGAAGCGGCGCGGAAAATCGTGGAATGCATAGAGCCTGCATACCTCACGCATGAGCTTTTTGGTGATTATGGGGAAATCTCCGAAGAGAAACTGAAAATTCAGCTGGCCGCCATCGGAGCATATGGAAGCGGCGGGAAATCCGTTTTTTTATGCGGGTAAAGGAGTCATGATGAAGAAATGCATCTGCCTCTTATGGCTGCTCATGGCCGTATGTTTTTGCAGTCCGGCAGGCGCGGAAACAGGCCTTTAC
>ERZ773042.810-NODE-810-length-19920-cov-5.193607_pt1 | contig 19920 bp, 22 predicted proteins | sample MGYA00511664_ERZ773042 | MGnify/ENA primary metagenome ERZ773042 (study PRJEB29015, sample SAMEA2737984) | human oral metagenome | biome: human oral; feature: human-associated habitat; material: dental | place: China | collected 2036 ... | reverse complement strand
TTGAGGTCATGTCCGGAAATGAGAATGCCTGGACGATTGCGGACACCGAGCTTCACCTTCGTGATCTCGGGGTTGCCGTAGCTGCTCGTGTTCGCTGTATCGAGGAGCGCCATGCCCGCAACGCCCCACTTGCCTGTCTCGAGGACGAGTGCTGTCAGCGCATTGCCGTCCATCGTATCGTCGAGCAGCTGTGCCAGCGCACGCTGCGAAAATGCATCAATCTCCTCGTTTTCATATCCCAGGGCATTTGCATGTTCCACATAGGCAGCAAGGCCCTTGAGGCCGTAGGTCGTCAATTCGCGGAGGCTGCGCACATCCTCGTTCTCGGTCGCGAGCACGCCGACAGTCTTTGCCTTCGCCGAGAACTCTGCACGCGGAGCCGTCCAATGCGCTGCCTCCGGGAGCCCTGAGGCATTGCTCAGCTGACTGAGCAGTTCCGCCTTGAGTGCAAGGCTCTCCTCAATCGCATCCATGATCGCCTCGCGGTCAAAATTCGCGTTCGTGATCGTGATGAAAAGATTCATCGTGACGCGGTGATTCGTCTCAACAGAGACCGGCTTCCCCTCCGCACGCAGCGCCGTCGTCACTGCGCCAAGGCCCTTCGTTACATAGACGAGCAGATCCTGCATCTCCGCGACATCCGGCTTCTTGCCGCAGACGCCCTGCACCGTGCAGCCCTTGCCGCCCGCCGTCTCCTGACACTGATAACAAAACATTTTAGCATCCATGAGAAACTCTCCTTTGCAATAACACACATTTGTTGCGTTGATTATAGCAAAGAGCCCTCTCCATAGACGTAACATATGTTACCAGTCAATAATCAATAGAAATTCTCATTAAAATGGAGGTGCTGTCCAGCACCTCCATTTTAATAAAGTCAGCTATCGAGATTCTTCAATACATCCGCGAAGCCTTCTCCTGATATGGTATTAGGAATCAACTTACAAAATTCGTATTCCCCTACTGCTGAAAGATCACTTACTTCTGTTATGTGCAGACTTAAACAAACACAGCCTTCTTTCCTCCCAACTTTTCTAACGTATGGGGATCAACATCTTTAAGATAGCCACCTTCTTGCTGCATCTGTATTGCAACAACATTTCTTGCATATTCGTTTCGTACTTCATTGAAATTATTAACTCCATATACATGGCATAGCCGATCTTTCTCAACACGGAGTTCCGGATATTTTTCCTCAACAATAGCCAAACATATAGCATTATCCTGCCCAATACGTGCTCGCCATTCCTTTGTCCCCGTTGACACTCCGGTGCCATATTCGTACCATATAAGATTCTTATCCCAAAAACCAAGCTGAATGTCATCGGCAATCATCATGGAATATACGGCGTCCTCTCCATAGACGATGATATCCAAAACAGCTTCGATGTATAATGTAAGAAGTTCCCGCTCAGCAATAAAGGCAGCACCGCAGGCAAAATCTCCATAGAGAAGATAGGCTTCTTTGATAGCACAAATATCGTTGTTATAATAGGGCCGAAAATCAAGTGGATTTGTTGTATTCAATATCTCATATCCACTCTTCCCCTGTTTATAATAGCAGGCTCTCCCAAAGGCAATTCGATAATCTTCCCGCTCCATGAAACGAATCATCTCTGCTAAGACCTGCTCATTGTATAAATAGTCTCCGGGAGATATACACTTGATGTACTTCCCCTGTGCGGCACGCAGAGCATTCATCTCGTTATGAACGATTCCCCGATTTACGGAACTGCGCACAATCGTATAATCCGAAAAATGGTGCTCGTGCATCCATTGCTCGATTTCCTGCTGATGAAAATCCTCAGAACCGTCATCCGCAAGCACAATTTCATAACGGCAACCTTTTTGTCGGATGATAGATGTCAACGTTATAAATAACTTTTCATAATCCGACCGATAGATCAGAACGCAAACGCTGATATCATACGAATCCACGTCATTCTCCTTTATGAATATGCCCTAAAATCTCGGAAACCGCTCCCACAGTACGGGCAAAAGCAAAAATGCGACAACACTGTTGACCACCCCCTCCATCAAAAGTCCGGGAGAAGAGGTGAGTGCGGCGGGCAGGCTCGCATAGAGCACGGCTCCCGCAAGGGTATACGCCGCCGCCATCCAGAGGCTCGAGAGGAAAAGCGCTGCGATGATGCTTATGCGGGGTGCAAGCACAGCCCCCCGCCGTCCGATGCGGCAGACGATCTCCGCCATCACAAATTTGATGATGAGTGTCGGCACGATCCAGAGCGCGAAACCTCCGAGGAGGTCAGCGAGCGCCGAGCCGATGCAGGCGGCAACGAGTGCACTGCGGCGCGGCGCAAGAAGCGCAAGCAAAAAGATCACGGCATCCCCGAGATGTGCATAGCCGAGCGGGATCGGGATGTGCGGCAGATAGGTCGCAACAAAGACGAGTGCCGTCATAAGCGCGGTAAAGACGAGTTCCTGCGTGGTAAATGATGATTTTTTCATGTGCCGATTTTCGCCAAGCCTTTCAAAGTTTTTCCTAATATCCTTCTATACCATATCACACAGCGTTTCAAAATTCAATGCGCGCACATGAAAACGACCGCCCCATATCGACAAAACGATGAAGGGAGGTCGTTATCGTTCTATTTAGGATAAAACACGCACGAGATAGGTCAGCGAATCTGACCAGAGCAAAGCGCCGAGGAGGACGAGCACGATGCCCGCCGCCTGCTGGATGCGCGGCAGATACTGATAGAACGCGCGCAGTTTCATAATATGCCGCCGCCAGATAACTGCGAGCAGGAAGAACGGCACGGCAAAGCCAAGGCTGTAGATGAGGAGCAGGAGAGCTCCCGCACCGACGGTTGCCGTATCCCCCGCATAGAGCAGGATAGTCGCAAGCATGGGGCCCGTACACGGTGTCCATCCGAGCGTAAAGCCGCAGCCGAGGAGGAACGCACCCCCGATTCCGCCGAAGCCGCGCCGCTGAAACGGGCGATACTCACGCAGAAGCAGCGGAATCTTGATCCACCCTGTCATGAAGAGCCCCATAACAATGATGAGGACGGCTGCCCCCTGCCGCAGGATATCCTGATAGGCAAAGAGCCACGAGCCGATCAGCGATGCCGTTGCGCCAAGCAGGACAAAAACGAGAGTAAAGCCCGCGAGAAATGCGCTGGTATTCGCGTAAAGCCGCCGCGCTTCCCCGCCGTCCTGCTGACTGTTCTTTGCGAGAATCAGCGAGAACGTGGGCAGAAGCGGCAGAACACAGGGGGAAATGAAGGAGAGAAATCCCGCAAGGAAGGCTCCGCCGAGAAGGGTCAGTTCCATCGGAATCGCCCTCCCTGCATCGCGGGCTTAGAGCTTACTGATAACATCTTCGAGTTCCTCTTTGGTAACACCGCCGGTCTTGCGATAGGCGATCTTCCCGTCCCTATCAACGACAACAGTCGTCGGAATCGCACGCACGCCGTAGAGATTTGCCGCCGCTCCCTGCGTGTCGAGCACGACGGGGAGCTCCACCTTGCGCTCCGCCATGAACTTCTGCACCGGCTGGGCATCCTCCTGCAGGTTGACCGCATAGAAGTCCACCGTATCCTTATGTGCAGCATGGAATGCGGCAAGATCGGGGATCTCCGCCTGACATGGCGGGCACCACGTCGCCCAGAAATTGATAATATAGGGCTTTCCCTTCGCCTCGACAGCGACATCCGCACCCGCAAGATCCTTGAGCTTGAACGTCGGTGCTGCCTCACCACGCAGGCCGCTCCCCTTGCTCTGTTCTGCAGAGGGCTGTGCACTTGCCGTTGTGCCCTTATCAGCACTCTCACTTCCGCCGCAGCCCGTAATCATGCTGAGTGCAAAAACCGCCGCGAAAAGTGCTGTATATCTATTCCTCATATATTTTCCTTTCTAAAGATCAAAGTTGCCCAATTCATATTGTGTTACGGCAAGCGCCGCAAGCGCCGCCGTCTCCGCACGCAGAATCAATCGTCCAAGCGAGACGGGCTGTGCACCCGCCGCCGTGACGGCCTCTGCCTCTGTCGGCGAGAAGCCGCCCTCTGCACCAACGATCAGGACCACACGCCGCACGTCGAGCCCACGCAGGTGCGTACGCAGGGACTGCTCCCGTTCTCCTTCGTAGCAGAATACGATTGCTGTATCGGACGCGCTAAAGAGCTCTGCACTCTGCAGAAGTACGGAGAGCGGTGCAATATCCGCAACGTGCATGAGTGCCTGCCGCCCGCATTGCTTTGCCGCCTCATCTGCGATCTTCTGCCAGCGCGCGGCCTTTGCCGCCGCCTTCTTTGCATCATAACGCACGACGACGTGCTCCGTCATGACCGGATAAAGCGCTGCTGCGCCGAGTTCCACCGCCTTCTGCACGACGAAGTCCATCTTCTCCCCTTTGAGAATGGCTTGAACGAGAATGACCTCAATGGAGGACCCTTCCTCCTGTGCAAGATATTCCACAAGACGGAGATGTACATCATCGCGCGTGATGGCCGCAATTTTCATCCGCGCCGCCTGCGCATCCGTATCGGCAACGATGATCTCGTCTCCGATCTCTGCCCGCATAACGCGTGCAAGATGGCGCGCATCGCCGCCCGTGATCCGGATTTCCTCCGCGAGTTTCCCCGCATAGAACAGCCTTCTCATCAGTGCTCCAGATCTGCGCTGCGGCGGATGATCATCGCAGCCCACTCCTTTTCACAGGTCATGTCGAGCACCGTATAGCCATGCTCCGCTGCAGCACGTTCGACGTCGGCGATGCGGTCGTCGATGATGCCAGAGGCAAGCAGCACGCCCCCCCGTGCGAGGTGCGCATCCAGCTGATCAAAGAGACGGATGATGATATCCGCAATGATGTTTGCGGTGATTAGTTCGGCAGGCTCTGCTCCCTCACATACAGCAAGCAGGTCGCTCTGGATGGCAGTGACATTTCCGACGTTGTTCGCCCGGATATTTTCATCCGCCACCGTGACCGCGACGGGATCATAGTCCATCGCGATGATTTCACCCGCTCCGAGTTTAGACGCGGCAATCGCGAGAATCCCGGACCCGCAGCCCACATCGTAAACGCGCATCTGCGGAGATATGAGGCGCTCAAGCCAGCGCAGGCACATCGCCGTTGTTGCATGCGCGCCCGTACCGAAGGCAGCACCTGGGTCGAGGTCGATGACGATCTCATCCTCTGCAGGTGTATACTCCTCCCATGTCGGACGGACAACGATGCGCTGCCCGATCTTCTCCGTGTGGATATACGCCTTCCACGTTTCTGCCCAGTCCTCGTCGGCAACGAATGTATGAGAGATCGTCCCCGCGCCGATCCGTGCATCGGCGCGGCGCAGGCCCTCGACACGCGCGGTGAGCGTCAGGAGGCTTCCCTCCAGGCGCTCGTCCTCGGGCAGATAGGCGCGCACAGTCACCGTATCCGTATCCTCTGCACGCGGGAGGTCGGTATAGTCCCAGAGTCCCGCATCAATGTACTCGTTGACGAGGGACGGATCGTCAATCTCCGTTCCCGCAGCACCGAGCTCCATCAGGATATTCCCGATGAGATCCGCCCCCTCATGCGTCGTCACAACGCTCACCTGCGCCCAGCGCATACCATCGCCCCCGCCTGTTTCCCAAGTTTCTTCTCTCTTACTGAGAGTTATTATACAGGAAGAAGATTGGAAATGCGATAGATTTTTTTGACGGTTCGAGTGAAAAAAAGCTGCCGCACGGATGTGCAGCAGCTTCCTGCAATGCAGACGAGCCTCAAAGCTCTGTCTGCCATAGTCCATGCAGATTGCAGTACTCAAGTACCTTCACCGGGGTGTCGCCGTCCGCGAGGCGGAACGTGATCTCAGGTGCATCCGTCGCCGTGAGATTGACACGCTGGGTGCCCTTCTTCGTCACGAGGATAATGTACTCGATGAGGTGTTCCTCCGTCATCGGATGTGCGACAGAGCCGACCTTTACATGTACTTCATTCTTCGCTGCATCGTACGTTGCTACGGGAACATGCTTCTCCTGCGCTGCGTCGACCGTATTGGGCCGGATCTCCTTCAGCGCACTGCCGCAGCACGCAAGTTCCAAAGACTGATCACCATAGACCTCAACCATATGCTTGTCTGCAAGATAAAATACTGACATAAATAACCCTCCTAATGGGGAAGCCTCAGCTTCCTGTAAATACACAGCAAAAATAAAAATGTGGAGTATGAAAGATACGACATATATCACATATCTGCTCTTTCACAATAATAATTCTCCACAAAACAGTATTCTCCTTCTTTTCTCCTAAAAAATTTTTTGAGAACCGAATTATTTTTCCTTTGACGCGTTCCCGTCGATAAACTCCTGCACGAGGTAGCGTGGTCGGCGCTTGACCTCGAGGTAGATCTTTGCAACATATTCCCCAATCACACCGATCGAGAGCAGGATCAGTCCGCCGAGGAACCATAGTGAGACAACGAGACTTGTCCATCCAACAATGGTATCTCCCGTAAAGTGGCGAATGATCGACCAGATAAGCATAAGTCCGCTTACCATAGAAATGAACATCCCCATCTGTGAGATAAGACGGATGGGGCGTGCTGAGAGGGAGGTCACCCCCTCCCATGCAAAGGATGCCATGCGCCGCCACGGATATTTCGAGTCGCCCGCAAGACGCTGTTTGCGTGTGTAGTAAACGATATCGTGCGTGAGCCCGATCATGGGCACAATCCCGCGCAGGAACAGGTTGACCTCCGAGTACTCTGCAAGCGCTGTGAGTGCACGCTGATCCATAAGGCGAAAATCCGCATGGTTGAACACAATGTCCGCCCCGAGCGCACGCATGGCGCGGTAGAAGCTCTCCGCCGTAAACCGTTTGAGGAAGGTATCCGAGGCACGATTCTCGCGCACGCCGTAGACAATGTTCGCCCCTGCCGCGTGCTTTTCAAGCATCGCGTCAATTGCGTCAATATCATCCTGCAGATCGGCATCCATGCTGATCGTCACATCCGCATGGGGAAGAACGGTCATAAGACCTGCAAGGAGGGCATTCTGATGCCCCTCGTTGTGCGCGAGGTTGATTCCGGAAAAGAGCGGACTGCGCTTCGTGCACTGTACGATGAGCTCCCATGTGCAGTCACGGCTGCCGTCGTTGACAAAGGCGATGCGGCTGCGTGCACACACCTTTTCCGCCGCAATCAGCTGCGTCAGTTTTTGCTCCAATTTCTCCGCAGTATCAAGGAGCACTTCATGCTCGTTATAGCATGGAACAACAAGATAGAGAACCGGTGCACTCATTCTTTATCATCCTTAAAGATACAAAGCCCATCGCGCTCCTCTACGAGCTGCCAGTTCTCGGCGCCGAGCTCCTTCTTCATCTTCTGATACATGAAGTCACGCATAATGATATACTTCGGACGTGCATCCGCACGCAGTGTACTGAGCGAGTCCGCACGGTTCGTGTCCGCCTCGATGCCGGGGATATCCGTGTAGAGCATGACCCCGGGACGCAGCTGCTTGTCAATGTAGAGCGCACGCCCCTCCGCCTCGGCCGCCGTGTGGTAATTTGCCGCATAGTGGAGTGCGATCTGCTTTACGCTGAAATGTCCCTCGATCGCGGGCACCATAAAGCCGAAGGCGATCACCATGGTCACCACGCCCGCAGTGACGTGCAGCCACGCCGCGAGGATCAGATTGTGCGATGCCGTGACACAGTAAACAATTGCCGCTCCGAGGATGAGGGTAAGCGCGCCGAGCCAGAGCCCGCCCTCCGCGAGCGGAGCAAGACTGTCCCCACTCATCAGCCAGCCGAGTCCGAGGACGAGGAACATGAGCGCACTGCCGCCCGCCCATGCGAAATGCGTCTGCCTCCAGTCCTCGAGCATGCGCGCGAGGTTCCACCCGATGATGGTTGCGAGTGCAGGGGTCAGCAGCAACATATAGGACACCTGCTTTGTCTGCGCAATAGAGAAAAAGACGAGAACGAAGATCCACCAGACTTGAAAGAAAGCAAGCAGGCGCGCCTCCTCACCGAAACTTCGGCGAAACGCATTTTTTACAGACTGGATGAGCAGCCCCGTCCACGGGAAGAAGCCGAGGATCACGACGGGCAGGTAGAACCACCAATGCGCACGCACGGGATGGAGAGGCGCGGTGAAGCGGCTGACGTTGTGAAAGCCGATGAACTCGTAAATGAACGCCATGCCGTGCATCTCGTACATATAGAGATACCACGGCAGGCCGACGACAACGACGAGCAGGAGACCGCGCAGGACGTGCATGCGAAAGATCTGCTCGAGCTGACGTGTCGCAAGCAGGTAGAGGAACACAATCCCCGCAGGAAAGACCACGCCGATCGGCCCCTTAGTCATCACCGCAAGCCCGCACGCAAGGTACATCAGCCAGTACTGGCGATGGATAAAGGAAAAGAGTGCCGCAGTTATAAAGAAGAGCAGCGTAGAGTCCGTGACGGATGCCTTCCCCATATACATGAGGATGATGCTCGTCCCCATGATCATGCCCGACCAGAACCCCGTGCGTGCGCCAAAGAGCCGCGCGACCGAAAGCGCGGTCATGAGGACGGAGCCAATCGCCATGAGCGCGGCGGGAAGCCGTGCCGCAAGTTCGCTGAAGCCCCCGAATATCTTGAGTGAGGCTGCAACCAGCCAGTAGAAGATCGGCGGCTTGTCATACCAGAACTCGTTGTAGATACGCGGTGAGAGATAGTCACCAAAGCGGATCATCTCCTTTGCCGTCTCCGCATAGACCGGCTCATCGGGGTCGAGCAGCGCAGTCCCGTTGATCCCAAAGAGAATCTGGAAGGAAATCAAGCTGAGCAGGACGAGATAGACCGGCCACGCAAGATTTTTCTCATCGTTCATGCAGATATGCACCTCACCAATCCAAAAAAATCATCTGCATTACATTATATGTTATACAACTGTACTAAAGGTTCTCTGCACAGTCAATATCCGTAATCAGCACATTGATGAAACCGCCGCGGATCGCTCCCAGCACGGCATCCTTCTTTGCACGCCCGCCTGCCACACCGACGCGGCGCGGAATCTTCCTCAGCGCAGCAAGCGGAATGCCCGCCACGCGTTCGTTGAAGTCTTGGAACGGTGTCGTATCGCCGTTGGCATCGAAATAGCGCAGTGCAATGTCCCCCACAGCGCCGCGCGCCGTGAACTCCTCCAGAATGGCACGATCAACGTAGCCTGTCTGAAGGATCGTCGAATGTTCCGTCGACGGGATCCCGATCCCCATGAGGACGAGATCGAGGCGTGAATAAAGGCGAATCACATTGCGGATCGTCTTTTCCTCAAGGAATCCCTCGAGCACTTCTCGCCGCGAGAACACTGCCGGAGAGAAGAACTGGATGCAGTCGCCGACAAAGCGGTCGGCGAACTCCTGTGCGAGGTAGTTGGAATGAATGTCGAGGCGGCTCTCTGCTACCCCCCCCACGAGCGGAACAAAGGTCGCCTTAATCGGGCTGCGGATGAAATAATCCGAGCGCACGACGTTCTGGATCGCAAGCCCCATCGTGATGCCGACGAGATAGCCGTCCATCAGGACGCGGGAGAGATATTCGAGCGTCGCACTGCCGATCTCCGAGCTGACGGGATACTGTCCGTCCGAGATAGGGCTTGACGGAACGATGATAACCTCCTGGAGATGGTACTTCTTCTCCAGTTCGCGCTCCATCTTCCCATAGGCGATGTTGTCCGGATTCTGGATCTCGATGCGGACGATGCCGCGCTCCTTGCCGATGGTGAGCATCCGCGAGACCGTCGGGCGCGAGATGCCGAGCACCTCGCAGATCTCCTTCTGCCCCAGCCCGTCCTGATAGTAGAGGCTGCAGCACTTGAAGATGAGGCGCACGTCGTCAACAATTTTCTTCATTGGAAAACCTCTTCTGCTTAACAGAACACATTCTAACTTTTGCCGTCGGTTTTGACATATTTTCTATAACTTCGCTGAAAAAGGGACTGCCGCTGCTGCGGCAGCCCCTATGCAGTTCACGTAGATTTCATCTAGTGGATCTCGATGGTCGCCCCCATCTTGATATCGTCCTTGGTAAACGGCACATCGCCCTGCAGCATGATGCAGCCTGGCCGCTCCGGTGTCGTACCGCCGCGGAAAGAGAGCGTGCAGTGCCCGAGTTCACGGAGCGTATGCAGCGCCTCGTCTCCAATCGCTGTGATCGTGAACGCCTTGTCGCAAATGATCATCGTATCGCCGACGGCAGGATCCTCGTTGTAGTTCGCCGGCGTATGCAGCACGGAGAACGATATGAGTTCCTCGGGCGCGTTGTTGTTAAAGATGATGATAAAGTTGGCGTTCGGATCGTCGAGGAAGAGAAGCGACTCCTCGCCCCAGCTCGTGACTTCGCAATAAAATTTCATGCTGCATCCTCCTGTCTCATGGAAATGCCCTGCTCCCAGATGCGGAACAGCGAGGGCGATTCCCTCATGCCTGCTTTGCCTCGCGGCGTTTCATATAAAGATAGATCTTCTCCGTAACAATCCCGCGCAAGAGAATGACGACAATGCCGACGAAGAAGTAACGTACGGCAAGATCGCCGAGCGGCAGACCAAGCGTCGTAATCCCCGCTGCAATGCCCATATAGACGAAGAGTTCGCCGCCGTTCGCGTGCGGGAAGAGTCCCGTCACAGGATGGACGAAGCTGACCGCCGCATCATAGTAGGCGGGCTTGTACTTCTGTTCGACAAAGTTGCCGAATGTGTAGCACATCGGATTTCCGAGAAAGAGCACGGCGAGAACGGGGAGGACGGTATAACGCGTAATGATGTTCTGCGTTGCACGCTGTGCCACACCGTTGACGCGCTCCTCTCCGATGAGCTTGATGAGCGAGTTGACCGCCGTCATCATGATGACAAGCATGGGAACAATCCCCGTGACCCATGAGGTAAAGATTGCCGCGCCCGCACGGAAGAGATCCATGAAGCCGTTTGCCGCTGTTGCTATCAGTTCCATAATACTATATCCCTCCCAATTAGTAAAGCCCAATGCTTGCCGCGTAGGCAATCAAGACGGCAAGCGGCCCGGTGATGACGCGCGAGTAGAGAACAGCGGGTACGCCGAGCTCGATGGTCTCCGGATCTGCCTCGCCGAGACTGAGCCCGACGGGAACGAAGTCCGCACCAACCTGTGCGTTGATTGCAAAGAGCGCAGGCAGTGCATACTGCGGCGGGATGTTGCCCATCCCGATCTGTGCGCCGAGCAGTGTACCGACGACCTGCGCAATGACCGCGCCGGGACCGAGGACGGGCGAGATAAATGGAATCGCGCAGATGAGCGAGATGATGAGCATGCCGGGCAGCGTGCTCGCAAGCGGCGAGATCGTATTCGCAATCACATTGCCGAGCCCTGAGACAGAAATGATACCCAGAATCATAGACACAAATGCCATAAACGGCAGGATGCTCTTGACCGTAATGTCAATGGTCTCGCGCCCTGCCGCATAGAACTTGTTGACCACACCGCCGATGGCAATGCCGAGGCGCGTAACGAAATTCTTCTCGCGCCCCTTCTCCATTTCGGCGATCTCCGCCTTTGCCTGCGCCTTCGTCTTGGGCGTATGGGCAGATGCCGTCTCTGCTGCAGCTGCGCTCTCGCTCGCGTCCGCAAGTGAAAGACAGGAGAGATCAACCGCCGAGACGTAGAGTTCCTTCGTGATGAACTGCGCGAGCGGTCCCGTCTTGCCGACGGGCAGGACATTCGCCGTCAGGATTCCCTTCTTTGGATAGACGCCGCAGCGCGCCGTGCCGCCGCAATCCACGACAGCGAGCAGGATCTCCTCATCCGGCACTCCCGTCGAGAACCCATCGACCGCTGTGCAGCCCGTCATCTCTGCAATCTTTGCCGCGAGCGGATGAACGCCGCCGCCCGTAACGCTGACGATCTTATTTCGTATCTCCGTTGGAACAAGCACGAGAGGGCCGCCCCAGCCGCCTGTTCCTGCGACAATCTTCACTGATTGATACATTCGTTTTCCTCCTATGCAGCAAGCTGTCCTCTTTGTAGATTTACAGCGACTGTTTGTCTCCCAGACGCGTGATCAGCGCATCGAGAGCCTGTATGTGTCCCTTATAGTGCACACGCCGCTTCTCGGGCAGTGCTGTGTACTCGTCACGAAGCTCGTAGATCGTTCGTCCTGCGATGCCCTCGATTGGACGAAAGCGGCTGAGAATGGTCATCCCCTGCATCATGCGTCCCTCCAGAATCTCCCCATCCGAATTGCACGCGATCACAACGATATTCGACGGGCCAAGCTTCCTCCTGCGCGACCCGATGCCGACGTTGCCGCGCTTGTGCAGCTCGCGCACGGCGCTTTTGTACTCCTTGACCTGCAGATGCGTTCCGATGACTTGGATCACAAAAAGCAGGAAGAGTGCGCCGACGAGTGCCTCTGTCTGCAAGGAATCACCTCCTATTTACTGCGAACTTGTAACGATTTGAATTATAGCATATAAAGTATGTTTTTTACAATATATCGTTTTTTGAATTTTTGTAAATGTTCCGCGCCGCTTCTTCCGTACTTATCATTTGTTCAGAAATACAAAGAAGCCGCCGCAGTGCGGCAGCTTCTTCGACCCGTTTTTATGTCGTTTTTGAAATGAGATTGATGTAATGCGTGAGTACCCTGCGCATCCCCTCATCTGAGGCCCTCTGCACCTCGATCAGGGAGTCCGTTCCCGCCGCCTTGATCTCCTCGATTGCCCCGACGAGGAAATCTGTATATACATTCAGCTTCGTGATTCCCTCGCGCACGGCACGCCGCAGATTCTCGTCTCCCGTGCCGGAGCCGCCGTGCAGCACAAGTGGTACGGGAACAGCGGCTGCGAGCGCTCGCAGCCGCTCAAAGTTCAGCTCCGGTGTCCGATTGCCCGCGTAGATACCATGCGAGGTGCCGACGGAAACGGCGAGCGAGTCCACACCTGTCGCCTCCGCAAAGGTCACCGCCTCCTCCACCGTCGTGTAGACGCTGTCCGACATCGCGCCCTCAATCCCCTCGGACGCGCCGCCAACATGTCCGATCTCAGCCTCGACGCTGACCCCCTTCGTATGCGCATAGGCGACTACTTCCTTCGTCAGACGGATGTTTTCGCCCATATCCTTCATCGACGCGTCCAACATGACGGAGGTAAAGCCAAGCTCGATCGCGCGGTGCAGGAAGTCGAAGTCCTGCCCGTGGTCAAGGTGCAGCACGATCGGCGTCGCGACCTTCTCCGCCCAGTACTTTCCGACAAGCGCCGCCTCCTCGAGCGAAATCAGTCCCGCATGCCCCTGTGCAAACGAGAGGAGAATCGGTGTCCGCAGCGCGTCTGCCGTCTGCACAAAGACACGCGCGGCATTCAGTGTGAGAAAGTCCGGGGCAACAATGCCGTAACGTCCCGCCTTCGCCGCTGCGAGTACGTGTTTTCCATCAACCAACATAAGGATTCCTCCGTTTCTGAAAACACGTTCATTTTGTGCCTATCATATTTCAGAGGAATCCTTTTGTCAATTATTTTGTTTACCAATGGTTATTATTTTGTCGAACGCACGCGGAAACGACTGCGGAACGCATCCGCCTTCGACGTGGCATATTGAATGATCCGTCCCTCACAATCCGTTGTCAGAATACGCGTGACGAAGATCGGTGCCTGTTCCGCCACCTCGAGGTAGAGTGCGATCTCTGGCGAGGCATGAATTACCTCAATGGTCTTGTCCTCTGCGTATGGCTGAATATCATGTGCCTCCAGTGTGCGCAAAAGCCCATGCTGCGTGAAGTCGATGTGGACGAGCTCAGGGCAAAGCGCGAGAGGGATGTAGTCGTCCGTGACAGCATAGATCCGCTCATCCACATAGCGCAGACGCTTGAGGTGAAAGACGAGCGTCCCCTCAGAGATGCCGAGCATCGCCGCGAGATTTCCGCGCGCAGGCTCCACCACCTGCTGCAGAACGGTGCTGCGCGTGACGCGCCCCTCTGCCGAGAACATCTGCGCAAGCCCGAATCCGCGCTGCGGCGCCTCGGAGTAGTCCACAGGGATCTTCTCCCCCGTATAGAACGAGCCGCGCCCCTGCATCCGCACGATTTTGTTTTCCTTCTCGAGGAGTTCCAGTGCCTTGCGCACGGTCGGCCGACTCACAGCGAGCATCTGACACAGCTCACGCTCGCCTGGAATCGGAGAGAAATACGCCAGATCGGCAAATTGTTTCTCCATCGCGTCGCGGATCTTCTCGTGCAGCGGCTGTTTTTTGCTCGTCATGAATGTGTCTTCCTCCTCTTTTACCTTTGTTATAGTAGGGGATTACTTATCCTTTTGTCAACAAAAAAGAACCTTGCAAGAGCATTTTACCTGTGGTAATATTTATTTAACCAATGGTAAATATTTTATGGGAGGTCGCCGTTATGAAGAGCAGTCTTGCACCATTTCTTGTCGTCAACCCAAAGTCCTATCTCTACGGCAAGGCATCGCTTGCCCTCGCGCAGTCTGCTGACCGTGCCGCCAAAGAGACGGGGCTGAAGATCTACTTCACCTGCCCCTTCTCCGACATCCGCTACATTCGCGAAAACACGGAGGCGATCATTGTCACGGCACAGGCGATGGAAAGCCTGAAACCGGGGCGCGGCATGGGGCATCTCCTGCCCGAGGCACTCTACGAGGCGGGCGCACGTGCTACCTTCCTCAACCATGCAGAAAATCCCATGACGATGACGGAGCTCTCCAAGACAATCGCCCGCGCGCGCGAACTCGGCATCGAGACAATTGCCTGTGCGGATTCGCTCGCCGAGGGCACGGCGATTGCCGCGTTCCGCCCCGATATTTTGCTCTGCGAGCCGACCGATCTTATCGGTACGGGCAAGACCGCAGACGACAACTACACAACCTCGATCGTTGCAAAGATCCGCAGTATTGATCCCACGATCGGCATCATGATTGCCTCCGGCATCACGACGGCAGACGATGTTTACCGCGTCGTGCGCCTTGGAGCGGATGGCAGCGGTGCAACGAGCGGCATTCTCAGTGCCCCCGATCCGGCAACACGCATTATGGAGATGGCAGAGGCAATCGTGCGTGCCGCCGCCGTTCGTAATACACAGGAAAGCGCGGCATAGGCGCAGAGGAGACACAGATGGCTGTATTTAAGAAAAAGATGACCCTCACCTCGCACGGCGGTACCCCCACCTTTATCAACATTACTGCCGAACTGCGTGTCGCCATTGCTGAGAGCGGCATCCAAGAGGGCATTGTGACCGTCATCTCACCGCACACAACCTGCGGCGTATTCTTTGAGGAGTTCGTACACGATGTGGACGAGACGGGCACAGAGTTCCTACAGAACGATCTGAATGCCGTCCTCGAGAAGCTGATCCCGAACCAGACGGGCTGGAACCAATACCAGTACCCGGGTGAGGAGCACTACCGTGCCGTCGAGAGCTGGCCGGATGCCGAGGCATACCTGCCTGGCGGCGACCGCACCGCGCTCTGGAACTGTGATGCCCATCTCAAGGCGACCCTCATTGGCTCATCTGAGACCTTCGAGGTTGCCGACGGCCAGCTCGCCGTCGGCACCACGGGTTACTGCTACTTCGTCGACTTCGACCGCACACGCGCCCGCACACGCAAGTGCTCGATTGTGGTCATGGGTGAGTAAGAGAATATAAAGCCTCGCATTAGACCTGAAAGCGCAGGAAAGCAATTTCCTGCGCTTTTTGTTGTGCGGCTTGAAATTTGCGGCGATACTGCGCGGAACTGAGCCAGCCGAGGGGCTTCTTGGTGCGGCGCTCGTTGCAGCAGACAATATGCTCCTCAATATTGTCTCCAAACAGTGCCCTTTACCATGCCTTTATCCAACGTATGACTTAACCATCCGGAATCTTGCACCATTTGGATAAAGCTCTGTGTCCTCCTTGTCCTGAAAGGTATTCCCTTAGGATCCTAAGATTACATCCCGTACTGCATTTGTCATAACAATACCCCCAAAAGTCAGATCTCGTTAAGTCTAACTCTTGGGGGCACTGCATCAGCGGTGCTTTTTTGTTTTATGTGGACAGGCCGCTGCAAGAAAGCGAGCGGAAATAAGGGGACATCTCTGCCTTTAACCGATTTCTGCCCCGCATATTAAATTACCTTCGATTCAACATAATATGCCCCATGAAGTCGAGCATCGTCATGGCAGCCACACGTGGCGTGACACCCGTCGGATCGTATTGCGGCGCCACTTCAACCATATCGAATGCGACCACCTCGCCTTTGCGGGCGAGCCCCTCGAGTACCTCGGTTTCCCAATTATAGGTCAGTCCGCCCGGAGAGGGCGAGCCTACTCCAGAGGCAATCGATAGGTCGTATCCGTCTATATCAATGCTCACATAGTACTGTGCCCCATCGGGAATGAGTGCCAAAACTTCATCCGGCGACATCTTATTGGCCTGACGCGCCGTGATGATGGTGCTTCCATACTTTTTGGCATCCTCAAAATCGGATCTTCGGCTGCTGCCAAGCCCTCGTATCCCGATCTGGAACATCTTCCCAACGTGCTCCATCTCCGACATGCGCCGCATGGGACTGCCGTTCGTATACTTTTGACCGCCCGCTGCATATGTCCAATCGAGGTGTGCGTCGAACTGAATCACAACGAGATCTTTGAAACGATCGAGCGCACGCGCCACCGGAATCGTAATCGAATGATCGCCGCCCATGATGGCGGGCAGAGCTCCGCGATCCAAAATCATACGGATTGCGGCTTCAATATTGGCAAATGATTCTTCCACATTCGTCGGAACCATATCCACATCACCACAATCGACTACGCGAATCGGCGCTGCGAGCAGCTGCTCATCATAGTCAGGATCATAGAATCCGGCATCTCCGCGGCCATAGTGGCAGGAGACCTCACGAATTCTGCGCGGACCGAATTTGGAGCCATTCATATACGCCGTCCCCAAATCATATGGCACGCCAATCACCGCAATATCCGCATCCAGTGTTGTCAGGTCGGTATGAATCGGATACTTTGCAAAAGACGCAATTCCAGTGATTGGCAGATTGACTTTATCCTGCATAGCAGTCCCCCTTTCTTCCGTTTGGACTACTGCTTTGCCTTCATATTTTCATTGGACATGACCTTGCTGCTGCGCCGCCAATCCGCCATCATCAGCGGATCAAAGAGTTCTTCAATCTCGCTTTCAGAAAACACCTGCATCTCACGAACGATCTCTTTGACCGTCTTGCCCTCCGCAACGGCACGCTGTGCAATCTCTGTCCCCTTTGGATAGCCAAGCAACGCGGACGCAACTGTCGCATTTGCCATCGTCTGCTCGGCGTAGGTACGGCAGCGTTCCTCATCTGCCTCGATCCCCGCGATGCAGAGTTCGACGAACTTTTGCATGCCGCCTGTCAGCAGTCGGAATTCCTCTGTGAGGTTCTTGATGATGACCGGCTCCCACACGTTGAGATCCAGTTCACCGCCCTCGACCGCCATCGTTATTGCCATATCGTCACCGCAGATCTGATAGCAGATCTGATTGATGAGCTCCGGCATCACTGGGTTCACCTTGCCGGGCATGATGGAGGAGCCAGGCTGGACTGCGGGGAGGCGTATCTCGGCGAAACCGCAGCGCGGACCGGACGACATGATGCGCAGGTCCGTTGCGATCTTTCCAAGTCCGGTCGCCAGACTCTTGAGATATGCAGACATGCGGATGTACTCGTCGCCCTGCTGCAAACCGTCGAAGAGGTTTGCTTTCTGTCGGACTTGGATTCCCGTGATCTCCTCCAGCGAGACGAACACCTTCTCCATATAGCCCTCGAATGTTCCAAATCCGGTGCCGGAGGCCGTCGCCCCGAGCGGCAGCTCGAGCGGCTGTGCGAGCATCTCGTCGAGAAGTGCCAGATGGCGCGCAGCAAAAGCGTAGTATCCGCCAAATTCCTGTCCGAGCGTAATCGGAACAGCATCCTGCAGGCACGTCCGCGAGGCCTTGACAACGTCCTTGAACTCCTCGGCTTTCTTCTGCAGCGTTTCGGTCAGGAGAGCGAGAGACGGACGGAGTTTTTTTGCGTAACGATGGCAGGTAATGCCGATCGCCGTTGGGATGACATCGTTTGTCGATTGTCCGCAGTTGACATGCGTATTCGGATGCACCGCATCATATCCCTTGTGTCCGGTCAACAGTTCATTCGCCCGTTTTGCAATGACCTCGTTGACGTTCATGTTCGTCGAGGTCGAACCGCCGCCTTGAAAGACGTCGATGGGAAACATCCCTGCGTGCTTTCCCGCGATGATCTCATCCGCAGCCTTGCAAATGGCACCTGCAACATGCGAATCAATCTTCCCAATCCGCGCATTTGCGAGAGCAGCTGCCTTTTTGATCTCTGCAATAGCTTGGACAAAATCGGGCAGATCATTGATCGTTGTCCCCGAGATGTCAAAATTATTGTGCGCTCGTTCCGACTGGATCCCGTAGTATACGTCTTCCGGGATTTCCATTTCTCCGATGCAGTCTCTTTCTTTCAGCATACAATACCCTCTGCAAAAGCGTCGAATATATCATTACAGCCATGCGTTTGCAAGCCCAAGGCCAACGGCGACGCTGACAAAGCAGGTAATCAGACCCGGTACCATAAAGCTGTGGTTGAATACAAACTTTCCGATTCTGGTTGTACCGGTCCGATCGAACGCAATGCCCGCAAGGACAGTGGCATAGCTTGGTACAAAGAAGAGTCCGCTGACGGCAGGGAACATACCGATCATCGCCGGGGCGGAGATGCCGAGAGAGATGCCGAGCGGCGCAAGTGCACCGAGCGTTCCCGCCTGGCTGAGGATCAGTGTGGACATGAAAAACAGCACCAGTGCGAACACCCACGGATATGCGATTACCATGTCCTGTGCACCGGCTTTCAAGAAGGGCAGATTGTTCTTAACAAGCGTATCGCCCGCCCATGTCAGACCAAATATGCAGTAAACGCCCATAAGCCCCTGTTTGAATACGGACTGCTCGATGACGGAGCGTACGTCTGTCTTTGTCGCAAGCAGGATCACGCCTGCCATGATCATCATGACCATCTCGATCGTTGCCGTCATCGAGAACGTCGTCATCTTATCACCGACGAGGTAAGTCGGACGGAGATCGGGGAAGATGCCGAAGGCGATAACGATGACCGTTGCGAGGAGGTAAAGCCACACAGCCTTCTTTTCCTTGCCGCCGAATGTTTTTTCCTCAAAATCCGTCTTTTCGTTGATCGGAGCAGCCTCACCAGCCTCGACGCGCGCCAGATACTCAGGATCCTCAGCAAGTTCCTTGCCAACACGAGATGCATAGAGAGAGGCTGCGAGTGTTCCGATGAGCGTTGCGGGCACGCAGACGACAAGAATGTCGACCAGTGTGATGTTGGCGGGAGCCAAGAGAGCCAGGAGAGCAACCGTCGCCGCAGAGATTGGGCATGCCGTGATCGCCTGCTGCGATGCGACAACAGAGACGGAGATTGGACGCTCGGGACGAACGCCCGCCTCACGCGACACCTCAGCAATGACCGGCAGGATGCCGTAAACGATGTTGCCAGTGCCGCACATGAACGTGAACAGCCAGCTGATAAGCGGTGCGTAGAAACTGATCCGCTTCGGGTTGCGGCGCAGCAGGTTGATCGCCACTTGGATCAGATAGTCCATGCCGCCAGATGCTTGGAGTACGGATGCCGCAACAACGACGGTCATGATGATCATGATGACGTCGATGGCCGGCGAGCCAGGGGTACAACCGAAGCCAAAGACCAAAACAGCGAGGGCAACACCGCTCGACATACCGAGGAAGATGCCGCCGACGCGTGCACCGATCAGGAGCATTCCGAGAACAACGATAAGCTCAATCCAAAACATACTTACCACCCCTTGCTATACTATACAGTTTACTAAGCGATGCCCGGCCGTGTCATCTGGCGCGGCGAGAGAATGTGATCGAGTTCC
>ERZ773042.806-NODE-806-length-20076-cov-3.723041_pt1 | contig 20076 bp, 12 predicted proteins | sample MGYA00511664_ERZ773042 | MGnify/ENA primary metagenome ERZ773042 (study PRJEB29015, sample SAMEA2737984) | human oral metagenome | biome: human oral; feature: human-associated habitat; material: dental | place: China | collected 2036 ... | reverse complement strand
AATGTCTGGAACTTCTCTTCTGTTCCGTCGTCCTCGCCAAATTCATAGTCATTCCCCGGCAGTATCGCATTTGCAAGTATACCTACTATTGCAGCAATAGCCAGACCTGAAAGCGTTATGCCGACACCTTTTATTGAGAAGCTGACTCCACCCACAGAGTTAAATCCTAGTGCACAAACGAGTATCAAGGCTGCTATAATTGTATTTCTTGACTTTGTAAAGTCAACCTGGTTCTCAACTACGTTTCTTATGCCGATAGCTGAAATCATTCCATAAAGGATAAATGAAACTCCACCGATCGTCGAAGCCGGGATGCTCTCAATCAAGAAGCTTACCTTAGGTATAAATGAGAGTCCTACAGCAAAGACAGCTGCTATTCTTATTACTCTGGGATCATAGATTTTTGTTAGAGCAAGTACTCCTGTGTTTTCACCGTAGGTTGTGTTGGCAGGTCCTCCAAATGCTGATGCCAGGCATGTTGCAAGTCCATCTCCGAGCAGAGTTCTGTGAAGACCCGGGTCAGCAATGTAGTTTCTCTTTGTTGTAGCACCGATCGCTGTTATATCACCTATGTGCTCCATCATTGTAGCAAGAGCTATAGGCATGATCGTAAGTATGGATGATACGTCAAACTTCATCATCTGAATTGGCGGTAATCCTATCCACGATCTTGATGCAGCTGCACTGAAATCGATTTCTCCCATACAAGCTGCTACCGTATACGATGCTGCCACTCCGAGAATGATAGGGATGATTTTGAGCATTCCCTTACCCCAGATATTAAAGATAATGATAGTTGCAACTGCGACTAACGCAACCACCCAGTTTGTCTTACAGTTAGCTATAGCTGAAGGTGCAAGAATTAAACCGATAGCAATGATTATAGGTCCTGTTACAACCGGTGGGAAGAACTTCATTACACGTTTTACACCAAAGCCCTTTATCAAAGCCGACATAACTATATATACAAGCCCCGCACAGAAAACACCTCCGCATGCATATGGAAGCATCTCCTTATTCGGCGCACCGTTTACCATAGGTGCTACAGCACCGTATCCGCCTAGGAATGCAAATGATGAACCTAGAAAGGCAGGAACCTTTCCCTTTGTTAGGAAGTGGAAAAGCAAAGTTCCAAGACCTGCCATCAGAAGCGTTGTGCTTACGCTAAGACCTGTCAAAATTGGAACGAGAATCGTCGCTCCGAACATGGCAAATGTGTGTTGAAGTCCCAAAATAAGCATTTTGGGCAAACCAAGCTGCCTGGCATCGTAAATGCCATTTTCATTAACATTTTTGTTTGACATATATTTCTCCTTCTGAATAATAAATAGCTTATAGAACACCTATTAACGATTATATATGTTTACAACGGGCTTTGTTCCCGTCTCATCAAAGTCAATTCGTATTGTCTCAACATGTGACGTAGGAATGTTCTTTCCAACGTAATCGGCTCTTATAGGTAACTCTCTGTGTCCCCTGTCAATCAAAACTGCAAGCTGTATAGTTCCCGCCCTTCCATAATCTGAAAGTGCATCAAAGGCCGCCCTGGCAGTTCTTCCTGTATAAAGCACATCGTCGACTAAAACAACGTGCTTCCCATTGATGTCACACGGAATTATGGATTCATTTTCTGTAAGAACATTGACGTCCTGAGGCTCAATATCGTCTCTATGACCGCTTATATCGAGCACGCCCGTTGGGATATTGCGTTGCTCTATGGTCTTCAAAAACTCACTGAGCTGATTTGCAATAGGCACACCGCCCTTGGCAATTCCAACAATTACAACATTATCAGCACCGTTATTTCTCTCGATAATTTGATGTGCAATTCTGCGAAGTGCCCTCATGATTTCATCTGTTGTCATTAACTGTGATTTAAATTTCATGCTTTTACCCTTACTTTGGAAACAAAAAAATCCTGTCAAGACATGCTGACAAGATGCTCAAAAATCGTATGATCTATCACTACCTTATCGGCATCTCTGTACCGACTTAAAGATGTTCTTTTCACATAAAATAATATAATATCTATAGACTTATGTCAAGCAGATGTATATAATAATTCGTATCCGAATAAGCAAGAAAAAGGAGAATCATAATGGATTTAAGCTATGTGAAATCCCTTTCGTTTCCACTCCCTGAAGAGCTCGAGAAATTAAAGGGTGCAGGATATTTTGACGAGTTTAAAGAAAGAGCAAAGTATCACCTTAATAGAGAAAACCTTCCTGATGAAGTTAAGAAGAGAATTATTTTAGAGATGCATAATTCAGACGTGAAGCTAAGAGAGTATACTCTCACAGAGGATGTACTTATAGAGCAGATAGCTGAGTATGCACCGGGGTTCTCACGTGATGATTTCAAAAAGCTTGCAGGAGACACGGACTATATCTTCGTTAATGGTGAGAAACGATATGTGGATTTCAGCGTTTCCTCCCTATTTATCACTAGTGAGCTTCTGACTAATTGGCCGGGAAGCACCTATCTTGATGACAAGAGTCCTGAGGTATCTGAATCCAGAGACCATATGAGAAGCACCGGCTCAGCTGAAGTAGATATAGATGTTGAATTTATCGCTGATATAAATCCCGATGTTGCAAATGGTAATAAGCTTTCCGTTCACCTTCCTTATCCTTCTCCGCAAGGCCTCGGCATGAGTAATATCGAGTTCATCAGCTCATCAAAATCTTGCGATATTGCGCCCGAGGATGCTTTACAGAGGACTGTTCATTTCAGCGCAGACGGTAGTATGGATAATTCATTTAAGGTTCGATGCAGAGCTAAAATGAAACAAACTTATATGAGCTTTGATGATATAATTTCGGCAGGAAATGATACAACAGATGCTAGAGAAGCTGAGCTATTAAATGAGATTCGTCAAAGCGATTTGTGTGAGAAATATCCTCACTATGTTTTTACACCTTTTATCAAATCACTTTCCGATTTGATTATCGGAGATGAAACAGATAAAACGCTCATTGTAAAGAAGATATACGACTTTATCACGCATAGGTATAGATATGCCTATGTTCGTGACTATGCTGCTATAGATGCACTTAGCGAATATTTTGCACTCAGAGGTAGAGGCGACTGCGGGCTTCAGGCGTCCCTTCTCATAACACTCTGCAGGTACAACGGAATTCCTGCAAGATGGCAATCCGGAATTGTAACCGATGGAGAATGTGGCGGTGCACACGACTGGGCAGCTGTATACTTTAGAGGCGTCGGCTTTAGGCCTGTGGATCCATCATTCGGTGGAGGTGCTGTCAGAAGAGGTTCTGAAGATGATTGTGAGTTTTACTGTGGAAACATAGACCCATATAGACTTATCTTCAACACCGATATTCAGGAGGAATTCACGGTAGCGAAGAAGCATTACCGATATGATCCTTACGATAATCAATATGGAGAGGTTGAAACAGAAGAATCCATGGTCAATCGTCAAGATGTAAAGCTGTACCGTATAATTCATTCAAAGAAAATCAAATAGAAAACCACATGAAATAGAGCAATCCGTACAAATGGATTGCTCTATTTATATTCTTAAAGAGAGATATTATACAATTTGCTTCGGTTCGTTCATTATTTTGAAAAACCAAACCGTTTGTTTATCTATTTTTTCTTCTAAGAACCTGTACCGTAAACAATACACCTGAAGATAAAGTCAAAAGCATCACAAATAACATCAGATTTGTATAATCTCCGGTGTTAGGATTTTTTGGCTTACCCGGGCGCTGATTAGGATTAACCGGTTTTGGAGTAAATTTATTGTTGAAGTTTATTTCACCCGAAGTTATTGTTGCTTTAAGAACACCCTGAGCATTCTTGCTGACTACAATAGTAACTGGTACCTTGCTGTTATCATATGTAATGCCCTGTTTTCCATCATTAACTTCAGTAAAGTAGAACTCATATGTGCCTTCGCTGTCGAAAGTCAAATCTTTCTTAAACTTACCCTGTGCATCATTGCTAACCGCACTACCAACCTTGGCATTGCCATCCTTTTCAAGTAGCTGGAAGTGGAACTCTCCATTCTGCAAAGCTCTTCCTGAAAGCTTCTTTTTACCTTCTATTGTAATCGTTACAGAGTCCGGAGTAAATTTATTGCGAAATACAATATTACCTGAAGTTATCTTTGTAACAAAATCACCTTGTGCATTCTTACTAACTACGATAGTAACTGGTACCTTGCTGTCATCATATGTAATGCCATGCTTTCCTTCGTTAACTTCCGCAAAGTAGAACTCATATGTACCTTCCTGTTTGAAAGTCATATGCTTTGTAAATTTACCCTGCGCATCATTGCTAACCGCACTACCAACCTTGGCATTGCTAGCTTTTTCAAATAGCTGGAAGTGGAACTCGCCATTTTGCAGAGTTCTTCCGTCGAGTTCCTTCTTACCTTCTATCGTTATTCCCGGCAACTTCGCATTATACATATTGATAACTTGTCCTTTTCCGGTGTTCTTCACATCTACTGCTCGTGAATTGGCAACCGTAAAGTGAGTTGCATCATTATGATGAGTTGCATCAGTCTTTGTAGGTAAATATCCGTCGGGGTTAGCCCTTTCAACAAAGCGATATTTCTGTCCGCCGGTCAGATTTTTAATTTCCGAAACACCATTAACCGGAGTCACCGTACCATCCGCATTTAAAGTTCCCGACTTTATCATTGCAGCAGTAACAGCTACCTTTTTCCAAGTGGTTCCACCATCGGTAGATTTCTGCAGTTCAAATTTGAAACCCTCAGATAGCTTCTCGCCCGTATAGCGGTCAGACTTTACAAGCTTGATTGAAAGTGGATCGCTGTTCGCCTCACTACCCGCACCGCTCGGTGCCATAATTGCTTGAGTATCATATGACTTCTCACCGGTCTGTGCCGTTGTGAGTTTCATCGTATTTTGTACCGCAGTATTTTCTTTAACTGTTTTATATTCTGCATTAACCTTTATCATTAAATTCTGAATTGCTTTTCCGTTATACAGATTGTTAATCTTCTGAACAGTGGCATCGGATAAATCTCCAAAAGCATCAGGCCATTTTGTCTTTAAGTAACTACCTACACCACCGGCAGCAGCTACAGCCGGTATATCATTATATGTTGCACCACTCGGATCATTCATATCGTACCATTTCATCATGAAAGTATAGCTACCTTCATGGTTCTTGTACATGCAATACTGACCCTTCTGCAAATCAGCTTTGACTTGATCTTTTGTCTTGCCCCCTTGCTCAACCTTGGTAAGTAGTCCATTTGACATTGAATGATACCAGCCTTCTATAACTTTATCGTTACCATCAAGACCAGAGCCAAGTGAGAGAAGCCGTGCAATAGTCGGTTCTGCCACACAGTTTTCATATGTACTTTCAAGATAAATTCCAGTAGCAGAATTCGGTCTATATTGTCCATTATTTTGCAATAGATGTGGTGCAAAATAATCATAAGTTCGATTCAAGATTGGATCACGTGTAGAGAAAAAGTCATTAAAGATTGTATATGACCAAATAATGTTATGGTTTGATGTATCATCTACTGATGCGGTAGCATAAAAAAAGCTATTAGGAACAGTCTCTGATTTTATGTAACGCGTTTCCGCTGCTACTGCGAGAGTATCTTTTCCGAGTTTACCGTTAAGAACATATTTCTCACCTAAAATTCTGCTTCTTTGTCGCGAAGAACTGAAGTTAATCATCTTGCCCGTGCTCATTGTCGTTGTGAAGCTCTTTACATTATGGTCTCTAATATAGTCGCCACCAAAAGTTATAGTGAATGCTCTATCTTCATATTTCCATGTACCGAGAGTATGTTCTCCTGTATCATCAGTTACCTTAAGAGGAAGTGCAACTTCTGAGAAATTGAACATCGTTCCACCGTACTCGGCAGGAATGGTCAATTTATCTCCTTCCTGCAAAGCGCGGTTCGCATTGCTGTAACGGAATTTCATTTCCAATACTACATTAGCTGATTGCTGATTTTGATTTAACGCATATCCAAAACCGGCAGGATTATTTTTCCATGTAGCATAATCTGCATCAGATGATTTTCTGTAATCAATCTCCTTATTGCCATGTGTAATATCAATGATTTTAAAACTGTTAATCGCCACATCATCAAGGCTTGGTCCGCTGCTTGGTGCATTCTTAAGCTCATATGCAAGTGCAAGCTTTTGGTTGTTTAAATTACCGACGAGGACCTTGCGTTCGTTACCCGTGCCAAGTCCCTGCTCGTCAGAAGCCTGTGCAACTGAGTCGCTCTTAAGCGGAGCAGTTGTAAATGAAGTTACAACATTATTTTTAATATAATCGCCGGAAAACTTAAGCTTGAATACACCGTTTTCATATTTGTATGTTCCGAGAATATTTCCATTCTTGTCTTCAAGCTGTTTTTCAGCAAAGGTTTTAGTAGCAAAGCTTCCATAAGAAGCCTTAATTGAAAGGGTGTCCCCTTCATTGATTTTCTCTGTGCCCATATATGATGCAACGAGCTGCAGCTTAATCTTGCTGTTTTTCTGGTTTTGGCATACAGCACTGTTGAAGTTACTAGCATCGTTAACATAGAGATTATATTTCGCCGCGTCAGCATCTGTGACGTAATCAACCTCCGTATTTGCGTTAGCTTCATCAATAATCTTAAATGAATCCACCTGCACCTTATCGGCACTTAACTCCGTCCCTGCAAAGACGGCACTGCTAAATGGCAACATACCTACAAGCATAAACATGGTTATGCATATAGATAAAATGCGACCACAGCGTTTTTTTTAATTTCACACGCATGTCATTTTACCTCCTTAAAAACTAAAAAACGCAGACATTATGAGTGTTATATGCTTATAATAACACACTTTGATTATTTTTGTTACATTAAATATAAATATCAAAGCTTTTTGTGAAATTAGCAGAAATCTTTGTCATACAATAAAAATACATTTACCATAAACTCTTTATCGAACATGCCATGAATTGCATTATTAGAAACTTCCCATTCTCTGCCAAGTCTTGCCTAATCATTTAAGCTTTACTTAATCCTCTGAGTTTAACTTTATAAGGAATATCAATCCTCCATCATTCTTTTCCATCTTATATTCAATTCCGTAATTTGATAGAATGTTACCTACTACATATAAACCTATTCCGTTTCCATTTTCCTTATCCAGGCTGAATCCAACCTCGAAAACTCTCTCAAGCTTAATACTATCAAGATTATCACAGCTATTTTCAAAATATATGTAGTCGTCTTTGATACCGATATTTACATATCCACCTTCTATGTTATATTTTGTCGCATTGCTCATGAGATTTGATAGTACAATTTTGAGCGCAGTTCTTCCTATATAAAGTTTCTCCTCGCCTAGCTCTATATTTATCTCAAGATGGTTTTGCTCGATTTGGGCAGCATATTTATTCTCAATGCCGATAAGAGCATCCTTTACGCAGAGATATTCCTCATCATTGCTGAGCTGATCATAACTAGAAATAAACAACAGCTGCGAGATACTGCGGTTGAGCTCATCTACAATATCGATGCAATTTGATATATATAGGTCCTTGTTCTTATACTTTCCTATATTGTACTTCATATTTTCAAGAATTATCTTGAGAGATGCAAGTGGAGTCTTAAGTTCATGCGAACGCCCTCTGAAGAAGTCATATTTGAGCTTTTCCAATCTCACTATCTCTTCATTCTTTTCTTCGAGATCGTCTATCAACCCGAGCATGGTTTCGTACAGATAGTTAATTTGATTCTTTAGCTGACCTATTTCGTCGCCTGAATTGATTTTGAGACGCGCATCTCTATCCAGTGCAGCCATTCTCTCGGCTACGCCAACTATTTCGTGCACATTTTTGCTTATGGACCTAGCGTAGGCGTATGAAACAACCAGAGAAAACATCACCGAAACAATGATTGAATAAGGCAGAAAACTTAGGCTGAGCCGCTTTGCATCCTCTTGCATGTTTTCGGACGAAACAAAGTGTACACTTATCATCTTACCGTTCTTAAGGCGAATTTTCCTTTCCTCAAGAATTACCGAGTTGTTTTCACTCTTATAATCAACACCGATATCATCGCCCACCTTGACATTGTTATTGCCGTCAACTTCCTTGACAAATGCCTTTATTTCGCTGTTATTCGAATAGAATTCCAGTGCTTGCTTTACAAAGCTTATATCCTTTCCCTTGCTGTTTGACGCGATTTCATCGGCCTTTCTTGTGATTTCCTTCTTTCTGGTTTCCAAGTAGGTTTTGGGAAATACAAAAAAAACTGAAAGGTGAATCAGTATAATCAAAATATCTATAATGATAAATGTCTGTAAAAAAATTTTGGGAAATATCTTTAGTCTCTTCATTTTCTCTCTAACTTGTAACCAACATTTCTTATCGTAACAATACAATCCAGGCCGAGCTTTTTCCTCAGCTCTTTTATATACACATCTATAACTCTATCAAAGGGAATTTCATCGCTGAGCTTCCATACGCTGTCGATTATCTGCATCCTTGTCAGAGCCTGCCCTTCATTGTTAAATAAGCACTTTAATATCTCAAGTTCTTTAGCTTTTATATCGACAAATTCTCCTTTGTACTTTGCAGTATAACCTATAAAGTCAACCTCTGCATCTTTATATTGGAACTTATCGGTTTCGGCAAAATGTCGCTTAATCAGCGATTCAATCCTTGCCCTCAGGACAGGAAGCGAAAAGGGTTTCTCGATATATCCATCGGCTAAATTAGAAAAGGCATCTATCTTGTATTCCTCGTCACTGAATGCTGTGAGCATCAAAACAGGCACCTTGCTTCGCATTCTGATTTCCTTGAGAACCTCAAGCCCGCTCAAAAAAGGAATTTGAATATCCAAGATAACCACGGCGACATCGCTCTTGTCAAATTCGACCAAAGCTTTTTTGCCGTCCTCAGCTTCAATCATCTCGTATCCGAACTCCGTCATATATTCACATATTCCCTCTCTTATCATTTTGTCGTCTTCGACAACCAATATCTTCATTCTGTTTCCTCATTATAATACGTTTTACAAATTCTCACTTAGATTATAATACAAAACGACGAACATCGATAGAATATTGCATCGACATTCGTCATTTTTGTTATTTATCATTTACTACTTTATGTCTGTAAGCAGATCCTTAGGCTTCTTTCTGAGTATGTTAAACGATGAAATCAGAAGTGAAATACCAAGTATGATAACCATAAATACAACCACCTGGGTAAATATGCTCATTCCTACTTCTATGTCAAGGCTTGTAAGAGTCTTGTTGAAGCCGTCGACCTCGGCACCTCCGCCAAGCTGGGTTCCTGATGACTCGCTCGCAAGCTTCTTCGATATATCTCCAGTAACCTTTTTCAGGATACTGTTACCCATAGCCTTTCCAAGGTAAGAAGCCGCAAAATATGAACCTATGAATGCAGGTATCGATATGAATACGAGCTCTGAAGCAAACTGTAACAGTATCTTGCCCTTGGATATACCCATCGACAGCATTACAGCTATTTCTTTCTTTCTTGCATTTATCCATAGGAATAGAAGCAGTGAAACTACAATTCCGGCAAAGATAAGTGCACCTATAAATAACTTATTAGCAAGAGAATATACTCCTGAAATTGATTGCTGTAAAGCAGGATAGTTTGACGAACTCTTTACAAGATTGTAACTCTGCCAGTCTATGTCAAGTTCCTCAACCTTCTCCATAACCTTGTCCAAATCCTTATCACCCTTCACAAAGAAAGTTGCATCCAGATAAACAGCTGTATCCTCAGTATTTCCATATACCTTAGCTGCAGTATGAAGGTCTGTAATCAAAGTATTCTCATATAGCTCCTGTGGTGAGCTTACGCCACCCTCATTATGTCCATCGAAGAGACCCTTTATCTCTACCTCGACTGTCTCATTTGCTTTCTTTTCGTTGTCCGCATCAAAAAGATTTGACTTCAGTTTTATCTTATCACCGACCTTCAGCTTATTCTTAGCTGCAAGATCCTTGTGCATTAAAATTTTGTTTTTATCATTAGGTGTAAGGTGCTTACCCGCTACCAGCTTATATGCTCCGGATACGAATTTTGTTTCGCGCTTAGAGTCGTTTACACCTGTCAGCATAACCGTTCTTTTGAAATTCTTTATCCTCTCAGGAGAAAGATTAGCAGTGGACTCCGGCGTTTCGACAAGGTCGTATCCATCAAGGTCTGCAACACTTCCGATTCTCTTTACATATCCGTCAATTTCCTTCATGCTGGAGATTTTTTTGATATCCTGACCTCTAACATTACCACCGCCTCGTGGTGTACCTTGATTTACAGACCTGTTAATCTCCATAGAAAAGCTGTTTGTTATATTCTTGAATGTCTCATTAGAAGCCTTGTCCGTCGCTGCTTTGATTGACAAACCTATCATTGATAATGTAGACATCGATAGAATTACAAGCAAGATGACAATGGTCCTAAGTAACTTTCTTCTTACGTATCTAAAACCGTTTTTAATCACGACTATCCTCCAAATTCAATTATTTTACCTTTAGCTTCTTATTGCTAATCTCTAATACTACATCGGCTGCATCCGCAATGTCCTTGCTATGGGTAACGACTATCACGCATTTGTTTCTCTCCTTAGCAAGCCTCTTGAATATATCTATGATTTCCTTGGAGCTGCCTGCATCCAGATTTCCTGTAGGCTCGTCGGCGAGTATCACAGGAGCCTCGGAAACCAGCGCTCTTGCGATAGCAACTCTCTGCTGCTGCCCGCCCGAGAGCTTAAGTACGTTTCGCTTTATCTGACTTCTGTCAAGACCGAGCTCGAGCAAAATATCCTCGCTCGCATGTTTATTTACAAGTCTTATGTTCTCCATCGGTGTGAGATATTCTATTAGATTGTAGTTTTGGAATACGAGCGAGATGTGATCCTTTCTGTGATTGCTGTATCCCGTTTTCTCGATATTTTCTCCCCTGAAAAGTATCTCTCCGCTTTGCGGCGTATCGAGTCCTGCCAAAAGCGAGAGAAATGTGGACTTGCCGGCACCGGACTTTCCGATAATCGCATAGAAAACTCCCTCTTCAAATCCTTGATTTATAGAAGATAAAACTTTTTCCTTCGAATTTGCATAGTTGTAACTTATATTCTTTGCTTCTAAAACACTCATCATTTTCTCCTAACTAACTTTTGATAAAATTTCCTTCGGCTTCTTCACTAAGATTGTTGACGATGCTACGACAACAGATATAAAGATAATCAGTATCAGTACTCCATAGCACTGCAATAGACTTATGATATTGTCAAGCCCGAATCCCTGCTGCACCAAGCTGCCTTGGATAAATGAACCCTCATCCGGAAGTATCGCACCCACAAGCTGGTTGATCAAAAGGCTTCCCGAAAGTAGAGATATCAGGATTGCCGGAATCGATATGAACACAAGCTCAAGTACAAATTGCAAGACTATCCTAAACTTGCTCACTCCTATCGAAAGCAATATACCTATCTCGTACGTTCTCTCTCTTATCCACAAGATTAGAATTAGGGAAAGAACCACTATTGCTCCTAGAACTATCAAACCTGAAGTCAATCTTATGATGTGCTTCATATTTCCGATGGCTCCCGATGTCTGGTCAAAGGCTTTGGAATCCTTTACTATTTCATACTTTGACCAATCGATATCAAGTGCCTTGATCTTACTTATAATCTTGTCCATATCCTGAGGGTTCTTTACATATAACATTAAGTTACTTGCGATTTCCTTATTCTCACTCAATCCCAAGGCTCTTTGGCTTCCGTAATAATCCGTAAACAGCATGTTCTCGCTCAGATCCGACGATAGCCCTGTATATTGCTCAGTTGTCTTACCGCTAAATATACCTATTATTTCGAACTTCTTCTGGTTAGATGAAGCTTTACTGTAATTTCCATCTGAAATCAAATTGAGATCTATCTTATCGTGAAGCTTCCAATTGTTCTTTTTGGCAAGTTCCTTGTGCACCAATACCTTGTACTTATCACCTTTTCGTATGCCTCGCCCCTCATCTATCATGAATGCATTGCTGCGGAAGAGCAGGTTTTTCTTGCTTTCCGTAACTGCGTGAATTGCTACAAGATTTTTTAATTCCTGAGGTACATCGTCCCTTTGCACTTTTTGATCTCCGGCAAAGACATTTCCGCTTGTCAGCTTAGCCGTGCCATCATACTCTGTTGTTATTTCATCTATGTCCTTTATGGATTTTAGTGCTTTCAAATCCTCCTTTTTGAAAAGATCCTTAGCATTCTTCTTGGCTATGGATATTGAAGAATTTGACAATCTATAAATGGAACGCTCTACTCCATCTATTGATTTCGCAACATAAAAACATGAATAAAGAGATGACAGTACCAAAGTTATAAGAATAAATGCGATTATACTTCTGTTTCTCTTTCTGCAAATATATGCTAAAGCATTTTTAGTCAAGTTTCCCTCCAGTTCTTTGTCATATCAAATCTCATAAATCCGCTTAGACCTCTAAGAATCAGCTCAAAGCTTTTTAGTTCGCTTAGATTCCCTGTAATTTGCGGTTTACAGCTCGATATCACAAGTAATTAATATCTATCATGCTTTTTATATTAATTTGCATTTATGAAACCATTATGAAATGAAATCAAAAAATTTTATTCTGTCCTCAAAGCCTCTACCGGGTTCTTTCTCGCTGCAATTTTTGATGGTATAAATCCGGCAATAAGTGTCAATACGACGCTTAGAAGAATTAGCGTACCTGCCGCTTCCGGACTCACACTTGCCTCAAAGCCTTTTATATTCAAAGAATTTGTTACCAGTCTATTTATTGGAATGGTTAGAGTACTAGCTACAGCTACTCCCAGAACTCCTGATATTAGTCCCAGGATTCCCGCCTCTGCATTGAAAATACGAGAAACATCCCTCTTTCGGCTTCCCAGCGCACGAAGTATACCAATCTCCTTTGTTCTTTCGACAACTGATACGTAAATCAGTATTCCTATCATTACTGATGAAACGAGAAGTGAAATTGCAGAGAATGCGATAAGAATAAAGGTTATCGAATTTATGATATCTCCAAAAGCCTTGGTTATCAGCTTTGCTGTATCCGTATACGAAATCACATACCTTTGATAATTATCGCTATCTTTTCCGTATTTCTTTTCTATTTCCTTGTTAAACTTTGTTAGTGTGCTTATTACTGCTTCCCTATCATCAAAGGTCTTTGCATAAAAGCTTATGCTCTTAGGAGTGCTATCTCCTCCAAGCTGCTGCATTATTTCCTGATAGCCTTCGTCTGTAAGCGAATCACCGCTTCCGCCTATGAGGCTCTTACTCCTGCTCTCCTGCTGAGCCTTTACAATATCAGAGTCCTTCTCCATTTTTAGCATGCTATCCAGAAAATCTCTGTTATATCCGATAAGCCCGTTGAAAGAGTTCTTAGAGCTGTCATTAAGCCTCATTACTGCAATGATTTCAAGCTCCTTACCTTCATCGTAAAGGCTTTCTGTTATTTCATTTGGTAAAAAAACATCGCCAAACTGACGAAAATACTGATTATTATTCAGTATCTTAAACTTCTTTCCTACGATTTCCTCAGGCTTAACGCTCTTTCTGCCGCTATATCCAAGCAAGGTAAGCTGGTTTTCATTTAGAGTTCCCTCTGCACCGACAAATAGTATGGCTTCATTTTCTCCAGGATATTTGAACTTTCCCGTTTTGCTCGCTAATAGGTCGTAGTCATTTGTTATAGTCTTTTCATCAGCTGGAAGTACAGCGAAGTTGCTTATTGTATTAAAGATTGTCCTAACTTCATTTTCCTTAACCGACTGAATTTTGCCGTTTTCGTCCTTAATCAAAGCCTTGAGCATATATCCAGTGCTATACTCGAGGCTCTTGTAGTACTTGCCTGCATACTTTTTCATGTAAGAGATGAAATCGCCATCATTTCCACCTAGAGCATTTTCAGTGTATCTGTTTAAATGAATGCTTCCGGCGTCTGCAAGCTTAATTTCCTTGCTAGGCTTTGTCTTACTAGGGCCTGTTCTAAGAACTGTTTTGGAGTCTACTGCAGAGATTGTTACAGGCATGGTCGAAATCGTATCTTCCTGCGTGGTTTTGATATAGCCATTCATTCCAGAAGAAATAGCCATAACTGTTGCAATGCTTATAATTCCAATGCTTGCTGCAATAGTAGTAAGGATTGTTCTTACCTTCTTTGTCAAAAGGTTTTTGAAGCTTGAGTTTATCGCCTGTGCAAGCGACATAGATGTCTTTGCACACTTGTACTCGCTGCCCGAATCCCTTACCGAGTTAGCTGCGGTATCCTCAATAACTACACCATCAGACAAGCGGACAATACGGTCGCTATATTTTTCGGCTATCTCCGCATTATGGGTAACCATTATAACAAGCTTATCTTTACTTATTTCCTTAATAAGATCCATAATTTGCGCACTCGTGCTACTATCTAGCGCGCCCGTTGGCTCGTCTGCCAGGATAATCTTAGGGTCAGTCACCAGTGCACGTGCAATAGCAACCCTCTGCATCTGTCCGCCAGAAAGCTGATTAGGTCTCTTGTTCATGTGTTCAGCAAGACCGACCTTCTTTAGAACCTCGGCTGCCTTTTCCTTGCTTTTCCTATTTGATATATCTGAAATCGACATAGCGAGCTTGACATTTTCTAGCACCGAAAGATGACTTATCAGGTTGTAGCTTTGAAATACAAATCCAATCGTTGCATTTCTGTAGCTATCCCAATCCTTGTCTTTGAAGGATTTTGTTGACGTGCCGTCGACTATCATATCTCCCTCGTCGTATACGTCGAGTCCCCCAATCAAATTGAGAAGCGTAGTTTTGCCGCTTCCGCTTGCACCGAGTATGGAAACAAACTCGTGTCCGGCAAATGATATGGAAACATTGTCCAGTGCCTTTTGCACCCCTGCACCGCTATTATATATCTTTGTTATATTTTTTAACTCCAGCATAATTCTCTCCTATAATTTAAGTCTGATAAATCTAGTAAATCTTCTTAATCTTTCTGTTATCAACTCTATATATACATATCATATCAACGATTAGCCAATTAGCCTTTGGATATGCGACATATCTAGGTTCCCAAACCGACCCGAATTTTTCTTTATACTGTCTTAGACCGTTGAAAGAGTAGAATCTGTTTGTAAAGGCATATATCAGATAGGCTATTTTTTCCTGCATAAAGCTATGCTTTGCTCTTCCAACATTTGATAAAGGTGCCATTCCTAAGTCGAAATTATGTGCCCCCTGCTCTTTGAAATAACATATAGTCTTGATAAATAGGTAATCCATTATTCCATTTGGTGATTTATCTAAATCATACCTCATCAAATCTATACCAGAAATTTCCTTGCTATTCTCTACCATAAATGTCACAAATGCAAGTATTTCATCATTCTCGTCTCTTGCTATAGCAATAGGAGCAAGCTTTATGTATTCTTCATCAAAATATCCTAGTGAAAAGCCTTTTTCCTGACGTCCATCTAGCCAGCTATCTGAAATGTGTCTAAGCGTAGCCATTAATGTGTCATCAAACGGAGGCTGTAGTACCTCGAATTTATAACCTTTATTATCTAGCTTGTTAACAGCGGTTCTAAATCTTCTACCAGACTTTCCTTCTAAAGTGAATGTATCTAGAGGAACATGCGCCATCTCTCCGAATTTCATAAAATCATATCCATAATCGTGAAGAACAAGCGTTGTTTCCTGGTTTACTTCATAGAAAACTACGGATATATTCTCAAGTTCTGCATCTCCCAAAAATTTTGATATTGCCTTATCCAGATAGCCCCGTTGCGATAATGGGTCAGACATTACAACACATTTATTATTTTCCATAGCAAATTGAAAAACTGCTCTATCCTCTCCATCCTCTTGGTACCAATAAAGATACTTATCGCCTAAAAAGGCAAGAGATGCATCTAGATTTTTATTGTCAATTGTAGCTAAAAAGTTCTCATATCTTTTCTTATCGAATTCACTCCCAAAAGCCGTACCAGAGTTTCTCATGAAACGGAGAATCACACGGTAAACAAGAACTATAATCAGAGCCATTATAAGTAGTCCTAGCCAATGTGAGACAAATTTCTTCATATGATATAAACTGCCTAGATGATGAGAGTCCATGCGGGCAAGAAAGACAAGCGTAGCAATCAATGTGGCACCTATTCCACTAAGATCCTTTACTCGATCCTCCCATGCATATGTATATCCGATTCGATCAAACTCTCTCCTATTCCACCATGTGATGGCTATCATCGCAGTAAGAAATAAACTGCTCGGTATAGAGTGGACTCCAATATTCAAATAAATCAAAGTTAATATGCCTAGTACTGTAGCAACTTCAGGGACAAACTTTATACGACAAGCAATTAATCTTGATACTAAAAAATACAATATTCCTAAAAGGATACAAGGAAATTGCCAAATAAATTGACCTTCTACTGGTTCAAGTTCCTTTATTATAGGCACGTGAGCTAATTCCTGTGGAATAATGGCAGACACTATCAAAAATATTGCAAACAGCCTAAATGACCAGACCAGTACCATAATAGTTAACGACTCTAAAACTTTTTTTGGAATACCAAGATACTTTTCATTTATTTGTCCACCCATATTCTTGATAAACAGGATTACTCCTACTACGAAAGGACATATATAATAAAATAACCTGTAGATGAATATCCAGCTAAGTGCCTGAACTTTATCAAGACCAAGACTTACAAGTCCTGTTACAATTACTATATCAAAGCTTCCGAGACTTCCAGGAATCATGGACATTATACCAACAGTTATGGAAATCATGAACAATGGCAATAGTTCATGATTTGGTATATGATATCCTAGAAATCTGCCTACTAATATAAAGAAAATGCTGACGCAACACCAGTCTATCGCTGAGGATATGAATAGTGCCATAGCAGTTTTCCCTTTCATTTGGCCAAAGTAAGCTAAGTTTTTTCTATTTGAAATAAGAATTATTATAGGCAGATAAAGCGCTGCAGCTAGTAGTGCGGGCCAGTAGCGATGTATATCCGATGAGCTTGGGAAAACAAAAATTAAAATTAAGCTGATTAACGACATTAATGAAAATCCGCTCATGAAATACGGCATGACGCGAGAAATTGCCTGCATGCTTCTATCTGGCTTTTCCTCATCTGCATAAAATGAATATCTTAGTCCAACATCAACAAGACCCGCAAAACCAATCATATTATTTAGTGTATTAATGGTCCAGCTTGTCTGTAAAAGATATGACAGTCTTGGTTTTTGGTCTAATTCATTGTTCAAGATGTAATCATAAAGCATCATAGGTGACACTGCAACAAAACCAAGTACAAATAGGAAAAGCACCTTCTCAGGTGCTAGATTTCCTATCGTGCTTGTCACTTCATCGATAGAAATAGACTTAAACATTCTAACGATTTCAATTATAACAAGGCTCCCTATTGACATGAACAAGACCAGCTTAATAAGATTTCTCCATTTTTTTAGAATTCTAATAATCTTACTCATAAAATCCTCTATCCTAATATCATATCAACAATAGGTACAACGATTACAAATAGAATTGTACTTACAGTAACGACATTTGTTGAAAATTCTACATCTCCATCGCCTTGATGTGCAAGGATTGGCAAAACTGCAAGTGCAGGTGCTGCAGACTGAATAACAAAGGTTTTATACTCTGCTGTAGCCATTCCCTTTGCTGTCAACGAAAGAATTGCAATCATTAAAGCAGGTCCAAGTACAAATCTCCCAATTAAGGTAATAATGGTATCTTTATCTAGGCTAATCGTCTTTAGTCCTGCCTTTGAAAGAACTATACCTATGTATAGTAGAGATAGCGGAGTGACTAGATTTCCTATATATGTAAGCGTACTCGTTGCAAAGCTAGGCACTGGGATTTTGATAACCAAAAACGCTAGTGCAATCAGAAATCCTATAAGTGGTGCGGGTAGAAGCTTCTTCCAATCGAACTTGTTAGCGCCAGCCTTCTTACCAGTCTTGCTGTCACTTGTCATCAAATATACACCTAGCGTCCAAGTTGAGACTGTGTTTGTAATATAGTAAATCAAGAAGTAAGGAAGCGCTTCATTTCCAAATAACGCAATATTTAGAGGCAAACCGATAAATATTGTATTTGCATTCACAAATGTGTTAATCATCGTGCCCCTGCGTCCTGGTCTAACCTTGAACACCTTCACAGTAATGAAAGCTACTATGTAGCCTAATATGAATGCTCCAAAGGTATAGAGTAAGCCACCTGAAAGGCTGATTAACTTATCTAGCGTCAAATATTTCATAACTGAAACAAAAATTGATGCAGGAAGTGCTACATTCATAATCAAGCGTGATAGATTTGCTCCGAAGCTTTCCGCAAACCATCCACGGTTCTGAAGAACATATCCTAAGACAATTATAACTATTATAGGAATTATACTCTCTATAGAGGTCAATAATATATTCATAAAACACCTTCTTTATACTAAGTGTGCCAAGCAATATCTTTCTCGGCACACTTTAATAACACACAAATGTTAACGATACTTAGGATACCACTTAAGCTCTCGTACAGCCTTAGCCATATCTTTCTCCTCAGAGCGCGCAAGCCCCTGCTCTTGAGCCTTCTTTGCAACAGCCTCGGCTACCTTAATTGAAACCTCTGCAACATACTTAAACGGTGGCAATACAGGAGCACCTGCTTTTTTCATATCTATGATTCCACTTAGTGCACGAGCTGCTGAACCAATCATTTCATCTGTCAAAAGGCTAGCCTCGGATGCTAGCATTCCAAGTCCTAGACCTGGATATATCAAAGCATTATTAGCCTGACCGATAACATAATCTACACCTTTATATGAAACAGTATCAGCAGGTATACCTGTTGCAACGAATGCTTTTCCATCTGACCATTTTATTAGGTCTTCAGCCCTTGCTTCAGCAAGCTTTGTTGGATTTGAAAGTGGGAAAATCATTGGATGTGCTGAGTTTTCACACATAACCTCAACAATTTCTTTGGTAAAAGAATTCGGATTTGTTGATGTTCCAACTAAAATTGTAGCCTTAACGGTCTTAACTACTTCTAATAGACTTGTCATCTTATCTGGATTAGCAAAGTCAGAACGCTTCTTTGCAAAAGGCTTTTGCTCAGGTGTTAGGTCATCCATATCGTCAAATAGAAGCCCCTGCTTATCTACCATAAAGAAACGCTTGTAAGCTTCATCCTCTGAAAGTCCTTCGTTTACCATTTCTCTATGTACACGTGATGCAATTCCCGCACCAGCTGTGCCACCACCGTAGCATACATAAATCTGATTTGTTAGCTTTTCTCCCGAAATTTCTAATGAACCATATAGACCTCCTAGAGTTACTATACCTGTTCCTTGAATATCATCGTTAAAAGTAGGTATTTTTTTGCGATATTTCTCAAGGATTTTAGCTGCATTTGAGCGTCCAAAATCCTCCCAATGTAGATATAGTTTTGGGAAGAGTTTTTCCGCAGTCTGTACAAACTTGTCAATGAAATCATAATATGCTTCACCCGTAACACGCTCGTGACGATTTCCCAAATAATTAGGATTATCAATGAGTGCCTTGCGATTTGTTCCAGCATCTATCACTAAAGGCAGTACAGTAGCAGGATCAATTCCAGCCGCTCCAGAATAAACCATAAGCTTTCCTACTGAAATATCCACACCATTTGTTCCCCAATCGCCGATTCCTAGGATTTCCTCAGCATCTGTAACAACAATTAGACGAATATTGCGGTCTCCTGCAGCATTTTTTAAGGTTTCTTCGATATTCTCGGGATGATTTATATCAAGATATCCTGCATACTGAGGATCTACAAAGAGGTCACTATAGTTTTCTATTGTTTCAGAAATTGTTGGATCGTATACAATAGGGTTAAACTCCTCTAGGTGCTGAGAAAATAAATAGTAGAAAAGCGTACGATTAGTATTAAATATTTCCATTAGAAATAGGCGTTTTTCCAAATCAGTCGTCTTTCTTTCCATGTGAGCATATGTCTGTGCAGCCTGCTCTTCTATAGTCTAAACATATG
>ERZ773042.803-NODE-803-length-20100-cov-17.471339_pt1 | contig 20100 bp, 23 predicted proteins | sample MGYA00511664_ERZ773042 | MGnify/ENA primary metagenome ERZ773042 (study PRJEB29015, sample SAMEA2737984) | human oral metagenome | biome: human oral; feature: human-associated habitat; material: dental | place: China | collected 2036 ... | reverse complement strand
GGTAGGATCTTTATGAGTCGAGCTCCCCTACTGTCTTAGGCAGTTTTTTCAAACCATTGATAATCATATCATAGATAAAAAAAGATTGCAAGACTTTTGTGCAATCTTTTTAAAATATTTTTTTAATCAAACCTCTTATTTATCAAGATAAGGTGCTAAGTCCTGCAGGGCACGTTCGGCAATCTTCTCATAGCGCTCTTTCTTATCACGAATTCGAGGACCATCCAGCTCTTTGATAATGCCAAAATTGACATTCATAGGTTGGAAATACTTGCTGTCAGCATGGGTAACATAATGTGGCAAGCTACCAATAGCCGTTGTTTCTGGAAAGACAAGTGCTTCTTCTCCTTTGAAGAGCCGAGCGGCATTGATACCAGCTACCAAACCAGAAGCTGCAGACTCAACATAGCCTTCAACTCCAGTCATTTGACCTGCAAAGAAAAGATTTGGCTGTTTCTTAGAGCGGAAAGTCTGTTCTAGCAGATTTGGAGAGTCCATATAGGAGTTTCGGTGCATGACTCCATAGCGAACAAATTCTGCATTCTCAAGGCCAGGAATCATTTGAAAGACTCGTTTTTGCTCGCCCCACTTGAGATGAGTTTGGAAGCCGACGATGTTGTAAAGACTGCCTGCTGCATTGTCCTGACGAAGTTGCACTACAGCATATGGCGTCTTATATTCACCATCTCGAGGTCCTTGGTAGTCATCTGGATATTCTAAACCAACCGGTTTCATCGGTCCATAAAGCATGGTTTTAATACCCCGCTTGGCCATAACTTCAATAGGCATACATCCTTCAAAGTATTTTTCTTTTTCAAAGGAATTAAGCGGTGCTTCCTCAGCGTTGACCAAAGCATCATGGAAATCCATAAACTCTTGTTTGGTCATGGGAGCGTTGAGGTAGGCTGCTTCGCCCTTATCATAGCGGGATTTGAGATAGACCTTGGTCATATCAATGGTATTGACATCGATGATTGGCGCTGCTGCGTCGTAGAAATAAAAACCGTTACCTCCATTGAGCGCGTGGATTTTTTCGGCCAAAGCATCGCTGGTCAAGGGTCCTGTCGCAATGACTGTGATGGCATCCTCCGGAATTTCTGTGATTTCTTCACGAATGACCTCAATCAATGGATGATTGGTCACCAACTCCGTTACCATATGAGAAAAACCTTCTCTATCAACCGCTAGAGCACCACCTGCTGGTACACGAGTTGCCTCTGCTGACTTTAAGATGACCGAATCCAACCGTCGCATTTCTTCCTTGAGCAGACCGACAGCATTGGTCAGCGCATCTCCTCTCAGAGAATTAGAGCAGACCAGTTCTGCAAAGTCCGCAGTTTTGTGTTGAGGCGTTGACTTAACACCCCGCATTTCATAGAGTTTGACTGGGATTCCACGCTTAGCAATCTGATAAGCCGCTTCACTACCAGCCAGACCAGCACCGATAACATTGATATAAGACTGAGACACGACACTAATACCTCTTTGGGTGGAACCTAAGTCCATATCAAAACAATCCACTGAACTGTTTGCACCCACAAATCTTTCTAAATTAATACTTGGTCCATTATAACAAAAAGATAGTAAAAAAGACAGACAGGAGAATTCCCATCTGTTCATTATTATGTCATTCTTTCCAAATATGCAATCTTAGCAAAATCCTTATGATTGTTATTATCATTTCGGTAAGAATCTTGGGAAGAGGCGCGGTAGATAGCTAAAAATTGCTCTGCAGTTGGCAGTAGAAACTCAACGCCTTCTACTTCTTTTCGAGTCAGCTTCTCTAGCGGCACACCTGAAAATGCCTCCAAGGTTTCCATGGCTCCAAATTCAATAGACAGACCTTCTTTTTGAAATTCATGCTCGTGCAGATCGACTAAACGATAGCCTAAGCTCTCCATCATGGGCTCAATCTTGTCCATATCATAAATCCGCTCTTCATCTGGCGCTTCCCAGCCGCGCTCATCACCGTGAACATGGATATCAATATCCCGCGCCTGCCAGTCCTGACCAGTAACCTGCTCCAGCCCCAAGGATCCCATCAGAAGTGGAACAATTCCTATCTTGTTCAGTTGAGACGCGATTTTTACAAATTCTGCAATTTTATCTTTCATACTATTCCTTTCAAAACTTTACTTTATACCAATCCAGGCTGCAAGCAAGGCTGATAAAATGCTGACCAAGGATCCAATCAAGTAATACTCTGCAAATGCTGGACTTTCTGATATTTTGTTATAGCGGGCAATGGATTTAGCTGTAAACACTAAACCAATTGAAGCAAACTGTCCATAAAGAAGACAAGCTCCGATAACCAAGCGCTCTAAGAAACCAATCATGGCTCCTGCTCCATCTATCGTATCCAACTCCTGACTCGTTTCAGGTTGAAATTTACCAAATAAAATTCTAAAAGCAATATTAGTCGGCTTTCCCACCAATAAGACAAACAAAACAGTTTTTAAGAAAGTTAATGGAAGGAAACTTGGCAAAAACTCAGTATTCATATTAGAGAGTCCATAGATAATAGCCAAATGAAGGACTTGATCAAGCACAAAAATGATTGACACTTTTAACTTGAATAGCCTTTGTAGGATTGGTTTGAAATAATCAATAAGAGCATGGCTTAAGAAAACAAGGAAAGTCTTCCACCACAAACTTGGTATTATAATAGTTAAAACAAATAAAGGTAGTCCTACAAGTGAAATGTGAAATGCAAGGACTCGAATGTTTTTGTCCTTTTTGTCAGCCATTTTTTGACTTTGAAAGTAATAATCTGATAACAAATGACAAATCAACAAAAGTACGAAAAGGTGATATGAATCCATACTAGAAAATCCGTTCATTCTGACCTCCTTCTGTAACATCAATAGCTTGGATAGCTACAAGTGCAGCTACTCTACTTCGAAGATAGACTCTGATGCTACTACTTTTTAGGCGTTTGGAAAGGGCACTGGGATTTAATGAAAGAGCCTGAGCCAGCTCTTGCTGACTAAAATCCTCACTATAGATGGATAGTTTGAGTAAACCCCTTAAAAGTTCTTCCTGACTTTCTCGCCAGTCTGATTTGATTGCCTCTCCTGCAGCCAATAAAGCATTTATTTGAAAATCTTCTTCCTTTTTTCCACTGGAAAAATACAACTGAGTATTTCCATAATCATTCTTTTGATGAACGAGATTAATAGCAGCTCGTGCATTCCAATAGGCAGGTCCATCAGCACCGATACTCTGTAAAGGGTCAATGTCAGTCACTATTTTCCCCAAACCAATCCCAAAGCGTAGCTGAGCAGGCTTCAAATCTTGACGTAGGGAATCAATAATTTGAAAAATTGGTGCATCTAAAGTAAACAGAGCCTGAAATTCATCTCCAAGAGTCAAAGTTAATCGCGAAGCTAAATAAGTTTCAAAGCGATTGTTCATATGAAAGAGAACTGCTTCCAACTTCTTTTGTAAGTCTGATCTCTCTTTAAATAGTTTTGAGTCAATGACGTCTGCAATTAAGGCTATATACACTTCACCACCTCCTTTTGTCTATTATAACAGACAAAACAAAAAATGTCCATTTTAACAGACATTTCTTATTTTTGCCGTTAAAATGGACTAAAATGATTGGTAAAAAGACTTATTTGACCTTTTCTTCTTCATAATCACCATTGCTACAAACTACCTGCTTACCGCCACCACGGACTTTCTTTTCAACCAGATAGTGGTCACATTTTGGACAGTTTCGTCCGACTGGCTTATCCCAAGATGTAAAGTCACAGTCTGGATAACGATCACAGCCGTAGAAAATACGATTTCGCTTGGTTTTTCGTTCAATAACATGGCCTTTTTGGCACTGCGGGCAAGTCACGCCAATTTCCTTGACAATAGCCTGAGTATGACGACAATCCGGGAAATTACTGCAGGCATAAAATTTCCCAAATCTACCCAACTTGATGACCATCGGACTGCCACAAACCTCGCAGTCGAAACCAGCTGGCTCATCCTTGATTTGGATTTTTTCCATTTCAGACTCAGCTTTGGCTACTTCTTTTTCGAAAGGTCGGTAAAACTCGTCAATAACCTTCTGCCATTGCTCTTTTCCGACTTCTACATCATCCAGTTTTGCTTCCATCTCAGCAGTAAATTTCACATTTACGATACCTGGGAAAAATTCAACAATCAGTGAATTAATGATTTCACCAAGTTCTGTTGGTTCAAAACGCTTAGAAACCAGTTTAACATAATAACGTTTTTGAATGGTCTCAATGGTCGGTGCGTAAGTAGACGGCCGGCCAACTCCATTTTCTTCGAGAGTCTTGATAAGAGTAGCTTCAGAATAGCGAGCAGGTGGCTGAGTAAAGTGCTGTTCTGGATTAGTATTGACACGTTTGACAGTATCACCCTTTTCCATATCTGGAAGCATCTTATTTTTATCAGAGTCATTATAAATAGCTAGATAACCATCAAACTTGACCTGACTTCCATTGGCCGTAAATTGAACACCATTTTGCTCAATTTTAACATTCATAGTATCAAAGACTCCAGCTGTCATTTGACTGGCTACAAAGCGGTTCCAGATCAGTGTATAGAGCTTCAGCTGATCTTTATCCAGATACTTCGCAATACTTTCTGGTGTATTAAAAACACTCGAAGGTCGAATAGCTTCGTGGGCATCTTGAGCTCCGGAAGCATTTTTAATCTTACTGCCGTGTTTTGAATACTTAGCTCCAAAACGATCAGTAATGTAATTAGCAGCTTCATTTTGAGCAACTGGACTAATACGAGTTGAATCCGTACGCATATAAGTAATAAGACCTTGAACGCCAGAACCGATATTGATACCTTCATAGAGTTGCTGAGCTACCATCATAGTCTTACGAGTCCGGAAATTGATCTTATTAGCCGCATCCTGTTGCATAGAAGAAGTCGTATACGGTAAGGGAGCATTACGCCGACGTTCTTTTCTTTCAACGCTTTCAACCTTAAAGTCATCTCCCTTAAGAAGGGAAAGAACCTCTTTCACTTCATCGTTATTGGTCAGTTTCATTTTTCGGCCATTTATGCCATAAAAACTAGCTTGAAATTGTCGACTTCCTTTTTTAAAGGTAGAGTCAATGGTCCAATACTCTTCAGGCTTGAAAGCATTTATTTCATTTTCCCGGTCAATAATTAATTTGAGAGCAACAGACTGAACCCGACCAGCTGACAAACCTTTCTTGACTTTCTTCCAAAGAATAGGAGAAATAGAATAACCAACTAAACGGTCTAGAACACGACGTGCTTGTTGGGCATCGACCAAATCCATATTAATCTGACGAGGCTCTTTAAAAGCATTCTTGACTGCATCTTTAGTAATTTCGTTAAAAACCACACGATTCTTTTCTTTTTCATCCAAGTTAAGAATATGCGCCAAATGCCATGAAATAGCCTCTCCTTCTCGGTCCGGGTCACTTGCCAGAAAGACTTGTTTAGCTTTTTTTGCTTCTTTCCTTAAATCATTGATGAGTGGTCCCTTGCCTCGGATATTGATATATTGTGGTTCATAATTATTTTCAAAATCAATGGACATTGTTGACTTTTTCAAATCACGAATATGCCCAACACTGGCCAAAACTTTATAGTTCCTTCCCAGGTATTTTTCTATTGTTTTTGCCTTGGCAGGCGACTCCACGATAACCAGATTTTTCTTGGTTGTGGACTTTTTACTTGTTTTTGTTACCAATTTATACACCTTCTATCAGAATAAATCTCATAGAGTGTAAACTATTTTTCTAGGCTTGTCAACTGTTAAATTCTCCTATAGGAAAACTTGTTTTAAAAATCAAACTCAGACAGGACATCAGAGCCTGACATAATGCACTTAGCGCCTTCTTGAATCAGATGATGACAACCATCAGACTTTCCATCAAGAATAGATCCAGAAATAGCAAATACATCTCTTCCTTCTTCCATTGCTCGCTCACAAGTAATCAAGCTGCCAGATCTCATCTTAGCCTCAGCAACAATGACGCCCCTGCACAAACCTGCAATAATTCGATTGCGCTCAGGAAAATGAAACTTCAAAGGTTGTTCACCAGGACCGTATTCTGATAAAACCAGATGATTTTTGCCAATATAAGCCTGAAGTTTCTTATTGGCCTTAGGATAAAAAACATCTAATCCAGTCCCAATAACAGCTATAGTTCGACCGCCATTCTGTAAGGCTGCCATATGAGCAGCTGTGTCAATCCCACGCGCTAATCCACTCACAATGATTAATTCATTATTCAATTCTTTAATAATTTTCTGAACGGACTGATTTCCAAGCTTACTACTATCACGACTTCCGACTACTGCTACTTTTGGCAATTCAAGTAGATCAATATTTCCCTGATAAAACAAAAGAGCAGGTGGGTTGTATATCTCACTCAAATCCCAGGGATAAATTTCATCCAAGATAGAAAAAGAGGGAAATTCCTCAAAGGATTTCTTTAAGAAATCGTCGTCAATTTGCTTATAGCGTTCCATAAACAGGGCAGGATTACGGCACTCTGAAACCACCGCTATATCACGCAAAGAAAGCACCTTTTCCTTGTTTTCAGCATATCTCAAGACATTAAGAACTTGTCCATTAGTCAGTCCCGCATGTTTCATTTTATAAATATCATAGTTTTTCATTTTTTCACCTCACTATTATATTCGCAAAAAACAACAAAAAAAGACTGTTTTACAGTCTTTTTTATATCCTGACTAATTTCTCTAAAAAACATCTGTTCGCATTTAAAGTAAATAGGTGGATGTTAATTAGCTCAGGGCTTTATTTGACTTAGTTTTAGGGATTTCTTTGATAATCCGAGCTGGATTTCCAGCTAAAACAACATTGTCTCCAAAAGACTTGGTCACAACTGATCCTGCTCCTACTACCACATTATCTCCCAGTGTCACACCAGGCAGAATAGTCACACCGCCTCCAGCCCAGAAATTATCACCAATGGTAATGGGAGCTCCATACTCAATACCAGAATTTCTTTCCACAGGATCCAATGGGTGTAATGGCGTTAGCAATTGACAATTGGGACCAAACATAGCATTATCTCCAATCCTAATCGGACAAACATCCAGCATCGTCATATTCCAATTAGAATAAAAATTTTCTCCCAAATGAATGTTTACTCCATAGTCACATACTAAATTAGGATTCATTGAAATATTTTCACCAGTTGAGCCAAACCATTCCTTAAGAATAGCACTACGTTTTCGAACGTCTTGTTCCTGGTTGAAAGAATACTGGAAATTTCTTGACCTAGCAGCTAGCTGTCTCAATTCCTCATCCTGAGGGCGATAGGGTTCACCAGCAATCATTTTTTCGTATTCTGTTTTCATGACACCTTCCTTTTCATACGAGATAAGTGGATGATTAAATAGAGCTGTTCATCTTCTGATGTGGTATAATTTCGAGTTTTTTCAAGATGGTCAACGATTTTTTGAGCCGTTTCAAAAGCACAAGGGTATTTAGACTTCATCAGTATAAACATCTCATTGTCTTCTAAGTCTCTATATCCAGAGCCTGTCAAAACACGCTCGCAAAAAAATTTCAGATGAGTCACAAAGCGTTGTACATAAATATCTGCCTCATCTAGAGCAATCTCTAAACTGTACTTGACAATGGTCATGATTTCTTCCATCAACATGGTCAAATCTCTTGCAGCTGCACCATTCTCTAATTCTGCATTCACAATTGTTAAGGCCATAAAACCGGCCTCATCATCCGGTAAGTCTTTACCAAAATATTGACTTAGAAGCTGATTTGCATATTTTCCAACTTCAAATTCCTCCGGAAAGAATCGCTTGATATCCCACATAAGAAAATTTTTCAAATAGATGTCATCCTTCTCTCGCAAAACGACTCCATGCATGTGGTCAGCCATTGCTATAAAAGCATGATGATTTAACTTCTTAGAAATCTTTTTATGGGCAAATGCAATAACTTCGCCAGCTATTTCTATAATTTCAGGATCAATTTCGTTAATCAGTTGCTTCCTGTCTGCTGACAAAATAAATTTTTTCTCAATCAGATCAAGCGAGATCTCCTGACCCACTTTTCTACCAAAAGCCAGCCCTCTTCCCATGAGCACAATTTCTTCTTGGTTTTCTTCAGAAATAACGACATTATTGTTTAAAATTTTAATAATCTGCATTTCCAACCTCTTCATAACTAGTCAAGCATAGACTTAACTGGTTCAAATGTCTTTCTGTGAATTGGGCTCACCCCATAATGTTCTAGGCCATCCAAGTGGCTCTTTGTTCCATAGCCAGCATTCTGCGCAAAGTCATAACCAGGAAATTCTTTGTCATAGTCCGCCATCAGCCGATCTCGAGTGACCTTAGCTACGATACTAGCTGCTGCGATAGACAGAGAATTGGCATCTCCTTTAATAATAGACTCTTGTGGAATTTCGACATCTAGTCTCATGGCATCAATCAGCAAATAATCTGGCTTGAGAGGAAGCTTTGACAAAGCCTCTTTCATAGCAAGCTTGGTCGCTTCATAGATATTGACTTTATCTATGATATCACTATCCATCAGACCAATACCTACTGCCAAGGCCTTATCCATAACTGCTTGATAGATTTCTTGATGCTTTTTCTTGGGAATCTTCTTACTGTCGTTGAGTCCCTTAATTTTACATTCTGGTGGTAAGATGACAGCTGCAGCGACAACTGGACCAGCTAGAGGACCGCGACCAACTTCATCAATTCCAGCAATAGCTTGGTAGCCAGATTGATAGAGCTCTTTTTCATACCGTAGCATCTGATTCAAACGCAAATCTTCATCTAACTCTGCTTGAATAGCCTTTTTACGCTTTTCAACAGCCTTTTGAACTCCACTACGCTGATCCTTTGCCACCTCTTCTAAAAAAGAATCAGACAACTCAGTCACCAACTCCAAACGCTGCTGAATCTCCTTAATCGTTGCCATCCAATTCTCCAACAATATCCAAGCAGTAACGGCCCAGCTTACCATCACGAACATCTTTAACAAAAAGACTATAAAAACGATCGTAGTCATCACGGAAGCCAAGTTTTTGAGTCATATCCATAATCATATCAGGCGCTTCCTGACTTAGATCCAGCTGCTTGAAGCGTGCTGTCAGCTCATCAGGATAATGCTCCTTAAAATAATTAAGTCCAAAAATCGTCACTTCATCCATAGGTAACAGATTATCCTTAATTGCACCAGTCAGAGCAAGCTTAAGAGCAACTGTCTCATCTTCAAACTTAGGCCAGAGGATACCTGGTGTATCCAAGATTTCCAAATCTTTATTTGACTTGAGCCATTGCTGACCTTTTGTCACACCGGGTTTATTCCCTACAACAGCAATTTTCTTACCTGCCAAGCGATTCATCAGGGTTGATTTGCCGGCATTGGGGATACCGATTATCATGGTACGCAGGGTTTCGATGCGAATTCCTCTATCCTTCTGACGAGCCAATTTGTCAGCCATCAGTTTCTTAGCGGCATCTGTCACCTTTTTAACGGCAGACTGTTCTTTAGAATTAAGAGCCAAAGTAGGAATTCCTTGACCTTCAAAATAAGTCTGCCACTCCTTGAGACGGACAGGATCAGCTAAATCCGCTTTATTTAAAACCAAAAGCTTGGGCTTTTCTCCTACAATTTTAGTTAGCATGGGATTTTGACTAGATAAAGGGAGACGGGCATCAACCAAGACAGTCACAAAATCAACAAACTTAATACTTTCTTGGACCTGTCTCCGAGCTTTGGACATATGCCCAGGAAACCATTGAATCGTTGCCATATTTTTTCCTTTCAGCGAATATCTTTTAGAATATTTTCATCTTTAACTATTTTAACATATTTCTAGAATTTAAGAGGGAGAATCCAAAACGGACAACTCAGCATCTCCTAAAACAAAGAAAAAAGCCTCTATGGGCTTTAGCATTTATCTAACTTGTTCAAAGTGAAGGTGTACTGCAATATGATCTCCATAACCACTGCGCTCCAAATCACGTTGTAAACGATAGGAGATGTAATGTTCAGCAATAGTAATGTAGCCTGCTCCCAAGAGACGGCTTTCAACCATTGATTGAATCATACTAATAGTTGCTCTCTCTACTTTTGCTTCTTGCAAATCAAGAACAACCTTTTTTGTAACTTGTGCCAAATTTTGCCGTAAATCATCAGTCAAAACATAGACTGTCTGAGCAGCCTTTAAGACAGCTTGATAGATTTTATCCGGATCAAAATCTACAACTTCACCACTGCGCTTAATTACTTGCATAATAAACTCCTTTATTTATCTATTTCTAATATAATGTAAGTCACTGACATGACTTCTGCCAATCTAGTTCTTTACAGCCTGCTCAAAAAGAAAACTCAAAGCTAGACCATACCTTAACATTATATAATTTTTTCCAATATTTTTCAAAGGTAGCTTTCTTTTTTAGACTTTAAAAAGCGAAAAAGAAAGGAAAGCACTTGGCAATCCTTTCTAAAAAATATTTTGTTTTAATTTCATCAATCAATAATCCGGTCTCAGGACACCTTTAACAGTCTCTTTGGTTGCTTGGTAGTCACCATCAACCACGACCTTAATAATGCGTTTGGCATCTTCTTCAGGTGCAGGCACAAGTGGTAAGCGAGTTGGGCCTGCCGCAAAGCCCAAGTAATTAAGAACAGCCTTGACTGGAGCTGGGCTCGGGTAAGAGAAAAGAGCATTGACTTTGGGAATGAATTTCCGTTGAATAGCTGCTGCTTTTTTGATGTCATTGTGCTCAATTGCGTCCAGCATTTCAAACATTTCATCACCGTTTGTGTGAGAAGCAACAGAGATAACTCCATCAGCCCCCAGATTCATAGCATGAAAGGCATCACCGTCCTCACCGGTATAAATCAGAAATTCCTCTGGACGATGCTCAATCAAATAAGCCATATTAGCAAGACTAGTACATTCTTTAACACCGATAATATTTGGATGTTCTGCCAATCTCAGCATGGTCTCAGGAGTCATCTCAACTACTACCCGTCCTGGTATATTGTAGATAATGATAGGCAGGTTTGAAGCATCCGCAATAGCTTTAAAGTGCTGGTACATGCCTTCCTGTGAAGGTTTATTATAATAAGGAACAATAGCCAAACCAGCTGCAAAACCACCAAAGGCATCTACTTCTTTGACAAATTCGATAGAGTCACGTGTTTCATTGGTACCAACACCCGCTATTAAAGGCACACGACCTTTAACAACCTTTTGAACAGCCGCAAATAATTCCAATTCTTCATCATGAGTCAGAGTGGGACTTTCTGCTGTTGTACCCGCCAATAAAATACCATCCGTGTGGTGAGCCAGAAGATGCTCTATTAAGTCAGGAATGGCTTCAAAATTAATTGATCCATCTTCATGAAAGGGTGTAATGAAAGCAGTGATTATTTTACAATTAAGCAAATCTTTATAAGCCATATGAAAACCTTTCTATATAAGGAAAGGAGGCTTAAAGAATTTCTTCTTAGCCTCTTTTTTTATAGCAAAACTTGTTTGAGGTTTAATTGACTTAATGATACTAGTCATTTATCAGTTATCTCATCTAGAATCTAAAAAAACCAGAAACATTAAAATTCAAACTAGCTTTATTCTATGTAAAAACTATCAAGTTTTTTATAAACCTTTTATTTTAACTCGTAAACAAGTTCTTCAGTCGGACGAACTAAGCCACGCTCATGCAAGCTTTCAGCAATTTGTACTGAGTTCCAAGCAGCTCCCTTAAGAAGATTATCAGATACGATCCACATATGAACGCCATTTTCAACATCTAGATCCTTGCGAACACGACCAACAAAGGTTTCTTTTCTACCTACTGCGTTAACAGCTTGTGGATAGACTTGATGGGCGACATCATCTTCTAAAACTGTACCTGGAAAGGCTGCAATAGCCGCCTTTATTTCTTCGATAGAGGCAGTTTCTTTAGTTTCGATATAGACAGCTTCAGAATGCGCTGATAAGACAGGAATACGGACACAAGTAGCAGAAACTTTAACAGATTCATCTTCTAAGATTTTCTTAGTCTCCTTGGTCATTTTCATTTCTTCATAAGTATAGTCATTGTCCGTGAAAACATCTATTTGTGGCAATGCATTAAACGCAATTGGATAATGCTTCTTGTCCCCACCAGAAGGCAAGATATTAGCAGTCAAATCCTTTGGATCAACACCATCATTTAATACCTGACGCAACTGATCCTGCGTTTCCAAAATTGCACCCATACCAGCACCAGATACAGCCTGATAGGTTGATACAATCACGCGCTCAATTCCCCATTTATCAGCGATTGCTTTCAACGGAAGCATCATTTGAATCGTAGAGCAGTTTGGACAAGAAATAATTCCGTTGTGACGGTCCAAGGCATGGGCATTAACCTCTGGTACTACTAATGGAGTCTTGCTGTCTTGGCGGAAGTAAGAAGTATTATCAACAACTACTGCCCCGGCCTTAACCGCATAAGGAGCATACTTTGCTGAAGTCGAGCCACCAGCAGAAAAAAGAGCAATGTCAACGCCATCAAAAGCAGTTTCAGTAGTCTCTTCAATTACAATGTCTTGCCCCTTAAACTGCAAAATCTTTCCAGCCGAACGTGCAGACGCTAAAAAGCGCACTTTATCGATAGGAAGAATTGATTCTTCCAACATTTTAATCATCTGAGCTCCAACGGCTCCAGTAGCACCCACTACAGCAACTGTATATCCCATACAAACTACCTCTGAATTTTCTAAAAATTTTGTATATTCTATAATTATACTATTTTTTAAAAAAATTGTAAATCCAATCTGAGACTATAAAGGGATAAAATTGAATTTTTTTGTTCTTAAATATGTTATATATTTTACATAAAATGATTCATCTACATCAACATACACAACATCTCTTACCTTTAAATAAATCTTTATAAGGTTACTGCTTTTCCCTCACGAACAAAACTGCATCCATTGCTCTATTACTCAACTGCCTTCTGCGAAGTCATTTCATCAAGAGCAATAGCACTCTCAACGCCGACCGTATCAGCATCAATTTCTCTAAGTTCGGCTACGACTAACCATCTTGCCTCTCTAAGAGAGCTTACAAGGTTTACAGCTTTTGTTCTCACGAACAAAACTGCATCCATTGCTCTATGACTCAACTGCCTTCTGCGAAGTTATTTCATCAAGAGCAATAGAAAATCCCCAATCCGTAGACTGGGGATTCGAGGCATCTTTCGATGAGAACAGCTGGTTCACACAACTGCTCAAGGTCCGCTCCTGCGTTACAATTGAATGTAGACCTCCTCAGCGCAAAAGGCTCCTAGGAGCCAATCGACTCATCGCATGAACCTAATATACCATGAAGGAACTCAATCTGTCAAGAAGATATATACTTACTTCCCTCTCGAACACTAAGTGCAGCCATTTCTGCCTGATGCCGCTCGATAAAATCTCTGACCCAGTTTGGATTGGTTTTGGAATAATCTCTCAGCGCCCAGCCAATAGCCTTGTTAATAAAGAATTCTGTTTGACCCAAATTATTTACTAAAATCTTCTCCAAGAGCTCCGTGTCTGTTTCTTCTTTTCGCAATAGCTGATGATCAATAGCCAAGCGCCGCAACCAGATATCCTCATCACAACTCCAGGATAAAATAGTAGCTTTGGTTTCTGGAAATCGGGCAATAATGGATCCGACCAAGCGGTCTAGAAAGTCAACTGTATCCCACCAAGATTTTGTTTGGGCAAGTTTTTTTAAATCTGGCAAGTCAGATGGTGTCAATAGTTTCTTGCGAATCTCCAGATAGTCGAGCGCTACGTACTGCAATTCTCGATAAGGATTATTCCAAGCTTCATTTATAAAATTCCAGTCAATAACACAGTCAGTCTGTTGTTTGAAAAAAGCTTTTACGAGCTTCCGTCTAGCTGGAGTCTTGACTCCTAGAAACTCAAATTTATTTTTCATATAGGCTTTCATAGCCACTGCATCATCAGAGTTAGCTACAGCTTTTAACTCTTTTACCAATTCCTCTACATTCATAGCTTACTCCAGCAATTCGCGGTCATAAATAGTGTAGTCACAGCGGTAAATCACGAGGCGCTTTCCATCAATCAGTAATTCAGAAGTTTTAGGAGCATCAGATTTATCAAGAGAGACACGGTCGCCAGCATAAGCCGCTAGCGGAGTTCCGTTTTGAGAGCGAATCAAAATGACTTTTTTCTTTCCGGTAAAGTCGTTTTTAAAGGCTGAAATCATGCGATTTAAAACGGGAACAGAATGGCTATTCTCCTCAACATCTGTTGTCTTTTGATACTGGGCAAATACGTCTTTCAAGCCTTTTTCTTCTGCAATCAGGGAAGAACCCATATGGTCAATCTCGTACTTACCCAAGGTTATTTTGAGAACTGATGAATCTTCTTTAGAATTCCCTTCCGCATCAACGGAGTCAAACTCCTCGTTACGAGAGATGGATAGGGACTTACCTGACATCTGGTCAATAAGCTGAGAATTTTCATCATAGGTGCGAACTGTCATCTCTAAACCAATCCATTCCTCCTTGGCATTTTTAATCCAGTTCTCAATCATCTGACAACCAGATAAGGTAATTAAACCAATGGTTAACAACAAAATAATTAGATATTTCTTTTTCATACTTCCTACTCCTTTTCTTTTAAAAGCTTGATTGGTCTAGCTTCCTTGTCTAAAGACTTTTGTAGCCAAACAATATCGTGCCAACGGTTGAATTTATAGCCAATTTTAGGGAAATGCGCCACCTGCTGATAGCCTCTTTTTCTATGCAAAGCCAGACTAGCCTCGTTTGGCAAAGAAATACAGGCTAGAAAATGGATATAACCCATCTGCTCTAACATTTCTTCCAAAGCATCATAAAGCTTACTGCCGACTCCTTTCCCTCTAGCATCTTGACTGACATAGACGGATAATTCTACCGCCCAATCATAGGCTGCATGCGCATAATAAGTCGAAGCATAAGCATAACCTAAGACTACACCATCTTCTTCTGCGACCAGGTAAGGATATTTTCCCAACGTTTTCTCAATTCTAGTTGTAAAATCCTCAACTGTCGGCACTTCATATTCAAAAGTAATGGCTGTATTCTCGGACATAAGGCGCATAAATATCTAACAAGGATCTAGCATCTGATGGCTTAGCTAATCTAATCTCCATAATGACTCCATGTTCTCAGTATTTTCATTATTATACCAAAAAAGACTCGTAACGAGTCTTTTAAACCATGATCAAAATAGACCAATTGCTGTACCGTCTGCTGCCACATCCATATTGAGTGCAGCTGGGCGTTTCGGCAATCCTGGCATGGTCATGACATCTCCTGTCAAAGCCACGATAAAGCCTGCCCCAAGTTTTGGTACCAATTCACGAATGGTGATTTCAAAGTTTTCTGGCGCACCCAGAGCAACAGGATTATCTGAGAAGCTATACTGCGTTTTGGCCATACAGATTGGCAGCTTGTCCCAGCCGTTTTTGATAATTTCCCGAATCTGAGTTTGCGCTTTTTTCTCAAAGTTCACTTTGGAACCACGATAGATTTCTCTGACAATTTTCTCGATTTTTTCTTCAATAGATAAATCATTGTCATATAGGCGAGTGTAATGAGCAGGCACTTCAGCAATGGTTTTGACTACAGTCTCAGCCAAAGCTACACCACCTTCGGCACCATCAGCCCAGACGCTAGCTAACTCAACCGGTACCTTGATTTCTGCACAAAGTTCCTTCAAAGCTGCGATTTCAGCTTCTGTATCAGTGACAAATTCGTTAATCGCAACAACTGCTGGTACTCCAAATTTACGGATATTCTCAACGTGGCGTTTGAGATTGGCAAAGCCAGCTCTGACAGCTTCAACATTTTCTTCCGTGAGTGCATCCTTAGCCACGCCACCATTCATCTTGAGAGCGCGTAAAGTCGCAACAATTACGACCGCATCAGGAGAGGTTGGCAAGTTCGGAGTTTTAATATCCAAGAATTTCTCAGCACCAAGGTCCGCACCAAATCCTGCTTCTGTCACCGTATAATCGGCCAAGCGCAGCGCTGTGCTAGTCGCCAAAACAGAGTTACAGCCGTGGGCGATATTAGCAAACGGTCCACCATGAACAAAGGCTGGTGTCCCGTAAATAGTCTGTACCAGATTTGGCTTAATCGCATCTTTCAAGACCAAAGCCAAGGCACCTTCGACTTCAAGATCACGAACATAAACTGGTGTACGATCATAGCGATAGCCAATAACAATGTTGGCCAAGCGCTTTTTCAAGTCTTCAATATCCGTAGCTAAGCAAAGAATAGCCATAATTTCAGATGCGACTGTGATATCAAAGCCATCTTCGCGTGGAATACCGTTAACTGGGCTGCCTAAACCAACAGTCACATGACGAAGAGCTCGATCATTCAAGTCAACCACCCGCTTCCAGATAATGCGCCGCTGATCGATTCCCAGAGTATTTCCCTGATGCAAGTGGTTATCGATCAAGGCAGACAGGGCATTGTTGGCAGTCGTAATAGCATGCATGTCTCCAGTAAAATGCAAGTTAATATCTTCCATAGGTAGAACTTGCGCATAGCCACCACCAGCTGCTCCTCCTTTGATCCCCATAACAGGACCCAAAGAAGGTTCACGAATGGCAATCATAGTTTTCTTGCCAATCTTATTCAAGGCATCTGCAAGACCAATGGTAATAGTTGATTTTCCTTCGCCTGCTGAGGTCGGATTAATAGCCGTTACTAAAATCAACTTGCCAACAGGATTTTTCTCTACCTCAGAAATCTTATCAAAGCTAAGCTTAGCCTTGTACTTACCATACAGTTCCAAGTCATCATAGTCAATGCCAATTTTTTTCACCACATCCACTAAAGGCTGTAATTCAATACTTTGAGCAATTTCGATATCTGTTTTCATCAAATTCTCCTTCATCCATTTAGTATATAAATTATAACAAAAAAGAGTAAAAACTACATAATTTAACTCTTTTTTAAAAATATTGTTCGTGTTTTGTTTTACGAAAATTAGAATTCATCAGATAAAATTATGAAATTTACATAAATCTCTATAGTAATCTAAAAATTAAGTTGTAATAGCTTTAATCAAAAAATCCGCTCAAAAGAATCTCAGGATGGTATTTATTTAAAACATCGTAGATATCATACTGATCTTCATCTAATTTATCAATTGAAAATTCGTAATCAGGACCAGCTTGGGTATAAGGACAAATATAATGCTTTACACTTCTATGTCCTTCAGAACTATATTCGGAACGTTTCTTATAAGAAATTCTTTGAATATCTTTCCATGGAATGCTAATTTGATCATCATCAATGCGAAAGACGAACTCATCTTTTGTCCCAGCTAGAATTGATACCTTACTTTCTTTTTCTTTAAATATATTTTTTATTAGATAGAGTATAATTCCGCCAAAGATCGCAGCTAAGAATATAATCATTAAGGTAGAGTGAGACAAATCATGCTCTATGCCCTTATCAATATCCATGTATATACTTATAAAAGCAACAATTCCAAATCCAAACATGACCAATATAAACATCAAATTTGTGAAATAAAAATTCGAACCAGCGTAATATTCAAACTGATATTTCTCTTTCTCCATACTCTCTCCTTTTTCAATGACATACAATCATTCATCCAGAATCTTGATAAGAAACAAGTAACTTCAAGCTGTTTTCAAAATTTTAATTCTCTGTAGCTTTCTGTAAATATAAATATTTTACTAAATTTACTTTTTCTTGTAAAATAAGGCTATGAATATATTGATTACTTCAGGCGGAACAAGCGAAAAAATCGATCGGGTCCGCTCTATTACCAATCATTCAACTGGACAGTTAGGAAAAATTATAGCTGAAACTTTCCTAAACAAAGGCGATCGAGTGACTCTAGTAACGACTTCCAAGGCTGTCCGTCCTCTACTACATCCCAATCTTACTACAGTAGAAATTGAAAATGTCGCAGAGCTTCATGAAAAGCTGGAGCAACTTGTACACACGCACGATGTACTAATTCATGCTATGGCAGTTTCTGACTACACTCCAGTTTATATGACAGGCTTTGATAAAGTTTTAGCTAGCTCTGACCTTACAGAATTACTGAATAAGTCTAACTCGGAAAGCAAGATTTCTTCTCAGGATGATGTCCAGGTTCTTTTCCTAAAAAAGACACCAAAGATTATCAGCCTGGTAAAACAATGGAATCCCGACATTCGCTTGATTGGATTCAAACTCTTGGTTGATGTTTCTAAGGAAAAGTTACTTGAGACTGCGCGAGCCAGTCTCCAAAAAAACAAAGCAGATATTATTGTTGCCAATGATTTAAATAAAATTACTGAGAAAGGGCATGAAGCTTATCTAGTTGAAAAAGATAAGGTGACTCAAGCACATTCCAAGCTTGAGATTGCTCAGCTCCTCTACCAATATATCCACAGGGAGGCAAAAACATGACTCAGATTACTCTAGCAGTTAGTGGTAGCATATCAGCCTACAAGGCAGCAGATATTACTAGTCGCCTAAAGAAAGAGAACTTTGATGTGGCTGTCCTCATGACTCAAGCTGCGACAGAATTTATCACACCTCTAACTCTGCAAGTCTTATCTCAAAGGTTGGTTGGTCTCGACATCATGCAAGAGCCTGATCCTAGCAAGGTCAACCACATTAACATTGCCAAGGAGACTGATCTCTTTTTACTAGCTCCTGCAACAGCCAATACCATCGCTAAATTAGCAAATGGTCTAGCTGATAATATGGTAACAGCCACTGCTCTGGCCTTACCTATTCAAACCAAGAAAATTTTGGCACCAGCTATGAACACTCAAATGTATGAAAATCCTATAACACAACAAAACATAGACCGGCTTAAACTAACTGGCTGGAAGACTATTGAACCGCGTGAAGCGATTTTAGCCTGTGGCGATCAAGGAAAAGGCGCTCTGGCTGAGATTGACACAATTATTGATACAGTAAAGGAACTTATTTATGAAAAAACAGTCTAAAATTGCTCAAATTGCTATCTTCTTTGCCATTATGTTGGTACTGCATCTGCTTAGCTCAGTGATTTTCAACCTTCTGCCAGTACCAATTAAACCAACGATTATTCATATACCTATTATTATCGCTAGTATCCTTTACGGTCCTCAGGTTGGAATGGTCTTAGGTTTCTTAATGGGATGTATTAGTGTGATTACTAACACCATAGTACTTATTCCTAGTAGCTATCTTTTTAGCCCTTTTGTACCAAACGGAAATCTACATTCGCTTATGATCGCTATGGTGCCCCGCATTTTAATCGGTCTCACTCCTTATCTTGTCTACAAAGTCCTACATAACAAACTTGGTTTAGCTATAGCTGGAGCAGTTGGTTCTGCTACTAATACCATCTTTGTCTTGGGAGGAATCTTCTTCCTATTTTCAAATGTCTATCAAGGAAGTATCCAAGCTATGCTTGCTGTTGTTTTATCCGCAAATTCAATTGCAGAGTTACTTATTTCGGTAGTCTTGACAACAACTATCGTTCCTGCACTTGAAAAAGTTAAGCAATAATCTTCTAATCAACAATCTTGTAAGGGCAGTTATCTTTCTGTCCTTTTTTTGAATTTCTCTATATGATTTATTTGAAATTCTTGAAAAATTTTTTTCAAAAGTATTCCATCATTTTCTATATCTGACCTTTCAAAATAAGTGAAAATATGCTACAATGAAAGCGATTAGATATATTCAAGAGTGGGATGATTTATCATGATTTTCCTCTCTTCATTTTTTAAAAAAAGGAGACTTCATCTATGACTTATCAAGATAACTTCCAAAAATGGCTTGATTTTGCTGATTTACCAGACTATCTTCGCCAAGACTTAAACAATATGGACGAAAAAACAAAGGAAGATGCCTTCTATACCAATCTTGAATTTGGTACTGCAGGTATGCGTGGATTAATCGGCGCTGGTACAAACCGCATCAACATCTATGTTGTTCGTCAAGCAACTGAAGGATTGGCTCGTTTGATTGAGTCAAAAGGTGGAAATGAAAAAGAACGTGGTGTGGCAATTGCCTACGATAGTCGTCACTTCTCACCTGAGTTTGCCTTTG
>ERZ773042.800-NODE-800-length-20124-cov-13.212118_pt1 | contig 20124 bp, 16 predicted proteins | sample MGYA00511664_ERZ773042 | MGnify/ENA primary metagenome ERZ773042 (study PRJEB29015, sample SAMEA2737984) | human oral metagenome | biome: human oral; feature: human-associated habitat; material: dental | place: China | collected 2036 ... | reverse complement strand
GCCAGCTGTGGATGGCCAGAAAACGCGCCACGCTGCCGATGGCGTCGACCGGGCTGTTGACCAGATCGATGCGGCCATCACCGTCGAAGTCGGTGGCATAGCTGCGGATGCTGCCGGGCATGAACTGCGGGGTGCCGATGGCGCCGGCGTAGGAGCCCCGAGGAGCCATCGGATCCAGGCCGTTCTCGCGGCAGTACAGCAGGAACTGCTCCAGCTCCTTGCGGAAGTAGGCGGCGCGCGGCGGAAAGTCGAAGGCCAGCGTGGAGAGCGCCTGGATGGTGGGGAATTTGCCGGTGTTGCGACCGTAGAGGGTTTCCACGCCGATGATGGCGACGATGATCTCGGCGGGCACGCCATGTTCCTGCGTGGCGCGTTCCAGTGCGCCGGCATGCTGTTCCCAGAACTTCAGGCCGCCATCGATGCGCACCGGCTGCAGGAAGCGGGCCCGGTAGGTCTGCCAGTCAGGCAGCTTGGGGGCCGGGGGCGGCATGGTGGGGGCTGCGCCTGCGGGCGTGGCGTCACCGGCCGGGGCTGGCACGGGGGGCGGCGGAGGCGGGGGCGACACGACGTCGTCCTGGGGGCCCGCCTCGTCAGCGGTTGGAGCGGTCGGGGCGCTGGTGAGCGCGTTGAACTGCACGGAGATCCTTGATCCGGGTGGGCGCGTCGTACAGGGGACGGCGTGCCCAACCTTGTCCACAATCCAATGGCCCGCCGACGTGCGAGCCTTAGGTTCCATCACACCGGCGAGTCGCTGAGTTGTCAATGGAGAACACGGTGATTCTCTCTGTGAGATCGGGCAAAAGTAGTCGGGGACGGGGCGGCGTGGTGCTCCAGGACGGTAGGTAAGCGCCCCTTGCGTCCTCTGGGAGGTGTTTCCTGCCGGGACGGGGCTGGTGGTCTGGCTTGGGGCCGCCTACCGGCAGGCACCGGTCGTTTCCTGCCGGGACGGGTCTGATGGTGCTGCTGCTCTCCCGGCGTCCTCGGGGGTGGTGGTCGCGCTCCTCGACGAGACAGCTCAGGCGCCGCGCCGGGCCCTCACCGCTCGAGCTCGCGGACAGCGCCCGCGCGGAGCGCTGGCGTCCTCCCCGAGGACGGCCTGAGGCCCACCTTCGGGCGACCCACGCACCGGACGAGCAGCCCCTGTGTACGGAGCTGTCCTGGCGATCGGGACCTCTACGTGTGGGGCGGGTCCGTAGCCCCTGCAATACGGGGCCGTCCCCGCGAACTTCACGGCTACCCCGGCGCCAGCCACCATAGCCCCTGCAATACGGGGCCTGGTCGGACCCGCCCAGGGGCAGGAGGAGCATCACGGTCCCAGGCACCCTCGTGCCGCTACGGCTCCGGTGCCGCCTAGGGGCGAGGCGGGGCCGGGCGCGGATACACTGCCGCCATGTCCACCATCTCCACCGACGAGGTAGCCCGCGTCGCGGCGCTCGCACGGGTGGCGCTGAGCCAGGAGGAGGTGACGCGCCTGGCAGGTGAGCTGGACGCCGTCGCCTCGTCCTTCGCCCGGGTCACCAGCGTGGTCACGCCCGACCTGCCTGCCACCTCCCACCCGGTCCCCCTGACCAACGTGCTCCGCCAGGACGTTCCCGGCCCCACCCTGGACGTCGACGAGCTCCTTGCCGGTGCCCCGGCAGCCGAGGACTCCATGTTCCTCGTGCCCCAGATCCTCGGGGAGGAGTGAAGGACCGATGACCTCTTCCACACTTTCCTCGCTCGTGCGCGCCACCGCCGCCGAGCAGGCCGCTGCCCTCGCCTCCGGCGAGGTCTCCTCCCGCGAGCTGACCCAGGCGCACCTGGACCGTGTGTCCGCCGTTGACGACGCCGTGCACGCCTTCCTGGACGTGGACGCCTCTAGGGCCCTGGCCGACGCCGACGCCGCCGACGCCGTACGGCGCCAGGGGGCGGCCGGTGAGCTCACCGGGGTACCCGTGGCCGTCAAGGACCTCATCTGCACCAGGGGACAGGTGACCACCGCGGCCTCACGGATCCTCGCTGGCTGGGTCCCGCCCTACGACGCCACCCTGGTGACCAACCTGCGTGCCGCCCACCTGCCGGTCCTGGGCAAGACCAACCTGGACGAGTTCGCCATGGGCGGCTCCACCGAGCACTCGGCCTTCGGGCGGACCTCCAACCCCTGGGACCTGGGGCGGATCCCCGGGGGCTCCTCGGGCGGCTCGGCGGCGGCCCTGGGGGCCTTTGAGGCGCCCCTGGCGGTGGGCACCGACACAGGTGGCTCCATCCGCCAGCCTGCCGCCGTCACCGGCACCGTGGGGGTCAAGCCCACCTACGGCACGGTCTCACGCTTTGGCGTCATCGCCATGGCCTCCTCCCTGGACACCCCCGGCCCCATGGCCCGCACCGTCCTGGACACCGCCCTGCTGCACGACGTCATCGCCTCCTACGACCCCCTGGACTCCACCTCGCTCAGTGACGCCCCCCGGGGCATGGCCGCCGTCGTGCGCGCCGCACGGGCCGGGCGCGACCTCAGCGGGCTGCGCGTGGGTGTGGTCCGCGAGCTCGACGGCGGAGAGGGCTACCAGCCTGGCGTCGTGGACTCCTTCCACGCGGCTCTGCACCTGCTGGAGGAGGCCGGGGCCCAGGTCGAGACGGTCTGCCTGCCGCACCTGGAGTACGCGCTGGACGCCTACTACCTCATTATGCCCGCCGAGGCCTCCTCCAACCTGGCCCGCTACGACGGCATGCGCTACGGCCTGCGGGTGGAGCCCGCGCAGGGCCCCGTCACCGCCGAGACCGTCATGGCCGCCACCCGCGGCGCCGGCTTCGGTGACGAGGTCAAGCGCCGCATTATCCTGGGTACCCACGTGCTGAGCGCCGGCTACTACGACGCCTACTACGGGAGTGCCCAGAAGGTGCGCACACTCGTCCAGCGCGACTTCGCCGCCGCCTGGGACGAGGCGGACGTCCTGGTCTCACCCACCGCGCCGGTGACGGCCTACAGGTTCGGGGAGAAGGACGACCCGCTGACCATGTACAAGCTGGACGTCACCACGATCCCGGCGAACCTGGCCGGCGTCCCGGGGATGAGCCTGCCCTCGGGTCTGGTCGACGGCCTGCCGGTCGGCTTCCAGATCCTGGCCCCGCAGCGTGCCGACGACCGCCTCTACCGCGTGGGCGCCGTCCTGGAGGCCGCCCTGGAGGACAGGTGGGGTGCCCCCCTGCTCTCCCGGGCCCCCGCCCTGCCCGAGGCCGCCCCCGGCCAGGGCGCCGTATCTGAGGAGGAGAACTGATGGACGAGCTCATGGACTACGACGAGGCGGTGCGCCGCTACGACCCGGTCCTGGGGCTGGAGGTGCACGTCGAGCTGGGCACCGCCACCAAGATGTTCGACGCCGCCCCCAACGTCTTCGGGGCGCGACCCAACACCATGGTCACCCCCACCAGCGTGGGGCTTCCCGGCTCACTGCCCGTGGTCAACGGCAAGGGGGTGGAGTACGCCATCCGTATCGGCCTGGCCCTGGGCTGCCAGATCGCCGAGTCCTGCCGCTTCGCGAGGAAGAACTACTTCTACCCAGACCTGGCCAAGGACTTCCAGACCTCCCAGTCCGACGAGCCCATCGCCTACGACGGAGCCCTGGAGGTCGAGCTGGAGGACGGTACCTTCTTCACCGTCCCCATTGAGCGGGCCCACATGGAGGAGGACGCCGGGAAGAACACCCACGTGGGTGGGGCTGACGGCCGTATCGAGGGCGCCAGCCACTCCCTGGTGGACTACAACCGTGCTGGCGTGCCCCTGGTGGAGATCGTCACCCGCCCTATCGAGGGCGCGGGCGAGCGGGCCCCTGAGGTCGCGGCCACCTACGTGCGGACCCTGCGCGACATCTTCCGGGCCCTGGGGGTCTCCGAGGCGCGTATGGAGCGTGGCAACGTGCGTGCTGACGTCAACGTCTCCCTGCGTGAGTCCCCCGACGCCCCCCTGGGTACCCGTACCGAGACCAAGAACGTCAACACCTTCCGCGGTATTGAGCAGGTTGTCCGCTACGAGATCCGGCGTCAGGCGGCGGTCCTCGCCTCCGGGGGGACGGTGCTGCAGGAGACCCGCCACGGCCAGGCCGACGGCACCACCCGCCCCGGTCGCGTCAAGTCCGATGCGGACGACTACCGCTACTTCCCTGAGCCCGACCTCGTCCCCGTGGCCCCCAGTCGTCAGTGGGTCGAGGAGATCCGGGCCGTCCTGCCCGAGATGCCCGCTGCCAGGCGGCGGCGTCTGAAGGCCGAGTGGTCCCTGTCCGACTCCGAGATGCGTGACGTGGTCAACGCCGGTGCGTTGGAGCTGGTCGAGGCCACCACGGCTGCCGGTACGAGTGGCCAGGCTGCCCGTAAGTGGTGGATGGGGGAGCTCTCCCGCGCCGCCAAGGAGCGTGGGGTCACGCTGGAGGACCTGCCCGTCACCCCGGCGCAGGTCGCCCAGCTCCAGTCCCTGGTGGACAGCGGGCGCCTTACCGACAAACTGGCACGTCAGGTCCTGGAGGGTGTCCTGGCCGGGGAGGGTGACCCCGAGGCCGTGTCCGCCGCCCGGGGCCTGGAGGTGGTCTCCGACGACGGCGCCCTGCTGGCTGCGGTTGACCAGGCCCTGGCCGACAACCCCGACGTCGCGGAGAAGATCCGTGGCGGCAAGGTCCAGGCCGCGGGTGCCATTGTCGGCGCGGTCATGAGGGCCACCCGGGGCCAGGCCAATGCCAGGCGGGTACGTGAGCTCATTATGGAGCGGGTGAGTGCCTGAGCTGACGTCCGCAGGCTTATTCAAGGAGTGGTGTCCGGTCCGGGGGGGAGGCGTGGACTCACCCCGGACCAGGGGAGAGGGGCCACGTCGTCCGGGGTGGAGGCGTGGAGGGTTGCCATAATCCTCTCGGAGCGTGCGTCGTGGCCCCGTCCGCGGGGGGCCTGCGTCGAGGCGGCTGCTGGGCCGGACGGACATTGCGCCCGGGTCAGCTTGCGGACCGCAGACGTCGGAAGGACGGCTCTGCCGCGCAGGTATCACTCATGCATGGGCCCCGCTGGCCCAGGGAGGACTGCGTGTCCCTCTACCTGGGGGACTGCCGCGACGACGGGCCCCGCTGGCACAGGGAGGACCGGCCCCGCGGCCCAGGGCCAGGGGTCGGCGCGGGTCTGGACGTGCCGGGCCGGGGGACCGGCCCCGTAGCCCAGGGGAGGACCTCCAGGGGAGGATCTTCTGAGCCGTGTAGCAGGTGCCGACGCGGCGCAACCTGGGGTGGAGGGACCGCCCCACAGAAGGCGGACGACACGTGCGATAAGGGCGCACAGGCTCCCAGCCCCGGGTCTGCCGGTGCTCTCACGGGCTGGTGGTGCAAGACACCTCCTGCGCCGCCAGCCCGTCGCTACCGGGACGGCTTGAGGCGGATGACCGTGGAGGTCAGGAGCCGTAGAGGGTTGATGTAGCTCTTCCGGCCGGTGCGCGCACCCCAGTGAAGGGCGTCCACCCCGTCGGTACGGTGGCCAGCCAGGAGCGTGCCGATCACCTGCCCGGCCTCCACGTGGTCCCCGGCCTGCACGCAGGGCTCTACCGGCTCGTAGGTGGTACGGATTCCGTCGGCGTGGTCGATCGAGACCACCGGCCGCCCGGCCACGGGCCCGGAGAAGGCCACCGTCCCTGCTGCCGCGGCACGTACCGGGGAGCCTGCGGCCAGGGCCAGATCCACTCCCCGGTGCCCGCGCAGCCAGTCGTGGGCGGGCGGGTCAAAGGAGGCTAGGACGGCGACCGGGCCCCCTGTCGGCCAGGTGTAGCGCACCCGGGGTGAGCGCTGGGGGAGGGGCGCCGGGTCGCTCTGACCGCTCCCTGGGACCGATACCCCCGCGGCGTCCGGCACGAGCCAGGTGGCGTCTGAGACCGTCAGCCCCGCCACAGGAGCCGTCTGGCCGTGTGCGAGGACGGTGGGGTGGGCGCCAGCCGTCGTTCCCGTGACGGGCGTGCTCCCCGGGACCGGGGGCGGCTTGGGGGCCGTGGGCCGGGGCGGGCTGCCCGGCTCCGTCGGCCCAGCCGTTTCCGCCGGGCCAGCAGGAACCGGTGGGCTGGCCGGGCCGGGCGCGTCAACGGAGACGGTCGGGTCGCCGGGGACAACCGGGGCGGGCACCGGGGAGGACGCCAAGGACACCGTGGTGGAGTAAGGGAAACGGCCCTGGGTGGGGGTGGTCGGGGGCTGGGGCCCTGGGGCCGGGGCGATGACGTCGTGTCCGCCGCCCGGGATCATGGTCCTCTCGGCCGGGGCGGGTCGAGGCCCTACCTGTCCGGGTGGCGGATCCGGGCTGGTGGACCTGGAGTGAGGGGACGCCGCCGGTGCCGAGGACGAGAGCAGGAGCAGGGCGGCGGCCAGGAGCACCAGGCCGGAGACCCTCCGGGCGCGGGCGGGCTGGACTGGCTGAAGAATATGTGTGAAGTGTGTCATGGCCATATGCTGTGCCTAGCGCGTCCCACGTTTCACCTGCGATGCCTCTACCCTGTGGACAAAGAGTTGTCCACAGGCTGAGGGCGCCGAGTGACGCCGCATGATTCCGCGGTTCCTGCCTCTAAGGGGCGCTCTTATCGAGGAGGCGAGGGGTCTGGTCGGCACTGCGGCAGGGCCTGGTAGGCGGTCGCAGGCGCCGTCCTGAGAGGCTGTGATACCCTCACGCCGCAGCGTGCTGCCTGTCATCTTGGATCGACAGGTCCCAGTGCGTTGACTACGCGTGCCCGCACCTGCGAGGGCCACCAGTTACCTGGTGGGCCTGACAGGACGTCCTCTCGGATGACGCAGCCGTGGTCCCGGCCCAGCCGGGTGGCTGCGCGTCGCAGGCACCAGGCCCGTACCCGGTACCGCCCCGTCGGCGTCGGGGTCGTCCCACCTGTCCCGCACGGGCGACGGCAGGGAAGAAACCAGCCCCCGGACCCCGGCGTCAGGTCCCCGCCACGGGACGGCGGCGCCGTCGGTCCCAGAGAGACCGTGGCCCGGGCAACCTCCCGGGACCACACGAAAGGACCGTCATGGCAGTCGTGACCATGCGCCAGCTCCTCGAGAGCGGTGTCCACTTCGGGCACCAGACCCGCCGCTGGAACCCTAAGATGAAGCGCTTCATCCTCACAGAGCGCAACGGCATCTACATTATCGACCTTCAGCAGTCGGTGGACGGCATTAACGCCGCCTATGACTTTGTCAAGGAGATCGTCGCCCGCGGGGGGAACATCCTCTTCGTGGGCACCAAGAAGCAGGCGCAGGCCGCCGTGGCCGAGCAGGCCCAGCGAGTGGGTATGCCGTACGTGAACCAGCGCTGGCTGGGCGGTATGCTCACCAACTTCTCCACCGTGCACGCCCGCCTGGACCGCATGAAGGAGCTTGAGCAGATCGACTTTGACGACGTGGCCGGCTCCGGCCGCACCAAGAAGGAGCTGCTCATGATGCGCCGGGAGAAGGACAAGCTCTCCCGCACCCTGGGCGGAATCCGCGACATGGCCAAGCTGCCCGCCGCCGTCTGGGTGGTGGACACCAAGAAGGAGCACCTGGCCGTTGCCGAGGCCAAGAAGCTGGGAATCCCGGTCATCGCGATCCTCGACACCAACTGCGACCCTGACGAGGTCACCTACGGCATCCCCGGCAACGACGACGCCATCCGCTCCGTCGAGCTGCTGACCCGCGTGGTGGCCGAGGCCGTGGCGGCCGGGCTGCTTGACCCCGCCGCGGGCCGGGGCCGCACGGGTGCCAAGGAGCCCGCCGGGACCCCCGAGGACGAGCCCCTGCCCGAGTGGGAGGCCGAGCTCCTCTCCGGTACCTCCGAGGCCACGGAGAAGGCCGCCTCCGAGTAGGCCTGATCCCCAATACTTCGTCCGTCAACTCCACGATCACCAGGAGATATCCATGGCGAACTACACCACTGCTGACATTAAGGCGCTGCGCGAGAAGACCGGTGCCGGTATGCTCGACGTCAAGAAGGCGCTTGACGAGGCCGACGGCGACATTGAGAAGGCCATTGAGATTATCCGCGTCAAGGGACTCAAGGGCATTGCCAAGCGCGAGGGCCGCTCCGCCTCCGCCGGGCTCATTGTCGCCAAGGTCGTCGATGAGGCCCAGGGCCAGGTGGGCGTCCTTGTCGAGATCAACGCCGAGACCGACTTCGTGGCCAAGAACCAGAAGTTCCTGGACTACGCCGACAAGGTCCTCGCCGCCGCCCTGGCCTCCGACGCCCAGAGCGCCGAGGCGCTGGCCGAGGTCAAGGTCGACGGCACCAGCGTCAAGGACCTCACCGACTCCATGCAGGCCGTCATCGGCGAGAAGATCGTCGTGCGCCGCCTGGCCCGCCTGACCGCGCCGCAGGTGGAGCTCTACCTGCACCGCACCAACCCCGACCTGCCCGCCCAGGTGGGCGTGCTGGTGGGCACCGACGCCGCGGCCGCCCAGGTGGCCCACGACGTCGCCATGCACGTCGCCGCCTACTCCCCGGCCTACCTCAGCCGCCAGGACGTCCCGGCTGAGACCGTGGACAAGGAGCGCTCCATCGCCGAGGAGGTCACCCGCGCCGAGGGCAAGCCCGAGAAGGCCATCGCCAAGATCGTCGAGGGACGCCTGAACGGCTTCTTCAAGGAGAACGTCCTGCTGGACCAGGCCTACGCCAAGGACCCCAAGACCACGGTCGGCAAGGTCGTCAAGGCTACCGGCGGTGAGCTGACCGGTTTCGTGCGCTTCCGCGTGGGTGCCTGAGGCCGGTCCCCTGATACCGCCCAGGCGGGGCGCGCCTGTGGGCGGTGCGTGACGGCGCCGCCCACAGGCACGTTCACGAGGTGGGGGACGTTCCCGTGGGCAGTCTGGTGACCTCCTGGCGGGCCCCCCGGATCTCGCGTGCTAGATCCCCTCGTGGACGATCTTCTTAATAGTCTTCTCGTCCATGCCGGTGATGTTCTCGTCGCCGCTCTCGCCCTCGGGGGAGAGGATCCACCAGGCTGCCATGGAGCCGGCGATGACGAGCAGGGCGATACCGGCCCACAGGTTGGCGTTGACCCCGCCGGTCTTGGCGTTCTCGTCAGGACCGTTGAGGAAGGCTGAGCACAGGAGCAGGTACACGCCGATAATGCCGAGCACGGCGGCGATGACGGTGCGGATGTCCGCGAGGACCTTGAGGAACGTGTTCATAGCTGTCTCCCTGGTCAGTGGAAGATGGTGTTGAGGAGGAGGACGAGGACGGCCGAGCAGATCGCCAGGGGGACCGGCCGGCGGAACCAGGCGAGCTCGGCGCTCTTGGGGTCGGCGCGGTGCTCCTTGGGGGTCAGGGAGTAGACGAAGCCGACGAGCTCGGAGTCAGGCTTGGGCCTGGTGGCCAGCGAGACCACCACCGTCACCACCAGGTCCGTGGTGAAGGCCGCACCTGCCGCCAGGAAGGCCAGGCCCTGGCCCGGGAGGTTCAGCAGGTGCGTCCAGTGCAGGATATTGAGGGTCAGCGCCGCCAGGGTCCCTGAGACCAGGCCGATCCAGCCCGCGGTCGCCGTCGCCCGCTTCCAGAGCATGCCGACGATAAAGGTCGCGAAGAGCGGGGCGTTGAACATGGAGAACAGCTGCTGGAGGTAGTCCATGAGGTTCTCGAACTTGGAGGCGATGAACGCCGTGAGGATGGCAGTGATAGTGGCGAACGCCGTCGCGAGGTGCCCGATCCTCAGGTAGGTGGCGTCATCGGCCTTCTTATTGATGTAGCCCTCGTAGAGATCCACGGTGAACACCGTGTTGAAGGCGGAGATATTGGCTGCCATACCGGCCATGAAGGAGGCCAGCAGGCCGGTGATCGCCAGGCCCAGGAGCCCGTTGGGCAGCACGTCACGCATGAGCAGCAGGACGGCGTCGTTGTAGGTGGCGCTGCCTGCCGGGGCCTCGGTGCCCGCGATGGTCAGCTGCTTGAGGTCGATGACCTCCCTGACCAGGACGGCTGCCACCATGCCGGGGATGATCACCAGGAACGGGACCAGCATCTTGGCGAAGGTGCCGATGATCGGGGCCGAGCGCGCCGAGGAGATGGAGTCCGCCGCCATGGCGCGCTGCACCTCCACGAAGTTGGTGGTCCAGTAGCCGAAGGAGAGCACGAAGCCCAGGCCGAAGACGATGCCGATCACCGACAGGACGGGGGAGCCGAAGCCGGACAGGAGCAGACCGGGCCAGGAGTGGAGCTGGGCGGCGGGGTCGGCGTAGGTGCCCTGGGCCCCGGACACCGCCTGGGTGACCTTCTCGGTGAGCCCCTCCCACCAGCCCACCCGGTGCAGGCCCAGCAGGGTCAGGGGGAGCAGGGCCACGATAATGACGAAGAACTGCAGGACCTCGTTGTAGATGGCCGCCGACAGCCCGCCCAGGCTGATGTAGGAGAAGACGATGACGGCGGCCACGACCAGCGCCACCCACAGCGGCCAGCCCAGCAGGCGGTTGATGATCGAGCCCAGCAGGAAGAGGTTGACCCCGGCGATGAGCAGCTGGGCCAGGGCGAAGGCGATCGCGTTGATCAGGTGCGCCGTGCTGCCGTAGCGCTTGAGCATGAACTCCGGCACGGAGCGGACCTTGGAGCCGTAGTAGAAGGGCATCATGACCAGCCCCAGGAACAGCATGGCCGGGATGGCGCCGATCCAGAAGTAGTGGAAGGTCGGCAGGCCGTACTTCGCCCCGTTGGCGGACATGCCCATGATCTCCACGGCGCCGAGGTTGGCCGAGACGAAGGCGATGCCGGTCACCCAGGCGGGCAGGGAACGGCCCGAGGTGAGGAACTCGTTGGAGGAGGAGGTTCGCATCTTGGCCATGAAGCCCACGGCGATGACGAAGCCGAAGTAGATGACGATGGGGAAGTAGTCGTACCAGCGGGCGTCCAGGCGGATGGAGGATGCTGCTGGCAGCAGTAAGGGGTAGAGGGTCATGGGTAGGCTCCTGCGGTGGGGACGGCGCTCGACTGTGAGTGTCTTCACGTAGCCTAGTGGCTGGCTGGGGTTTCATCCACCGGTTCGGGGGACCTCCTTCGGCCAGACGACGGGTGGCCTCCCGTCCGTGATGACGGCGGTCAACCAGGTAGTCTCTGACAGGTAGTGCGAGCGCGAGCGTGCGCGCGACCGTACCCCAGGCCGCGGACTGACGTAAGGAGACCCGTCATGACTCAGACCCCCCAGACCGATACGTCGCGCCGTCCGCGTCGTGTCCTGCTCAAGCTCTCTGGTGAGGTCTTCGGAGGCGGCAGCGTGGGGCTGGACGCCGATGTCGTCTCCGACGCCGCCCGGCAGATCGCCCAGGCCGTGCTCCAGGGGGTCCAGGTGGCTGTCGTCGTCGGCGGAGGCAACTTCTTCCGCGGTGCCGAGCTCTCCTCCCGGGGGATGGACCGCGCCCGGGCTGACTACATGGGCATGCTCGGCACCGTCATGAACGCCCTGGCTCTGCAGGACTTCATTGAGCAGGCAGGCGTGCCCGCCCGGGTCCAGACCGCGATCGCCATGGGGCAGGTCGCCGAGTCCTACATCCCGCTACGTGCCATCCGTCACATGGAGAAGGGGCGTGTGGTGGTCTTCGGGGCGGGGGCGGGCCTGCCCTACTTCTCCACCGACACCGTCTCGGCCCAGCGCGCCCTGGAGACCCACTGCGAGGAGCTCCTGGTAGGCAAGAACGGGGTGGACGGGGTCTACACCGCCGACCCGCGTACCCACCCCGACGCCGTCAGGCTGGAGCGTCTCTCCTACGACCGGGCCCTGAGCGAGGGGCTCCAGGTCCTGGACGCCTCCGCCTTCGCCCTGTGCCGCGACAACGGCCTGACCATGCGGGTGTTCGGCATGGGCGGACGTGGGAACATCACCCGGGCCCTGCTCGGGGAGAAGATCGGTACCCTCGTGTCGGTCACCGGCGAGGCCTGAGCCCCGACCTCGGTGGCCCCACCGGCCACCACCCTCAACTTCCCGCGCCCGGCGCGGTCCCACCTACCAACCACCAGTGCAAGGAAGACCAATGATCGAAGACGTCATGCTTGAGGCCGAGGACAAGATGGAGCGTGCCCTGGAGGCCGCCAGGGGCGAGCTCGCCGCCATCCGCACCGGTCGCGCCAACCCTGCCATGTTCAACGGCATTATGGTGGACTACTACGGCGCCCCCACACCCCTCCAGCAGCTGGCCTCCCTGACCATCCCCGAGGCCCGCACCGTGCTCGTCAGCCCCTTCGACCGCTCGGCCATGAAGGCTATCACCACCGCCATCCGCGAGTCGGACCTGGGGGTCAACCCCACTGACGACGGTACCGTCATCCGCGTCACCCTGCCGGCGCTCACCGAGGAGCGTCGTAAGGACTACGTCAAGCTGGCCCGGACCCGGGCCGAGGAGTCCCGGGTCCAGATCCGCGGTATCCGGGGCAAGGCCAAGAAGGAGCTTGAGACCATCAAGAAGGACGGGGAGGCCGGTGAGGACGACGTCAAGCGCGCCGGGCACGAGCTGGACTCCCTGACGAGGCGCTTCGTCGAGCAGGTCGACGCCGCCCTGGCCGCCAAGGAGGCCGAGCTCCTAGAGGTCTGAGCCCCGCCGCTGCCCCCGCCCCGACCCCCTGCTGCCGACCGTGACCGTCCTGAGAACGCTGCTGACCCCGCCGCCGACACGCAACCACGCCCCCCTGCCCTCCACCGGGCGGGCAGGGCGCAACCTGCCTGCCGCCGTCGGGGTAGCCGCGCTGCTTATCTCCGTGATCCTGGCCTCGCTGCTCATCAACAAGGTCTTCTTCGTCGGCCTGGTGGTGGTCGCGGTCTGTGCCGCCCTGTGGGAGCTGGCCGGGGCCCTGGCCCGCAAACGCATCCGCCTGCCCCTGGCCCCTCTGTGGCTGGGCACGGTCGGCTCAGCCGTCTGCGCCTGGAACGTCGGGGCGGAGGCGGCCCTCGGCGCCTACCTGGCCACCGCCGGGGCCTGCGTCCTGTGGTGCTTCCTGGACCAGGCGGAGGCTGAGACCGGTACCGTGCTGGAGGTCCCCGGGCACGACGTCCCTCGTACCGACGCGCACGACGCCGTCCGCCGTGCGCGCTCGGTAGCCGCCTCCGCCTCCGTCCTGGCCGCCACCTACCTGCCGCTCCTGGCCTCATTCGCCCTGCTGCTGGTACGCCAGGACCACGGGGTCGGCAAGGTCATTACGCTCTTCGCTCTTCCGGTGGCCAATGACACCGGCGGGTGGTTGGCTGGTATCACCTTTGGCCGGCACCCCATGGCCCCATCGGTCTCGCCCAAGAAGTCGTGGGAGGGCTTCACGGGCTCCATGGTGGCCACGGTCGCCGTGGGCGTGCTGTGCGTGTGGGTACTGGACGGGCCACCGTGGGCGGGCGCCGTCCTGGGTGCCTGCGTGGTGGTGGTGGCCACCCTGGGGGACCTGGGGGAGTCGCTCCTCAAGCGAGACCTGGGACTCAAGGACATGGGTACCCTGCTGCCCGGCCACGGTGGCATCCTGGACCGGTTGGACTCGATCCTGGTGACCGCGCCCCTCGTCTACCTTTTCAGCCTCGCCGCCTGGTGAGCGCTCCGCCGCCCCTGGCAGGGCAGGATCCGTCCTCCCCGCCGCTTCAAGCGCCTCTTAACTGGAAGGAACCTACCGCCCGTGAGCACCTTCTCCGCACGCCGCGGCCCCCAGGGCCTCGTGCTGCGCCGCCCCGTGCCCGATGGGGTGCAGGTCATGCCCACGGACCAGCCGCCGGAAGGGGCCAGGAGTCCCGACGCCAGACCAAGGCTCTCCCTCGCCGTACCCCCTGCCCGGGGCAAGGCCCCCAGGCACCTGGCGGACCTGGACCTGGCTGGGCGCAAGTCGGCCCTGCGGGCCGTGGGCCTGCCGGCCTTCCGCGCTGACCAGCTGTCGCGCCACTACTTCACCCGGTTCACGCGGGACCCCGCTGACATGACGGACCTGCCCGCCGCCCAGCGCGGGCAGCTGGCCGCCGAGCTCCTGCCCGACCTCATCCACGAGGTGGTCGCGCTCAAGGCTGACGGGGGGCGCACCGTCAAGGAGCTGTGGGAGCTGCATGACGGCGTGCGGGTGGAGTCGGTCCTCATGGGCTACCGGGACCGCACCACCCTGTGCGTCTCCAGCCAGGTGGGCTGCGGCATGGCCTGCCCCTTCTGCGCCACCGGCCAGATGGGGCTGACCCGCAACCTGTCCACTGCCGAGATCGTGGAGCAGGTGCGCCACGCCGCCCAGGTCTCGGCCGCCGGGGGGCTGGGGGGCAGGCCCTCCCGCCTGTCCAACGTGGTCTTTATGGGCATGGGTGAGCCCCTGGTCAACTACAGGAACGTCATCGCCGCCCTCCACCGGCTCATCGACCCTGCTCCTGAGGGGTTCGGGATGAGCGCCCGCAGTATCACCGTCTCCACCGTGGGCCTGGTCCCCCTCATCAGGCGTCTGGCGGGGGAGGGGATGCCGGTGACCCTGGCGGTGTCCCTGCACGCCCCGGACGACGAGCTACGTGACGCCCTCATCCCGGTCAACTCCAGGTGGAAGGTCGGTCAGCTCCTGGACGCCGCCTACGACTACTTCCAGGCCACCGGGCGGCGGGTCTCCATCGAGTACGCCCTCATCAAGGACATGAACGACCACGCCTGGCGCGCTCAGCTCCTAGCCGACGAGCTGGGCCGCCGGGGCAGGGGGTGGGCGCACGTCAACCCCATCCCGCTCAACCCCACCCCGGGCTCTATCTGGACGGCCTCCACCCCGGCGGCGCAGGAGACCTTCGTGGAGACCCTGCGGGCCGCGGGCGTTACGACCACCGTGCGGGACACGCGCGGCAGCGACATCGACGGCGCCTGCGGCCAGCTGGCCACCGAGGCGCTCAACCAGAAAAGTTCCAGGAGGAGCAGATGAGCGACATGTTCCCCCGGGCCTCACGCCTGCGGCCGGGGTACCAGCGTGAGCAGGTGGACCGCTACTTCACGACCGCCCACGAGATCTACGACGCCGGGGAGTTCGAGGAGATGGACTCCGAGGGCGTACGGACCGTCGCCTTCGACATTGTGCGCGGAGGCTACGACCCCGACGCCGTGGACGCCGCCCTGGACCGCCTGGAGACCGCCTTCCTCCAGCGCAAACGTCAGAACTTCGTGGCCAACGAGGGGCGCGAGGCCTGGATGAGCCAGGTGGCCCAGCTCGCCACCACCCTCTACCCCCGCCTCCTGCGTCCGGCCGGGGAACGGTTCGCCCCCGCCAAGGACGGTTACAGCCGTGAGGAGGTCGACGACCTCATGGAGCGTGTCGCCGCCTACTTCGACTCAGAGGCTAAGCTCACCTCCACGGAGGTACGGGGGGCTACCTTCACCCGGGCCCGTGGCCGGAACGCCTACGACGAGGCCAGTGTGGACCGCTACCTGGCCCGTGTCGTCGAGGTCCTCCTGTCGGTGGAGTGAGAGGGGCTGTCATGAGTAGTCGCACCAGGGAGGGCGCGGAGGTGGGGACGCGCCGTCTGGTCCTCCTGGGCTCTACCGGCTCGATCGGCACCCAGGCCCTGGAGGTGGTCGAGCGCCTGGCGGCTGACGGCCTCGCTCCCCAGGTGGCAGGTCTGGCAGCTGGCGGAGGACGCCTTCCTCTCCTGGCGGAGCAGGCGGTTCGTCTCCGGGTTCCTGTCCTCGCCGTCGCCTCGCAGGCCGACGACGTGGTGGAGCGTCTCCGCCACGAGCTCGCCCACGCGGCGCTACGGCTAGGACGACCGGATCCGGTTCGTACCGTCCTGACCGGACCGCAGGCTGCCGCCGAGCTCGTCGAGGCCACCGGGGTGGGGCAGGAAGGGGACACGGTCCTCAACGGGGTCACCGGCTCCGTGGGCCTGGGACCGACCCTGGCGGCCCTGCGCAGCGGGGCCCGCCTGGCCCTGGCCAACAAGGAGTCCCTGGTGGTGGGCGGGGCCCTGGTCAGGGCGGCACTGGCCCGCCCCGGGCAGGTGGTCCCGGTGGACTCCGAGCACTCGGCGATCGCCCAGGCCCTGGCCAGCGGCCGCCACGAGAAGGGACTCACCAGCCCCACCGTCACCGGTCGCTCCGAGGTACGGCGCCTGGTCCTGACCGCCTCAGGGGGCCCCTTCCGGGGGCGCGGCCGAGCCGACCTGGCGGGGGTCACCGCCGCCCAGGCGCTGAGCCACCCCACCTGGGCCATGGGCCCGGTCGTCACCGTCAACTCCTCCACCCTGGTCAACAAGGGCCTGGAGCTCATTGAGGCCCACCTGCTCTTTGACGTCCCTGCCGACGACATCGTCGTGGTGGTCCACCCCCAGTCCGTCGTCCACTCCATGGTGGAGTTCACCGACGGCGCCACCATCGCCCAGGCCTCCCCGCCGGACATGCGCCTACCGATCGCCCTGGGGCTGACCTGGCCCGCGCGTCCCGACCTGGGCGGCCTGGTCACCCCCAACAGCTGGGCGGCCCCCCTCTCCTGGGACTTTGAGCCCCTGGACGAGGAGACCTTCCCGGCCGTGTCCCTGGCCCGGCAGGCCGTGCGCGCCTCCGCCACCCACCCCGCCGTCCTCAACGCGGCCAACGAGCAGGCCGTGGCGGCCTTCCTGGCAGGGCGCCTGGAGTGGCTGGATATCGTGGAGGTGGACGCCTCCGTCGTCAATGAGCACGAGGGGCTGACCGACCCGGATCTTGAGGACGTCCTGTCCGTGGAGCGGTGGGCCCGTCAGCGCGCCGAGGAGATTATCGCCCGCCGTAGCAGCACCCCCGTCAGACAGGAGATGACCACGTGAACCTCGCCTACGTCCTCGGGATCGTTGTCCTCATTATCGGGATCGGCCTGTCCGTGGCCCTCCATGAGCTGGGGCACATGATCCCGGCCAAGTGCTTCGGGGTCAAGGTCCCCGAGTACTTCATCGGCTTCGGGCCCAGGCTGTGGTCCTTCCGCCGCGGTGAGACGGAGTACGGCATCAAGGCCATCTGGCTGGGCGGGTACGTCAAGCTCGTGGGCATGCTGCCTCCGGAGAACCCGGCCCGTCCTGACAGGCGTCGCAAGGACGGCAGCCCGGGCATGGTGGCCGAGTCGCGTGCCGAGGCCCTGGAGGAGATCACCCCCGGTGAGGAGGACCGGGCCTTCTACCGTCTGAGCGTGCCCCGCAAGCTCACGGTCATGGCGGGGGGCATCCTGACCAACCTCGTCCTGGGGATCCTCCTGCTGGCCGTGTCCCTGGGCGTCATGGGCCAGATGGGCTACACCACCACGGTCTCCACGGTGGCGCAGTGCCTCCCCGCCAACGTGGAGACCACGGACCAGTGCCTGGCGAGCGACCCCACCAGCCCCGCCCTGGCGGCCGGGATACAGGTCGGGGACACGATCCGGTCCTGGAACGGTACCCCGGTACGTACCTGGAAGGACGTCCAGGCCCAGATCGCGGCCTCCGGCACCGCCCCGACCACCGTGGTGGTCGAGCGTGACGGCAAGGAGATCCCCCTCCAGGTCACCGCCACCCAGGTGGAGCGAACCGTCTACGACGCCTCCGGGCGGGCGGTGACCAACGCTGACGGGGCCCCTGTGACCCGGCTACGGCCCTACGTAGGGATCTCGCCGACCGCCGGGAGGGTGCGGGTGGCACCCTCCGAGCTGCCGGGGGTCCTGGCCGGGGCCGTCACCAGCACCGTCAAGGCCATTGTCACCCTCCCCTCAGGGCTCTACCACGCGGTATCCGCCGGGCTGGGGCACGAGCAGCGCAGCACCAACGGCGTGGTCGGCGTGGTGGGCATGGGCCGGATCGCGGGGGAGGTCTCCAGCGCGGGGCCCGCCACCGTGCCCCTGTCGGTGCGTATCTCCTCCATGCTCGGCCTGCTGGGCTCGCTCAACCTGGCCCTCTTCGCCTTCAACCTCATCCCCCTCCTGCCGCTTGACGGCGGGCACGTGGCGGGAGCCCTGTGGGAGGGGGCCCGCCGGCGCTGGGCGCTGGCCCACGGGCGCCCTGACCCCGGGCCGGTGGACACCGCCCGGCTCCTGCCCATTGGCCAGGTGGTCTTCGGGCTCCTCATTGTCATGGCGGTGGTCCTCGTCTGGGTGGATATTGTCGCGCCCGTCTAGACTCCGCGACGCACTCCCTGGCCCCACGGCGGCCGGGATGGTCTCGCTGCGGTCCGGGTGACGAGGGTGTCGCGCGCCCTGGTCCCGCCCTCCCGCCTGGTCCCGAGGCAGGGGCCCGGGGCATCAAGATCAACGCCCAGGGGTGGCGCCCTCCCGCCTGGTCCCGGGGCAGGAAGGTCCGGGACCAGGCGGCAGGGCGGGAGGTGGTGCGTTGGCCCCGGGCGCCTGCACGCTGCTGGTCTGTGGGGTACTGGTGCCGCGGGCCTGTGCCAGCGGTCACCATGGCACTATGATTATGGGCACCACACCGGTCCCGTCCCAGAGGTTCGCATGACGCTCGTGTTCATCTGTCTTCTCGCGACAGGCCTAGGCCTCCTGGTGCTCACCAGCATCCTGGACGACTTCCTGAGCTTCCTCTTCGACGGGGTCACCCCGGCCCTGGCCACAGGACTGGGCGCCACCGGAGCCATTGGCCTGATCGGGGTCTCCCTGACCGGTCTGACTGACCCCGTCCTCATGGCCGTTGCCGCCTCGGTGGGGCTGGCCAGCGCCGTCGGGACCGTCTGGGGGTGGCACCGTCTGCGGCGGGTAGCCACCGCCGTACGCGCCCTGCCCCAGACCGAGGAGCTCATTGGGGCCGACGCCCGTGTCCTGTGGTGGCGCGGCACCACAGGCAAGGTCCTGGTCGTCTCCCCCCGCGGGGACCAGTACCAGCTCACTGCCACCGGTGAGACGGACCTGAGGTCCGGCGCCATGGTCACGGTGACCGCCACGGCCCAGGACGGCGTCGTCGTGACCAATCTGAGAGCCCTGCCCTCCTAGGGACCTCTCTTGTACCTCGTGGTCGGGAACCTGATCGTGTCAGAGGGCCCTGTCCTCCTCGGGGCCCCTTCCTTTCCGAGCGGCTCCGCTCCTCGGCCTCTTTCAAGTGCCACAGACCCTGGCCCCTGTTCCTGCGGTCTTCCGCGACACGCGCAGTACGACCTTATGACGTCAGTGTCCCGGCCACGGGGGCGGAGCGGTCTCCCGCGACACACACTGCGGCCCCTACCCTTATTGCTTGTCGGTTGCTAGAATACGACTCTCATCACACAAGGAGCACACATGGAGTCTATTGGAACACTCTTTTTCGGCGGGCTTGGTATTGTCCTCCTCGTCCTCCTCCTGTCGTGGTTCGTTGCCTCACGCTTCGTGGTCATCCAGTCCAACGAGGTGGGACTGGTCTCCGGTAGCGCCAAGACAGGGGACGTGACCATTATCCTGCCCGGTGGTCGGGACTTCGTCTGGCCGATCTTCCAGCGTATCCAGTTCCTGCCCATGACCCAGCAGACCGTGGCGCTGTCGGTCACCGGTGAGGACGCCAATAAGATCAATGTCTCGGTAGGCGCCGTCGCCGCTATCAAGGTCGGGGACAACGAGGCCGCGATCCGGGCGGCCGCCCAGCGCTTCCTGGGTGTGGCCCAGGCCGACGCCGCCATCGCCCGGGCCGCCACCGAGGCCCTGGAGGGGACGCTGCGCTCCATCGTCGGCAATATGACGGTCTCCGACCTCATCTCCGACCGGGCCCTTCTTCAGCAGCAGGTCCTGGAGGGCGCCGAGTCGGCCCTGGCGGTCATGGGCCTGGTCATTGACACCTTGCAGGTCAACCGCATTGAGGACGACCGGGGCTACATTGCCGCCCTGGGCCAGCCTGAGCAGGAGCGTGTCCTGCAGGAGGCGCGGGTGGCCAAAGCCCGTAACGACCGCATTGCCAACGAGGCCGAGGCCACCAGCAAGAAGGCTATCGCGGAGGCCAACCGTGACCTGGAGGTGGCCAAGGCCGCCCTGAAGAAGGAGATGGACACCGCCGCCGCCGAGGCCCAGGCCGCCGCGCCCCTGGCCAAGGCCCGCAAGGACCGTGAGATCGCCGAGGAGAAGCGTGCCACCGCCCAGGCCGAGGCCGAGCTGCGTGAGCGTGAGCTGGACACCGAGGTCCGCAAGCCTGCTGACGCCGCCCGCTACCAGCGTGAGCAGGCCGCGGCGGCGACCAGGACCGAGCAGGTCGCTGCCGCCCAGGCCGCGGCCGAGCGAGTGCGCCTGGAGGCCCAGGCCGCGGCCGAACGGGTG
>ERZ773042.799-NODE-799-length-20129-cov-14.052854_pt1 | contig 20129 bp, 22 predicted proteins | sample MGYA00511664_ERZ773042 | MGnify/ENA primary metagenome ERZ773042 (study PRJEB29015, sample SAMEA2737984) | human oral metagenome | biome: human oral; feature: human-associated habitat; material: dental | place: China | collected 2036 ... | reverse complement strand
ACCGTGCCGCCGGCCACCAGCACGTTCTCCTCGGCGAGGTCGCCGTGGACCACGGCGGGGCGGAACCGCCACAGGGCCGTGTCCTCCAGCGCTTGCTCCCAGCGTCCCAGCAGGGTAGGCGGGGTCTTGCCCGTCGCGGCGGCGTCGTCCAGAAGACTCAGCCAGCGTCGGCGCACCTCCTCGGCGTCGTAGACCGGCATGCCCGCCTCGGAGATCACCGACATGTCCAGCTCGTGGATCTCGCCGAGGGCCTTGCCCAATCCCGCCGACATCCCCGGCCCCGGACGGAGCGCCTCCACAGGGATCGGCTTGCCCTCCACATGGGAGCGGACCTGGATGTGGGCGCCCTGCTGGCGCAGCGACCCGCTGACGCGAGGCACGTCGAAGGAGAGCCGCCCGTCGTCGACGACCCGGCCAATGCGCCGCAGCACTTCAGCCTCCGCCTCCAGGGACGCGCCGACGGCGTCGGTGCGCGCCTCATGAACCTCCCAGTGCCGGCCCTGGGTGTCGATGACGCCGGTGATGTGCCGCTCCGGAGTCTCGGACTGCGGCAGCGCCAGGCGAGCCGGGTTGAGCCCGGCGACGGCGACGCTCGCCATCGCAGCCAGAGCCAGGGCCGAATGGCGGGGGCGGGGAGTGGCGGATTGGGCCTCCGGAGCCGGCCGGCTGTTCTTGGGCGGGCCGGCCGACGCGCCCGGTAACGGGGCGACGACGACGGGCGCCCGGTAGTCGTCGTCATGCCCGCCGGGATGCTCGGCCTGCTGCTTGCCGTGGTCGTCGTGGTCGTCGCCAGCCGGAGCCGCAGCGCGCTCGACGTCGGAGGCCGCCTCATCGGTGAGATCGTCGACACGGCCGTCGACATCGGTGCTGCCGGGGGCGTCCGGGGACTGCGGAGGCTGTGACATGGTCCAACCGTAGGCGACAGGTCCCGTATCTCGCAGGACAGCCGCGCCCGTCCGCTGGCGGCAAACGTCGAGAACGGTGGGAAACAGGCCGATGAAGATTCAACGCTTCCCGGGTTATCCACAGGCTATGCCGAGGTGGTGGCCAATTCGTGACCAGGTGCCCTAGAGTTAATCCGTGACATCGGTCACCGACCGGCCGGTGCGTCTGAGTTCAACGCAGAGCTCCTGCTCGATCCGCAATCATCTACACCCGATCCCATTCAGATACTCGCTGAGAGGCATCATGGACGCTGCCGATCTCCTTCTCACGGAGGTTCGTGAGCTGGTTCGCGCTCGCGGAATCGATCCGATCAAGGACAACTCCGACCTCGAACGGCTCGTCACCGAGGCCGAGGACGACTACCTGCGCCGCTCCGACGCCGGTCTCGTCCCGCCGCTCGTCGACCCCACGGGAGCCCGCTGCCACGTACTGGACTCGATGGCGGGCCTGGGGCCGCTCCAGAACTACCTCGACGACGAGTCCATCGAGGAGATCTGGATCAATGCCCCCGGTCGTGTCTTCGTCGCCCGCTCCGGGCGCCCCGAGCTGACCACCACGATCCTGGAGAACGAGGACCTCACCGTCCTGGTCGAACGGATGCTGCGGGCCTCCGGGCGCCGCCTGGACCTGTCCAGCCCCTTCGTCGACGCCCAGTTGGCGGGCGGCCAGCGCCTTCACGTCGTCATCCCGCCCATCACCTCCCAGCACTGGGCGGTCAACATCCGTAAGCACACCTCCCGCGCCTCGCGCACCAGTGACCTCGTGCGCATGGGCTCCCTGACCAGCCAGGTGGCCGCCTTCCTGGACGCCTCCGTGCAGTCCGGCCTCAACATCCTGGTCTCGGGGGCCACCCAGGCCGGAAAGACCACGATGGTCCGGGCACTGGCCGGAGCCATCCCCGGCGGACAGCGGGTCATTTCCTGCGAGGAGGTCTTCGAACTGGCCCTGAGGAACCGGGACTGCGTGGCCATGCAGACTCGGCCGCCCAACCTCGAAGGCGTTGGCGAGATCAGCCTGCGTCGCCTGGTCAAGGAGGCCCTGCGCATGCGCCCCGACCGCCTCCTCATCGGCGAGGTCCGCGAGGCCGAGGCTCTCGACCTTCTTATCGCCATGAACTCTGGGCTCCCAGCCATGATGCGTGTACTATACATGGGTGAGCTCAGATGTCAATACCGCGACGCGCCCGGCAGCGATCTACTGCCGCATCTCCCAGGACCGGGAGGGGGCGGGCTTGGGCGTGACCCGCCAGGAAGAGGACTGCCGTCGCCTAGCCGAGGAACGGGGCCTGACGGTCGGTGAGGTCTTCGTCGACGACGACTTGAGCGCCTACTCGGGCAAGCCGCGCCCGGCCTACCTACGGCTGTTGGAGGCCCTGCGAGCGGGCCGATTCGGGACCGTCATCGCCTGGCACACGGACCGGCTTCACCGTTCTCCCATTGAACTCGAGGAGTACATCGAGGTGAGCGAGAAGCACGGCGTGTCGACCGTGACCGTGCGGGCCGGGCACGTCGACCTTGAGACGCCGTCCGGTAGGGCGGTGGCGAGGACGTTGGGGGCATGGGCGCGCTACGAATCTGAGCACCGGTCCGAGCGGACCAAGCGTGCGATGCGTCAGGTCCGAGATTCCGGCCGGTTCACCGGTGGCCGCTTCCCGTACGGGTGGCGACGCGGGGAGGGTGGCCCTCAGTCTCCGCACCAGATCGACCCCGACGCGGCGGGAGTGATCCGTGATGCTGCGCGTCGGTTGCTTGCGGGCGAGTCGCTCACGGGGACGGCCGAGTACCTGAACTCGCAGGGGCGCCTGTCTGCCACTGGTCTGCCGTGGCAGGCGACGACGTTGAAACAGGTCCTCGTGAGGCCGAGGAACGCGGGGCTGGTGGTGAATGACGATGGTGAGACCATCGGCCCGTCTTTGTTCCCGGCGATCCTTCCTGAGGACCAGTGGCGCGCGGTGCTCGCCATCGTAGATAACCCGGACAGGAAGCTGAAGGCGCCGCGGCATAGCAGGTTCCTCCTCAGCGGCCTGGCGTTGTGCGGGAAGTGCGGCAAGACGACCAGGATCAAGGCAGTCCCGAACCGGCATGGCGGGTATGACCGTGTCTATAACTGCGCGACGCGGGGGCCGGGGCACCCCTACAAGAACCAAAATCGCACGGATGCCTACGTCACTGAGACGATTTTGGCTTACCTCGAGCGCCCGGATGTCCTGGCCGCGCTGGCTGAGGGGGCGGCCCAGGGTAGTCGGGATGAGGAACGGGAGAGCTTAGCTGAGCGTGCCGATGGTCTTCGCCGTCGTCGTGATGCTGCTGCGGAGTCCTACGCGGCGGGGAGAATGCCGCTGGCGACGCTCGAGCAGGTCACTGATGCGATCGCCGCTGAGCTTGAGGATGTGGAGAGGCGGCAGGCGGCCACGGTGTCGGGTGGTGCGCTGGTCTCGGTCCTGAGTGGTGGGGATGTGCGGGCGGCTTGGGAGGCCGCGTCTACTGACCAGCGGCGGGCCGTGATTGATGCTCTGTGCACAGTGACGATTCTGCCGACTCCGGCGTCGGCCCCGCGCCGTTTCGATCCTTCCACGGTGAGGATCGATTGGAGAGGCGCGTCGGCTGTTCCGGAGTCTGCTAGCTCCTGAGGGCCTTCGTCTGCTTGCGCCCCTGCGCTGCCCGTTGTGGTGGTGCGGGGGCGCTTTCGTGTCGGCGCTCGGTGACCGACGGTGGCCGGGTTGGTGCTGCCCGGGAGGGTGGTCCGCCATACGCGGGCCAGTGATCTTAGCAACATGTCTGAGAGGGGTTGGGGGTGCATTGGTGTGGGCCGGTCCGAGGGGCTTGTTCTTGACTCTGCCGTCGGTGTTCTTTGGTATCTCAAGTAAGTCTCTTCGGAGGGGAGGCGAAGGTAAATGCGACAAAACTAGACAGGGCATGTCAGGAATGCTCTGCCACCCATTTCCTCGCGCGCCCGGATTGGTTTCGAACACCTGTACAACATGCGCAACAAAAACTACAATGATGCCGTCGGCCCCGACCGAGACGGGCCGACGGCTGTGTCAGCCAGCACCAGAAAGGAGCACACATGAGAATAGGAACCAGGAAATATGAAGGCAATCGCCTACATCAACGACACCGCCTATTGGAGTGTCGCTCACGCAGCTGAGTATCTGGCGTGTGATCGCTCCGCCATTTACAGGTGGATACGAGAAGGTCGAATAACCGCATACAGGATCGGCGGGACCAGAACAACGCGGATCAAGGCCACCGACGCTAAGGCCCTCTTCACCGAGGTGGCCCCGCGATGACCACCAGCATCTACTCCGACTCCGTGGCCGCCACCGTTGCCACCGCACCGGCCATTACACCGGCCATCCGGGACCGCATCATCACCATCCTCAACCCCACCAGGGGGGCGGCCCGATGATGAACACAAGGAAGAACCCCCACCAGATCACTCCGATGGGGGACAGCCCTAAAAACGCGGCGGGCTGGCCCCAGGATACTGCCGCCAGCACCGCCACCGCAAGCCTCACACGCCTGAACCCAGCGCAACCACTGGACGCACTCGCGCACGCCGCCCGGGCACGGCGGCGAGAAACCACGGCCATCGAAGCACGCGCATGGCAGGCGGCCACCGAGAAGTGCCGGGACTACGCCCAGGACGCCCCGCCCTCGGTCTTCAACCGGCTGGACGAGCTCGGCCCGGAAGCTATGAGAGAGGTCAGCCGCACCATCGCCGTGGGTGAGCGCCTCGGCTATCAAGCAGGTTTCGAGGCCGCTAGCGCGATGTTGGAGACTGCCCGCGCTGCCGCTTACGCCGCTGGTCAGGCTGACTTGGCCACCGCCTTGCATGCAGAGCACTTGAAGTGGTTGGACGCTGAGAACCGAGCGTTGTCGGCCTCTCTGGCCAGCGGCACCCCTTACGCAGAGCTGTGTGAGCTTCGGGGTGAGCCTGAGCGGGCCGAGCGCGCCCGTCAGGTCTACACGGAGAGGGGAATCGTGTGACGGCCCTCTCAGTAGTTGAAGCGGGCGACGGTTGGGGGCCCACCGCGGTCCCCGGCACGGCGACAGACGAAGACCTTGCCGCCCTGCGCGACAAGCAGGAGAAGGCCCCGCCCGTCACCGAGAAGGAACGTGCGTCGTCCGGGCAACTGCGCATGGCCTACCGGCTAGCCGCCAAGTACTCCGGCCACATCCTCTACGTCGCTGACCTGAAGCGCTGGCACGTGTGGGATGGGCAGCGCTGGGCCGAGGACATCACCGGCCGCTGCCACGAGTACGTTCGCCAGGTCCTGCACGACGCCTTCGACGAGAGCACGCACGACTCCGAGCTGCGACAGGCGGTGAGGTCCTGCCAGACCGCGAACGCTTCGGACGGCATCCTCCGGCTGGCGTCAACGATGCCGGAGTTCGTGGTGACGTCCGAGGACCTCGACGCCGACCCGCACCTGTTGAACACGCCCGCTGGCACCTTCGACCTGCGCACCAACACGGTCCGCCCCCACAACCCGGCCGACCGGATCACGAAGATGACCAGGGGGGCGTTCACGCCGGAGAAGGTCTACGCGAAGGAAGAGATGCCGCTCTGGTATCGGTTCCTTGAGCAGGTTCTCCCGGATGAGCAGGTGCGTCGCTACTTCCGGGCCTTCGTTGGCGTGGCGCTCTGCGGTGCGGTGCGTGAGCAGGTCTTCACCATCGCTACCGGGACCGGGGCGAACGGCAAGGGGGTGGCCTACAACGCCATCCTGCACGCGATGGGTGACTACGGACACGCCGCCGACTCGGAGCTATTTATGCAGGCCAAGGGAAGCGCTAACGCGGCCAGCCCGGCCCTCTTCGAGCTCATGGGGCGCCGGTTCGTGGTGGTCTCCGAGACCGAGCGAGATCGGCCGTTGGCGACGGCCTTGATGAAACAGCTGACCGGTGGTGACCCGATCACAGCGCGTCCCCTGTACGGGCACCCGGTGATGTTCAAGCCGACGCATACGCCGCTGATGGTGACGAACTTTCTGCCGAAGATCGATGGCACAGACCCGGCCGCATGGCGTCGTGTCCGAGTGATCCCCTTCGACGTCACGGTCCCACCTGAGGACCGGGACCCCGAGCTTGGGTCGAAGCTCGAGGCAGAGACCGACGCCATCGTGACGTGGGCGCTCGAAGGGTGGGCCGACTACCAGGTCAATGGGATGCCGGAGGCGGAGGCCGTGACGGCGGCGACCGATCGGTACAGGCAGGACTCCGACACGGTAGCCCGCTTCCTGGCCGACGACGCGGTGTGTGTCCGGTCCCCAGCGGTGCACGTGACGCTGGTAGCCCTCTTCGAGGCGTTCCAGTTCTGGTGCCAACAGGAAGGCGCGGACAGCATGACCAAGCGTCAGTTTTCAGAGCAGGTTGAAGGTCACGGATTGGTCAAGCGGCCGGGCGCGAAGCGGGCGACCACGTTCTACGGCATCGCCATCCGAGCAGAGGAGGACCGATGAAACAGCGTCATTTCAACCAAAACCCTGGGTCGGGTGAATTGGGTGAGTTTCGTGGACATAACTTTCTATATCCCCCTACGCGTAGGAAGTCATGTCCTAAAAACTCACCTAGTTCACCCACCAGCCCAGGAAGTGACCCAAGACACGATTTCGGAAGGACGGGGCGATGAGTGAAGCCAGTACCGAGGGGCCCGCGATGACCAGGGTGGCGTCAGCCAGGCAATGGGCCCGGACCTACCTCGAAGACCATGGGGGATGGGCGCCGTCGCACGACATCCTCCGAGCTGGTGCCGCCGCCGGGTACTCCACCTCGACTTTGCACGCCGCCCGCAGGGCGACCCACGACATCGTCATCGTCAAGGCCGGGAGGAACTCAGAATGGCGGCTGGTCTCCGATGAGGAGCTTGAAGGGGTTGCCGCAGCGCATGCCACCAGCGTCGACGCCCTGGAAGAGCACCGACGGGATCGCACCCGGCCATTCCGAACGGTGGTCACGCACTGGCCGTGTAGGGGCGTCAGCCGCGTCGTCACGGACACGCTGGACGCTCACGCCCCGGGCGGCGTCGTGCGCCGCACCAGCTGGGTCCACAGCGACCCCACCAGCTGCAACATTCAATCACCCATTGCGAGAGGAGAAGCAAAGTGACCTCAACGAACACCATCCCCCGGGACGCCGACGCCACCGTCACGCTCGAGGAGGAATCGCCCAGAGAGACGAGGGCCTGCCCGATGTGCGCCGCGGCCGCCGCCGCCGAGCTCGCGTTCCTGACGATGTGCTCCCGGTGCGAGGACGATGCCGCCGAGTGCTCCACCTGCGCTCCGCCTGCCGCCGTGATCGGTGAGGCGCCCACCAAGGAAGAGACGCCCGGCGACCTCACCCAAGGCTGGTACATCGCCGAGGAGGACGCGGCCGCTGAGATGTGGGACTTCCGGTGAGCGCGGACCTGAACGGCGACCTCACGGACCGAGAAATCGCCAGACTCAGACAGGCGTACGTGGCGCTGAAGGCCAAGCATGAGCTCCTCCTCGCAGACTACGCAGCCCTGCAAGGGGAGATGGCCAGGCGCGATCGCGACGCCGACCGGCCCGAGTCCAGCGGCTACGCGGTGCTCAGCCCATGGGATGAATGACCGCCGACGGCCGGGGCGGTGACCTCGCTGCCCCGGCCCACCAGACATAAGACAATCGATCGATAGATAGGAAAGAACGATGACCAAGCAGCATGACGACATCGCGGACCAGGACACCACTGCCGCAGAGGTCGCTGACGGCCTCAAGGCGTGGCTAGCGGCACCCACCCAGGGGGACGCACAGGAAGAGGCGGCCGAGGCCGTCAACGGGCCGGAGAACGCCTCTCAGAAGGATGTACGCCCGGCGGACACCCCTGCCCCGCCGCAGGATGATGCCCAGGAGCTCCAGGACGGGCCTGTAGACCCTCAGGCGAAAGACACCCCCACCGACGACGCCAAGGCCGCTGACGGGGCGGAGAACGCGCCACAAGAGGGCGCCACCGACCGGGACGCACTCGAGCGCGCCTACGCCGACCTACAGGCCAAAGTCGCCGAGCTCGAAGCACGAGAGGCCGCCCGCATTGAAGCCGAAGAGAAAAGCAGCGCACTCACCGCCGCGGGCATTAAGGGCAATTTTGGTCAGCTACTCACGGGCAGCAAAGAAACCTGGGGTGACCAAATCGACCTGTTGAAGCGACTAGTTGCGGAGAACGTGCCCGCAGTATCGCTCCCCCGTGACCCAGCATTAGACGCCGACCTTGAAGGCGAGAATGAAGAGATGACCGCCGAGGAGTTCCTCACGGGTAAACACAACATCCTGTGATACCTGATAGACTGAATACGGTGGCAAGGGCGTGAGACCCTTATTCACCACGGGAGAGTTCTCCTCCAGTCGGGTAGATGGTGCCAAAGGGGCCAGCTACGAATAGCGGAAACGCCGGTAGCTGGCCCCAGCGGGCCCCTGAACCAAGACAAAAAGGAAGACACCCCCACACCCAGATCACACCCCTTTCCTCTCAAGCGACCTAACCGCACCCGCACTAGAAAAAGGGGTAATGAACATGGCAGCAACCATGACTTCCACCGGCCAGCCTCAGGCCTGGCTACACAGCGCCGTCGGCAATCTCATCATCCGCCCGCTACAGGCGAAGTCCGTCGCCCTCCGCGCAGCCACTATGGTGCGCATCGGTGAGGCAAGTAACGCCTTCCGCATTCCAGTCGTCACGGACGATCCGGCCGTCGCGTGGGTCGCGGAAGCGGAAGAGATTCCCGCCGCGGGCAACAAGATCGCCGAGGACGCCGACGTATTCCATAAGCTCGCGGGCCTGACCACTGTCTCGAGTGAGTTCCTGAACGATTCGAGTCCGGCCGTCGCCGAAGTCGTCACCAAGGGCCTGGCCCGCTCCCTTGCCCTGAAGCTCGACGCCGCTTTCTTCGGCAAGCGCGGCACAGACGTCAAGGCGCCCCGCGGCCTCGGGGACATTGATGGCGTCAACGTCATCGCAGCCGGTGCGAAGCTCACCAGCTTCGACCCCTTCACCGATGCCGTATACGCCGCCAGTAAGGCCGGAGGCGCCACCCTCAGCGCGTTCGTCGCACACCCAGACGATGGCCTGGCCATCGCGAAGATCAAGGAGAAGGCCGATTCCCAGCGTCCTCTCCTCCAGGCCGACCCCACCAAGGGTGACGGCGTTACCGAGGCGGGCACCGTCACCCCCGCCGCCACCATCGCGGGCGTTCCGTTCTGGACTACGCCCGCCTGCCCCAAGGGAACGATCTGGGGTATCCCAAGTGACTCTGTCGTCGTGGCGGTGCGCCAGGACCTCACCCTGACTAAGGATGACTCCGTGTACTTCACCAGTGACGTGACCGCGGTGCGCGCGATTACCCGCGTCACCACGTGCTTCGGTCATCCGGCCGCGATTCAAAAGATCACTATCGGCTAGACCTACCAGCTCCCTGCCCCCGCGTCGACAACCCGGTGCGGGGGCAGAGTCATGTCCGAAAGGACTAGACCGATCGGGCACCAGAACCTTCCCGGCGCCGGGAAGGATGTCCGCCCAACAGACACCCACGACCTCGGCACCCCGGCTAGGGAGCTCGCCCCGGCCATCCTTATTTCAAAACGAAGCTCGACGCCGATGCCCTAAGCCAGGCTGAGGTCATCGATTCGATGGGGGCGCAAGCAGATACCCCCGGAGGGCGGTGCTAGGGTAAGCCCCCGCCGCGCCCACCAGCGGTGGCCTCGACAGTTTCGAGGTCACCGATACTCTCTCGCCCACCCACGCGCGCAGGACCACGGCTCCCAGAAACTTTGTCAGCGCCGACAAAGTCCCGCCCCCACACACGACCGGGCACACTCAAGCCCCGCCGCACCACTTAGCGAGCCTGCCAAGGGGCATCGATCAGATCGATACCCCAGGGGCACAGCACAACCGGGGGTAACTCAGATTGATACCCCCGGGGGTACTAGGACAAGCCCCCACCCCACCGCACCACCGGTGACGTCAGCCAGGCTGACACCCACCACAACACACCCACAGCCCATCTCAGCGCCTTTCACACCCACACCGTAGCCCCAACCAACCCAGCCCAGAACGGCCGCCTACAGGCCTCACACAGCCTCACAGCCACAGCGACGATGACCTGCGCCAAGCGCACCTCACGCACCGAGTCATCGGCCAGGCCAGGCGCCCGCACGAGCACACACCAACCACCACCAAGCTCGGCCAGCCGACCACGACGACGACGCACACACGAGCAACAACACAACAGCACAACAGCCACGAGCTCGGTCCAACGAACACAGCGACGAAGAGATCCACTCACCAGCACGCGCTCCACCTCGAGCGCGCCCATACGCGACGACGGTCAGCCCGAGGGGGAGATAACCCGGCCCTATGGTCCGGCCCGACCGCTACGCGTCATATGACGGGAGAAATCGTGCAAGTTTGAGAAGTGAATCAATCACTTTCGCTCACTGTTGGGGCGTGACGGAGTCCCGGAAGTGTGCGGAATTGTGGCGTGCGGGTTCAGGATGCGGCGCTGAGGGGACGTCGCAGCTCATCCCTACGCTCTAGAGATGGCTGCCCTAAATCGTCCGTGCCGCTGGGAGGGGGATACGCTTCCTCGGGTTGGTCGCCGTCGACCGGTAGGGCTATCGCTGGTGGCACCAGGGGGTTGCAGGGCTGGCTGTGAGGCGGTGGAGGTAACCTGTGCTGGTGGTTGCGGGTGGCCCCTACGGGCCTGACTCTCCCGGAGCGACCCCATCCCCAGAACGGCCCGCCTGCCCCCGCCCCCGCTCTGCGACATTCGCCCACGCCACCGGGCCCGCCCCCCGTTTGGGGGCGAGCGGTCCCGTGGTCCTGGCCGTCGGCCGCGTCGCGTCGGCTCCACCCAGCGGCTTGGGTGGTTCGGTGAGGGTATGCCGCGGCCCTCTGAGTTAGCGTGGGAGGGGCAGGAACACGCCACATGTGCTGGAAGCTATACCTGGGCTTCCTTCGATGTGTACATTGCACGCCAACTCTGCGCGAGAGGCCGTCATCAAGATCTGCACTCTGCCCCTGCTGGCGGGGGAGAACGTCTCCAGCGACTTCGTGGTCCCCACCGTCGCCAGCGCCATCGACCTGGTCGTCCACCTCGACCTGGACCGCAACGGACGCCGCACCGTCAGAGAGGTCGCCGCCATGTCGGGCAGGGTCGAGAACGGTGTCATCGAGCTCTCCGACGTCTTCCACCGCGATCCCGCAGGCAACCTCGTACGGGGCGCGGGTGTGCCCGGCGCCGCCGAGCGTTTCAGTCGAGCCGGCTACGACCTCACGGCGCTGTTGAACGGGCGGCCCTCCGTCGGCAAGGAGGCCTACTGATGGGCGCCGTCGCCGGACTCCTTGGGGGAGTGGGAATGCTGCTCATCTGGATGGCCTGCACCTCCGATCCGCCCCAGTGGCGCTCGAGATGCTCTCGTCTCCTTGCGGACATCCTGGTTCAGGCCGGTGCTGGCCGCACCAGCCCCACGATGTTCGCCCTGGGCTCGCTCGGACTGGGACTGCTCATCGGCATGGTATTCCTGGGAATGTCGCGGGCCTGGCCGGTCGCCGTCTCCTTTGCGGCCATCTTCACCGCGATTCCCTTCCTCATCATCTCCTCCCGGGCGCGCAACCGACGGACCCGCCTGCGCGAGGTATGGCCCGAGGCCGTCGATACCCTCGTCTCGGGGGTTCGCGCGGGCATGAGCCTGCCCGAGGCCCTGACCAACCTCGGAGAGCGCGGCCCGGAGGCCGTCCGTCCGCAGTTCCGCGCCTTCGCCGCCGACTATGCCGCCACAGCCCGCTTCGATAACTCCCTGGACCGGCTTAAGGCCCGCTTCGCCGACCCTGTCGCCGACCGGATCGTCGAGGCCCTACGCCTGGCTCACGAGGTCGGCGGTACCGACCTGGGTACTCTGCTGCGCTCTCTGTCGCAGATGCTGCGCGAGGACATGCGCACCCGCGGCGAGCTCGAGGCGCGCCAGTCCTGGACCGTCAATGGCGCCAAGGTCGCCGTTGCCGCCCCGTGGTTCGTTCTGGCGCTGTTATCCACCCGTTCTCAGGCGGCGGCCGCCTACGCCACCGCGACCGGCGCCGTCATCCTTCTGGCTGGGGCCGTTGTTTCGATCATCGCCTACCGGCTCATGCTGCGCCTGGGGCGCCTCCCTGAAGAGGAGAGGATGCTGCGATGACACCTCTCAACGCAACATTCGTCGGAGGACTTGCGGGACTGGTGGGAGCAGTGGGGGTCCTGGTTATCATCTCGGCCGTACGCCGACGCCGGCCCACCCTCATGGCCAGGCTGGAGCCCTACGTCCACCAGCAGCCCACCACCTCGGGTCTGCTGACCGCCCCGGCGGGGCTGACCTCGGACGGGCGCACCGTCGTCGGCCTGCTCATGGCCTCCACTGCCGGTGCCCTCAACCTCGGCCGGATGATGGAAACCCTGGGGTCCTCGGCGGAGTCGGTCCGTCGGCGTCTCATGCGGTCCGGGTCGCCCCTTGGCCTGGACCAGTTCCGCCTCCAACAGGTCCTGTGGTCGACGACGGCGCTCCTCCTCGTCCTGGCAACCGGTGGACTGGCGGCCCTGATCAGGTCCGTCAACGTTCCGGCACTCATCATCCTGTCCGTCTTGGCCACCGTGGCCGGGGCTGCCGCCCGCGACTGGTGGCTCAGTCGGGCCGTGGCGAAACGGCTGTCGCGAATCGAGGCCCAGCTGCCCGACGTCGTCGAGCTCCTCGCCCTGGCCGTGGGGGCCGGTCAGGGACCCGTGGCCGCCATCGAACGCGTCGTTGCGCTCGGGCGAGGCGATCTCATCGAGGAGCTGGGCGCCACCTTGACCGACATCCGCTCCGGCACCGTCCTGTCCACCGCCCTGGACCGTATGGAGAGGCGAGTCGGTTCCGTCCACGTCACTCGTCTGTGCGAGGCCATCGTCGTGGCTCTCGAGCGCGGTACACCTCTGGCTGATGTCCTGCGGTCCCAGGCGACCGACGTGCGCGAGGCGGCGCGTCAGGACCTCATGGAGGAGGGAGGCAGGCGCGAGATTGCGCAAATGGTCCCCGTCGTCTTCCTCGTGCTGCCCATCACCGTCGTCTTCGCCCTCTTCCCGGGCCTGTTCGTCCTCAGGCTGGGGGTGTAGCGCATCCGTCGTCCCCTTCTGCCCTCCGGCCCTCCTCGCCCCCGTCCTTTCGTTCAGTTTCCCACCCGTCGCCAAGGAGCAGTCATGAAGCGCATCCTCCTCTCGCCTCGTTCGTCCCGTCTCGCCCTCAGGTCGTGGTGGAGGTCTCTCCCGGCCCGGATCGATCTGACTGACGAGCGCGGTGATGTCCCCGGCTGGGTCCTGGTGACCCTCATGACCGCCGGTCTCGTCGTGGCCCTGTGGACGGTGGCCGGCAGCACGCTGACCGAGGTCTTCCTCAACGCCATTGCGAAGGTCACGAGTGCTATCTGATCAGGATCGCCGTCGGGCGCCGTGTGAGAGCCGCGCCGTCCTCCGGGACTGTTGGCGCCGTGTGCGAGCTCAAAGCGAGTCGGGTTCCGCCGTCGTCGACTTCGTCCTGGTCGGCGCGCTCGTCATCACTGTGTTCGTGGCCCTCCTCCAGGTCGTACTGGGCGTCTACGCGCGCAATGTCCTCACCGACGCCGCCGGTGACGGGGCCCGTCGGGCCGCCCTGGTCGGGGGGACCGAGGCCGAGGCCCGTCAGCGGGTGCAGACCCTGTCCGACGCGGCGCTGCGTCGTGGCTACGTGGATACCGTCTCCGTCGCGCGGGTTCCTTCCGGTGACCTGTCGATCGTTGAGGTGACGGTGACGGCGCCCTTTCCGGTTCTGGGACTCTTCGGACCCGCAGGGACACTGACGGTGAAGGGGCACGCGGTTGATGAGTCCTCCCTGGTCCGGGAGAAGTGAGCGCAGGTGATCCCCGTGGCCTTTCCCAGGATTCTCAGACGCCTTGCCCCGGGGCTTCCGGGCGTGAGACTCATTGCCGCAGTCGGTCTGCGGACGCGGCGGACCGTGCGCTGGCTCCGGTGCGTTTTCGGGGGTATCGGCCGGGACCCCCGGGCGCTGGTACATCGGGAGGAGGGCAACGCCGTCGTCGAGTTCATCGGTTGGAGCGTCATCCTGGTCGCACCTGTTCTCTACCTCGTGGTCGCGCTCGCTCAGATCCAGGCCACGACCTTCGCCGTCGCCTCGGCGGCCGACGCCGCCAGCCGTGTCCTGGAGGTCGACGACTCGCCATCCGCCATGGACAAGGCTCAAGTGGCGGTGGGGCTGGCCCTGTCCGATCAGGGAATCGACGCCGATCCAGCCGGATCGCTGCTAGTCACCTGCGCCCACGGCTGCGCTCGAGGGCAGACCGCGGTCGTCAAGGTCGCGGTCGGCGTAGACCTGCCGGGCTTCGCCTCCCTGGGGATCGGCCGCGACGTCGTCGTCGTGGACACCGAACGCTCCATCACCTTGCCGGGCAAGGAGGAGCCGTGAGCAGGAGGCCGGTCCCCGGGGGCGTTCTTCGACGAGTATCGAAGCAGATGCGTCGCCTGCGCCGTGAGGAGGACGGACAGACGCTTCTGCTGGGAATCGGGCTCATCTGTATCGTCTTCGCCCTGCTGTTCATCGCGGCTTCGGCGACAGCCGTCTACCTCGACCTCAAGACTCTCACGTCGCTGGCTGACTCGGCCGCGGCCGCGGGAGCGGACGGAACAGACGCGAACCCGTACTACGGGGGCGATGGGACGGGCGCGGCGCCTGGCGTTCTGACTGATGCGGAGGTGGGCGCCAACGCCACTGCCGATCTGTCGGCTCAGCCGGCGGCCGCCAAGCTGGCTGGGACCACGATCATCGGCGCCCGGGCCGCCGATGGCCAGACCGCCGTGGTGACGTTGCAGGCCCGCTCCCGTCCGCCCTTCCTGCCCTGGGGCATCATCCCTGCCGATGGTTTCACCATCACCGCCACCGGTTCGGCCCGAATGACGACGACGCAGTGAGCCGACAGACTCACTGCGCCGTAGCGGGTTGGTTGGGCTGCTGCTGAGCGGGATGGTGACGGGCTGGGAGCCGCAGTCAGGCCTGCTCGACGAAGCACGTCGAGACGACGGGGGAGGAGCGCCGGTGCAGGTGCATCCGGGCGCGCAGCTCCTCCTTCTGCCGACGTGAGAGCTGGGCGATGTAGGCCCGCTTCACCGTGAACAGGATGTTGATGCCCACCAGCAGGTAGAAGGCGTTGGCGATGACGCTGGGCCAGGCGCCGGAGCTCGCGCAGTTGATGGTCAGCAGCACGGAACCGGTGATGTTGAGGGCCTGGTACTTCAGTGAATCGCCCGCGATCGTGCCCTTGGAGACCAGGAAGTAGGCCACGAGGAGCTCAGCGGCACCGATCCAGCCGCCGAGAGAGATGAGGGAGGGGAGCACATCGTTCACGGAACCGATTCTTGGCCCGTCCTCCGATGAAGGTCAATCGCATCTCTCTGCATGAGGGGTGTAGATTTACTTCATGCAGGTACTGCCTCAGAGACTCTCGGTTCTATTGGCCGTCCACCGGGCCGGAGGAGTCGTCGCAGCGGCAGATATCCTTCACATCACGCCGTCCGCAGTCTCCCAGCAGATTCGCCTGCTGGAGCGCGAGTGCGGCGCCCGGGTACTGGATCGCGCACCCACCGGAGCCGTGCTCACCGTGGCCGGCAAGGTTCTGGCGGATGCGGCCGAGCGCATCGAGGACGAGCTGACCACCGTGCGCCGTGAGCTGGCGGACCTGGACGACTCCATCCCCTCCGGTGTGGTGCGTGTGGGCAGCTTCGCCTCCGCCGTCCGCGCCCTCCTGCTGCCCCTGCTGTCGTCGCTAGCGACCACCAGTCCGGAGCTGGAGGTGATCGTTGAGGAGGTCGAGGAGCGCAATGCCCTGTCCCGGCTGCGCCGGGGCGAACTCGACCTGGTCCTCATCGAGCGCGACGAGCACACGCTTCCATCCGCGCCCCGGGGTATGGCAGATATGCCGTTACTGGACGAGTCCTGGCTCGTCGTCGTGCCGGCCGAGCAGGCGACTCCCTCCACCCTGGCGGATTTGGCGAGGGCAACCTGGATTGACCTCGCCCCGGGGACGGCGGGCGCCTTCGCCTTGGACCGATTGGAGCGCCAGCTGGGGACGCCGTTGACGATGCGGCACGTCGCCTACGACTACGACGTCGTCCTGGCCATGGTCAGCCAGGGACTGGGGTGCGCGCTCCTGCCTGAGCTGGCCGTCTACTCCGGGCTCGTCCCGGACGAGCTCAGTGTGGTGCGCCTGCCCGGCCTGGGTGTGCGCCAGCTGGTGGTGCGCCATCGCTCGACCCGCACCGAACCGAGCCCGGCGACGCGCGCGGTGCTCGAGGCGCTGCTCGCCCAGGCCCAGGGGCTCGAGCTGGGGTGACGGATCAGACGTGCTGCAGCTTGCGGACGAGCGCCGGCGAGGGGCTTGATGGTCGGTGCCGACCGACGAAACGGCGCCGACGATGCCCCAGGCGCGTTCTGCCGTAGACTCGCCTCCGTGGCCACTGACTTCTCCTCCGAGATCGAACGACTCCGACACACCTACGCCTCCATCGCCGCGGTGACTGACCCCGATGCCCTGCGCGCCCGCATCGCCGAGCTCTCCGAGCAGGCCTCCGCCCCGGACCTGTGGGACGACCCCGACTCCGCCCAAGTGGTCACCTCCGCCCTGTCCCACGCCCAGGCCGACCTCAAGCGCGTCGAGAGCCTGGGCGAGCGCATTGAGGACCTCGAGGCGATGGTCGAGCTCGCCGGTGAGGAGGACGGAGACGACGCCGCCGAGATCCTCGCCGAGGCCGAGACGGACCTGGCTGCCATCAGCAAGGACCTCTCCGACTTGGAAATCCGCACGCTACTGAGTGGCGAGTACGATCCGCGCGACGCCGTCGTCACCATCCGCTCGGGCGCCGGCGGCGTGGATGCCGCCGACTTCGCCGAGATGCTCCTGCGCATGTACACCCGGTGGGCCGAGCGGCACGACTATCCCGTCAAGGTCCTCAACACCTCCTACGCAGAGGAGGCGGGCCTGAAGTCGGTCACCTTCGAGGTCCACGCCCCCTACGCCTACGGGACCCTGAGCGTCGAGGGCGGCACGCACCGCCTGGTGCGCATCAGCCCCTTCGACAACCAGGGCCGCCGCCAGACCTCCTTCGCCGCCGTCGAGGTCATCCCGCTCATCGAGTCCACCGACCACATCGACATCCCCGAGACCGACATCCGCATCGACGTCTTCCGCTCCTCGGGACCCGGCGGGCAGAGCGTCAACACCACCGACTCCGCCGTGCGCATCACCCACCTGCCCACAGGTCTGGTGGTCTCCATGCAGGATGAGAAGTCCCAGATCCAGAACCGCGCCGCCGCCATGCGCGTGCTTCAGTCGCGTCTCCTCTTGCTCAAGCAGCAGGAGGAGGACGCCAAGAAGAAGGAATTGGCGGGGGACGTCAAGGCGTCCTGGGGGGATCAGATGCGCTCCTACGTGCTCAATCCCTATCAGATGGTCAAGGACCTGCGCACCAACCACGAGGTCGGCAACCCCGACTCGGTGTTCGACGGCGATATCGACGGCTTCATCGACTCCGGAATTCGTTGGCGCAAGCAGCAGGAGAGCGCCTGAGCCCGTCGGTCCCTCCCGCCGAGATCGGTCGTAACCCGTACCGAGATCGGTCGTACTCCGCGTCGAGATCGGTACGGGGCGTCCATCAGGCGCACTGGTTGTGCGGGGACCTGGACTCTGGAAGGCCAACGGAGCCCTGCAATGTCAACGGCGGTTCCTCCCATCCCTCTGACATTTAGCTCCAGAAGGATGGGAGAAACCTCAGTTCATGTGATGAACCGCCGTCGATCACGACGACTGCGATCAACCGCCGTCAACATTGTGCGTATTCCCTCCGCCCACTCCGATCCGGAATCAACTACCTGGATGGCTGATTCCAAGAGGGGTGCTGCTCGGCGCCACGGCTCCGACCCGCAGTCGTGGCGGTCGTGACTCCCCTGCATCGAGAACGACATATTCGGGCGAGGTTGACATTCTTATACGAGATCGATAGCGCTACCGCGGCCTTCATTCCAAAAGTCGACCTCGACGGGGTGTGCCACTCTGCGCGGAATCGCTCATCTGTGGCCGGCGCGAACTAAGCCGAACAGGCTTGGCGGGGTCCGCTGTGACGAGCCGAGCGAGGCTTGACTGTTGCGAATGCAAATCCGTTGGGACGCTCTCGGGGAGGACCCTGAGGAGTCCCTGATTCACGGGTTCTGCACCCCTGGTTCTACCAGGATTCTCTTGGCATTGCGGTGGTTGTGCACGTAGCTTTGAGGGTATGAGCGAGTACCACAGTGATGTGAAGAGAAGTTTCGTTGATCTCGATCCCGAATTTGAACAGGGCCACTCGAATCCCGCGGGAAAACTGAGCGTGGGAGGGAAGATCCTGCGTGTGGTCTGTGCTGTCATTGTTATGGCTGCGTCGGATTTTTTCGTGATTCTTGTGAGTTATATTCTCATGACTCTTATTCCAGGGCTCCGCGGAATGGGGAATAGCGCCGATCTGGGATGGGAGATCAAGGTTCTTGCGCTCCTGGTTAACGGTGTGGCCGTTCTGGCTGCACTGCTTATGTGTTATGTGCTGATGCGGACGCTGGATCGTGGTCGAGGTGTCAGTCTGCATCTGCGTCCCAGTGTGAGTGGGGGCGTGTGGATGGTCGCGATGATTGTGGTGGCGGCGGTGGTGCTGTGGGCTACTGTGGGAATCACTCATGCTCTAGGAGGCCAGGGGCAGGTGATGGGGTCCTCGGGGAGTACGTTGAGTAATCAGCTCATATTTGGTGGTATTGCAACGGGTTTCCTTCTGCAGGGGATTCCCGAGGAGCTGGTGTGGCGCGGATGGTTCTTCTCGTCCATGGGGAGTACCCGTGCGGCTGCGGTGACCAGCGTGCTCGTCTTCACCGTCCTGCACCTGATCTCCCAAGGCGGGCAGCAGAATGTCCTCGAGCATGTCATTTATCTGGCGAACCCGCTGGGATTCGCCATTGCCGCGATGGCGGTGCGCATCGTATCCGGTTCCACCTGGGCAGCCATCGGCGTTCACGGAGGTTTTCACCTGGCCAATGCGCTTCTGGGGGAACGCCTGGGAGCCCTCGAAGGCCCGACGACCTGGGTTGTGGCCGGCTTGCTGTGGGCCGCGGTCGGGGCCGTCATCATCGGCATCGGCGCACGCACCGGCCGGCTCCGCCTAGCCCGCCAGTAGAGTCGTACTCCGCGTCGAGATCGGTCCACTTCCGCACCGAGATCGGTTGATCTCCGGCTCGAGATCGGTTCAAGGCTCCCGGTAGGTACTTATCGGGGGCCGACGCCGATACTGCGGCGAGTTGAAGAAGAGTGATTCACGATGATCTCGAGGCTATACCTTTATCTCAACGAGTTTTCGATACCGCAAGAATGATGCTACGAGGATGAGGGCGACGACGAGGCATGATATTGCGAAGTCTTTGTTGTCCTGCGATGGGTGAGGTGGCATAAGGGTGGGAAGTAGTGCGAGAGCGAGAAGGGCGTTACGCACGACACGACCGGCGCTGACCGCCGTTGGAGATGCGCCGCGGCCGCCGTTCTCGGGAGGATTTTTTCTGACTAAGACGACGACCATGGCCGCTGAGGATGCGCACAACAGCAGAAGGAGTATTGCGGCCGAGGGTAGAGGTGATATATTTGAGGCTAGTGTGAGGCCGCCGAAGAATTCCGCCGGGGGAATGATGGACGCAAGAAATCGAGCCTCTTTCGCTCCTGTCAGTTTGTAAGCCATGATCGTCGCATATAAAGGCTTTGGAGCTCCCATCTTGGCTGAGCCGGACCGCACGAAATAACATCCAACGAGAAATCTGAGCAATTCATAAAGAATCGTCACGATGAAACGCCCTTCAACTCCTTAGAAAATTCATGTTGATTAAGGCTGTACGCTTATACTAACATGCATATTTTTGACAACAAGACCTCGCTGATGGATTCGCCTGAGAAGTCTTTGAATGGGGGCTTGATGTTTCATGTATGCATGAGAGTGCTTGCCTCGCTGGGCGGGCGAATTGCTGGGTGCAGCCAGTGGTTGGGGTTGCGAGCGCACCGATGGTCGCGCCCTGTGCCCCCAGGCTCGCCCGAGTAGTTCGTGCTCGCCAC
>ERZ773042.796-NODE-796-length-20173-cov-4.787454_pt1 | contig 20173 bp, 18 predicted proteins | sample MGYA00511664_ERZ773042 | MGnify/ENA primary metagenome ERZ773042 (study PRJEB29015, sample SAMEA2737984) | human oral metagenome | biome: human oral; feature: human-associated habitat; material: dental | place: China | collected 2036 ... | reverse complement strand
AGTTTTGCAAGAAGAGTTTGTAGGAACATCCGTTTTTATCAAAAGGACTTTATCTGGTGCGGAATATTTTGAATTAGGAAAGCCTTATCTTATAAACCCAATCCAGCAGACAGTATACATTAAGGAAGGGGAATGCATGGATTTTCCTGCGTCTGGAGAATTGGCTTTGAGCAATTTAACTATGCTGAATCCACCGCAAATTAAAACACTTGCGACATGGAAGAATACTGAATTACCAAAAAGATTTATTGAGGTAGATCCACAGCTCGAAAGAGAGTCAGACTATTTGTGTTTGGAGCAATGGAAGTATTCGCCTATGATTTTTGCTAAGAATGGTAATGTTGATCCAATTTCTTTATATTGCATTCTACGTGAAGAAAAAGACGAACGTGTTGAGATTGAATTGGAGCGAATGTTGGAGGAAATAAAATGGCAGTAATGGGAATAACAGCTTTTAAAGAACGTTTTAAGGATTATGATGATTGCTATACAATTATTGGTGGAACAGCCTGTGATATCCTAATGGCAGAAGAAGAACTTGATTTTAGAGCAACTAAAGACATAGATATGATTATCCTTTTAGAGGACCGTTACCAGGAATTTGCAGAAGTTTTTTGGACTTTTATTAAAGAAGGTGGTTATCGCTGTGGATGGAAACGGAGTGATAAGGCTCATTTCTATCGATTTACTGAGCCAAGAACAGGCTATCCAGTACAGATAGAGTTGTTTTCGAGAAAGCCAGATTATCATCTTGAGATTGAATCTGGTGTTGTTCCCATTTATATTGATGATGATGTATCAAGCCTTTCAGCAATCATGCTAAACGACGATTTCTATAACTTTATGATGGATGGAAGAAAGAGCATTAATGGAATAAGTGTTTTATGTGCAGAACATATTATACCGTTTAAGATGTATGCATGGTTGAACTTGAAAGAACAAAAGCGTATAGGTGAGCATGTGAACAGTAAAGATCTAAGAAAGCATAAATATGATGTATTCCGACTTCTTCAGATTGTTCCTGCTGGAGCGAAAGTAAAGACAACGGGTGCAGTTAAAGATACTATAAATTCTTTCTTGTCATGCATTCAGGAAGAAAATTTAAATATTGATTCATTGGGTGTGGAGTTTTCACAAGATCAAGGAATTGAGCTTTTAAGACAGATATATCAAATACAGATATAGATAATTTAAATACTGATAAATAAAATAGAGGCATCTACCTCCATTCTTTCTAACCTCGCTATACTTTCGCACATAAAACTCAAGGCTAATGATTTAGTACTAGCCTCACAAATGCTAGTGATCTTAGTGATGATCGTGGTGTTCCTGAAACTCACAGCCTGGACATGTCAGGTGAGCGATTTTCTCGATTATGCGGTGAAGAGCATTTGCCACCTCGGTATCAGAAGCGCGGTAGTACATCTCCTTGCCGTTGCGTCTTGAATCGATGAGACCGCTCGTCTTGAGAAGCCTCAGGTGATGTGAAACTGCAGGGCTGCTCATGTCCATGAATGCAGCAATGTTTATAACGCATTCCTCACAGTGACATAAAAGCCAGAAAATGCGAAGTCTCGTTGGGTCGCACAGCTGCTTCAATATGTCGGAAACGGACTTAATTGTATCTGAATCAGGCATCTGTTCTAAAAGTTTTTCGTAATCTTGACCGTGATCGTGTGGAATTTTGATTTTCTTGTATTTCATTATAATTCTCCGTATTTCAAAGGCTTTCAATTATGAGTATAGAGATTTACAGCAAAATTTTCAAGCAAAAATCAAATTTCCTCTGTTAATTTAGACAAAAGTAGGGTACAATAAACATAACAATTAAATAATCTTTTAATTAAATGAGGAGAAATACGATGAAAAAGACCTACAAAATCGAAGTTGACTGTGCAAACTGTGCAAACAAAATGGAAGAAGCAGCAAAGAAGACTGCCGGCGTTAAAGATGCAAACATTAACTTCATGATGCTCAAGATGAAGGTTGAGTTTGAAGAAGGTGCAGACGAAAATGCTGTAATGCAGGAAGTTAGAAAGAACTGCAAGAAGGTTGAAAGCGACTGCGAGGTTTTTCTATAAATCCCATAGTATTAGATTAGTCTAAGGGGTCCGATTATGAATCAGAAACAGAAGAAGAATTTGATAAGAATTTTAGTATCTATAGTGCTCACCGCTATTGTCCACTTCGTACCCGCTGGTGGAATTGCGAAGCTTGTACTTTACATGGTGCCATATTTCGTTGTCGGATATGACATAGTTATAAAGTCATTTAAAGGCATAGTTAATAGACAGCCTTTTGATGAGAATCTTTTGATGACTATAGCGACAATAGGCGCCTTTATAATCGCATTCATCGACGGGGATGACTACCTCGAAGCGATTGCAGTAATGCTTTTCTATCAGATTGGTGAGTTCTTCCAGAGCTATGCCGTCGGTAAAAGCCGAAGAAATATCAGCGAATTGATAGATATCATGCCTGAGTATGCGAATATAGAGGTGGGCAATACTCTCGAGCAGGTCGACCCTGAGGACGTAGAGATTGGCACTGTCATTACAGTTCTGGCAGGAGAGAAGGTTCCTATCGACGGTGTGGTCGTAGAAGGTGAATCGAGCCTCAATACAAGCGCTCTGACGGGCGAAAGCATGCTTCAGGATGTATGTGCCGGCGATTCGGTAATCAGTGGCTGTGTCAACACCGGTGGTGTTCTGAAGATAAAAACAACTAAGGAGTTCAGCGATTCAACTGTAGCGAGAATCATGGAGCTGGTTGAGGATGCAAGCTCGAGAAAGTCTAAATCTGAGAACTTCATAACCAAATTTGCCAGAGTATACACCCCGGCAGTAGTTTTCAGTGCCATAGCCCTTGCAATTCTGCCACCTGTAGTTTTGAGTATAATGGGAAATCCGGTCGTTTGGAGCACTTGGATTTACAGAGCCCTCACCTTCCTGGTAATAAGCTGCCCATGTGCCCTTGTTATAAGCATTCCTTTGAGTTTCTTCGGAGGAATCGGGGCTGCCAGCACTCAGGGAATTTTGATCAAAGGCTCAAACTACATGGAGATGCTTGCAGATGTCAAAACCGTCGTATTTGATAAGACGGGAACCCTAACAAAAGGAGTCTTCGCAGTATCAAAGGTTGTCGCAAAGGACATGAGCGAGGAAGATTTGCTTCACTATGCTGCTCACGCAGAGATGTACTCCAATCATCCGGTTGCACTGGCCCTTAGAAATGCTGCTAATGTTGAGGACGACTGCCGGGTTTCAGATTCAGAGGAGCTTGCAGGACACGGTGTTAGAACTAAGGTGAACGGCTTTGATGTCTATGCGGGAAATGCAAAGCTTATGAAGAGCATTGAAATCGCATGTGATGATATCACTGAGTCAGGAACCGTGATTCATGTCGCTATTGATGGCAAATACGCAGGATATATTGTCGTTTCTGATATTGTAAAGGAAGAGACATTTGATGCTATATCAAAGCTAAAAGCCGAAGGTATCAGAAAGACGGTAATGCTCACAGGAGATAACAGAACCACTGCAAACGAAGTAGCTAAGGCTATTGGAATCGACGAGGTGTATAGCGAACTTCTTCCTGGAGACAAGGTGGAAAAAATAGAGGAGCTTATGGCGACTAGGACGTCCGGCAAGGATGCGGTTGCCTTCGTTGGAGATGGAATAAACGATGCACCGGTGCTTTCACGCGCGGACATAGGAATCGCAATGGGGGCTATGGGTTCTGACGCGGCAGTTGAAGCTGCAGATATCGTGCTGATGGATGACGATACAAGGAAGGTTTCCAAAGCTATCAAAATATCAAAGAAGTGCATGAGGATTGTAAGACAGAATATAGTTTTTGCCATAGGGGTCAAATTAGCATGCCTAATACTTGGAGCTGTAGGTCTGGCAAATATGTGGCTTGCAATATTTGCAGATGTAGGTGTTTTAATTTTGGCAGTGCTAAATGCAATAAGAATTTTGGTTGTGCCACGCGACTGATAAAAATAAATTTCTAAAAGTGAGCCTCATTTAAGGCTCATTTTTTATGCAAAGCTTCCTGTATCAACAAACCTGATACCTAAGCCCCTCACACAGGTACTTAAATATATTGATTAAACTTTTGCCTTTGTATATAATACTAATAGCAAACCAAGTTTGTAAAAAAGAAGAATAAAAGCAACGCGAGTTCATATTACTATGATTAAAAGGGAAGTAAGTGAGATTCTTACGCGATCCCGTCGCTGTGATGGTTTAGCCTTTTGTAAGCCACTGGATATAAATCTGGGAAGGTAAAGGGTGTTAATACCTAAGTCAGAAGACCTGCTTCGTTGCGATAACGCCGGATTTTACGAGGATAAAGGAAGGGGAGTATTCGCCTGCCTTTGTGTGGGCTTTTTTTATTCGGCAAATGGATGCACTATCGTGTATTAGAAAAGGGAGGAAAATATGAAGAAAAGGTTTTTAGCTGTTTTCATGATGTTTGCGATGGTTTTCGTTGTTACTGCATGTGGACAGAGCAAGGGTGGCGGAGACGCTGTAACCATCGGACAGACATGGGTAATCACAGATGATAATCCGCTTGATGGAGGAAATGCATGGTCGATTACAAGCCACGGAATTTCTGAGTATGTATTCATGCAGAAAGAAGACGGAAGCATGGAGTCAAGATTCGTGGATAAGCTAGAGGCAAAGAGCGAGACGGAGTGGGAAATCACAATGAAAAAGGACGCTAAATTTGCTGACGGAAGCAAGGTTGATGCTAAGGCTCTAGCTGCTTGCCTAAATGAGATTCAGGAAAAGAATAAGCTTTCAAATGCTTCAGCTGGAAAGATTAAGTTTGAGGCAACAGGTGATTACACTTTGACTGCAAAGACAGAGAGAGCAACAACGGACCTAAAGTCAATTCTAGGTGAGTGGACTAATGTTGTATTTAAAAAGGACGGCGACAAGTATGTATTTACAGGTCCATTTAAGATTAAAGAGCTAAAAGCAAAGAGCGAAGTTACTCTAGAACCCAATGAAAATTATCCGGATGCGAGTGCAAGACCTAAAACCGTTAAGATTAAGGCTTTCAAGGATATAAATGCTCTTAAGCTGGCGTTCGAATCAGGGGAAATTGATCTGGCGTTCGGATTGACAGGTGATATTGCAAAGGAACTAAAGGACAAAAAGAAGAATGTTATAGATTTTGATGCAGCATATCAGTATTATACATTCTTGAACCTAGAAAACGATATTCTAAAAGATGCCTCAGTAAGAGAAGCTATAGACAAGGGCATAGATAGAGAGGCTATAAAGAAGGCTCTTGATGGCGGAACGCTTCCAACGGGACTGTTTGCAGGGTACAACAGCTTTGATGCTAAAGTATCGGCCACATATAACCTAAATGAGGCAAAGGCACTACTTGATAGCGCAGGATGGAAACTAGAGGATGGCGGAAAGTACAGAAAGAAAGATGGCAAGGAACTTACTCTTTCTATCAAGACATATAGCTCAAAGGCAGACCTTCCAAAGGCTAGCCAGACAATCGCTTCAGAGCTGGAGAAGCTTGGAATCAAGACATCAGTTGAGGTGGTAGACGATATATCAAAGGTTACAGCAAGCAAGAAGTTTGATATTCTTGTATATGCACAGCATCCTTCTCCTGCAGGAACACCGGTATATTTCTTGAACCAGTTCTTCAGAACAGGTGGACCTAATAACTTCATGTCATATAGCTCAGCTACAACAGATGAGATTCTTGATAAGATGGGTAGTGAAACAAATCCTGAGAACATCGATAAACTTGCAATAGAGGCACAGGAGCAGATTCTAAAGGATAGACCTGTTTTGATGACAATGGATCCTAAGTGGCATGCAGCTGTATCTGACAAGCTAAAGGATTATAAGCTTTGGAATGGAGATTACTACATTGTAAACTCAACTCTAAAAGTTAAATAGTGAAACAAGGGGGGTGTGCATTATGTGTTACATCCCCTTATTTAAAGGATGACATGAAACATATGAACAAATATGTAAAGCTAATTTTAAAGTGGATACTTGTGTTTTTCGCAACCAGCATTGTAGCCTTTGCCATTGTGCGAATAACTCCGGGTTCTCCGGTAGACATAACTTTGACACAGCTTGGACTTCCGAGGACGGCGGAAAATATCAAAGCTATAGAGGCGCAATATCATTTTGATGAGCCTCTAGTTCAGCAGTATTTTAGCTGGATGAAGGACTTTTTATCTGGCGAATGGGGAAAGTCATATTTGACTCAGGGCTCGCTTAAGTCTGAGATAATTTCAAGACTTCCGCTATCTTTTGGTCTCGGAATGGGCGGAATCCTCTTAGCCATGCTTGCGGGATTTTGGATAGGATATAAGGCGTCACTAAACGATAAGGGAAAATACAACTATATTTCTAGAGCTCTTACTTTGATGAGTCAGACAGTGCCTGTATTTTTGCTGATTTTGATTACAATATATTTCCTTGGCGTAAAGCTTCAAATAATGAAGTTCTTTACTAATGTAACACTGGCAGGTATTATTGTTGCTATTATTTTTGTCGCTTTTCCAATGATTGGGCCTATGTCCAGAGCGGTTAGGGTTCATTTTAAGGAAACCGCTGAAAGCATGTTCATGCAGTACTACACCATAAGGGGCTACGACAGCAAGAAGGCTCTGCTGAAATATGGAAGCAGGCCTGCACTATACGGACTTTTTTCCATTGCCATATCCAAGTTTTCATCGGTTCTAGGCGGAGCAACAGTAGTTGAGTTTGCGATGGCACTTCCGGGACTCAGCACTTTTTTGATAGAGAGTATATCGAGAAGAGACTATCCTATGGTTCAAAGCTATATAATGATTCTGGTTTTATGGATGTTTTTGGTGAACATAGTGTTCGAGTTTATCATGGGTAGGATTCTGAAAAGAGAGGTGTCATCATGAAAAAATTCTTAATTGGCGGAAGCATCTTGATGGCAGTCATTATTGTTTGCGCACTACTTCCGACGCAAAATCCTAAGATGGTAAATGTCGATAATAAATTCCTGCCGATGAGCAGCGCCCATCTCCTTGGTACTGATGACCTTGGAAGAGATATATTTGCACTTATGGTCGTTGGCTTTAATAGAACGATTACGGTACTTATTTCAGCCTGCCTAACTTCTGTTGTAGTCGGATGCATAATAGGTACAATCAGCGGTTACTTTGGAGGAAATATAAGGATTTTAGTTAGGCTATTTGCAGACATATCCATGGTCGTTCCTTCTTTAATCGTTGCCCTAATTGTGATAATGACGGTAGGAAATTCACCATTTGCCGTGGGCATGGCGCTTGGAATATACGGAATTGGAACCTTCGCCTATCAAAGCGAGAACCTGACGAGAAGTATGCTCGACGAGGAGTTTATAATTGCCGAAAAACTTCTTGGAACACCGACACATAAAATATTGTTAAATCATATTTTAAAGAATAATCTCCCGCCTATAATGGCAGTTTTGGCAAGTCAGGGCGGAAATATAATACTTGCATATGCGTCTTTAACTTTCATAGGACTTGGCTCAGACATAACGACTCCAGACTGGGGAAGCATGCTGTACCAGTATAGATTTTATATAGTCGAAAAGCCTATTTTGATACTTTGGCCGACTCTAGGAATTTTATCGCTGTCTTTGTTTATGTATTACATGTTTGACGATTGGAAGGACAAGAAATACAGCTGATGACGAGGGATAATGTCGATTTTATGATAAAGCTGGGTGAGCTAGAAAAGGATGATAAAGTTTTGATGGATGAAAAGATACTTTCTCTGAAAAATTTTGGAATAATACATAGAAATAAGTCGAAGGGCAAGGGCTTTGGAAGGTCAGCAAATGGTGAAGAGCTTAGCAAAGACTACAAGCTTTCAAATGTGAGCTTTGAGCTATGCCGTGGCAATAAATTGGGAATTACGGGAAGCTCAGGAGGGGGTAAAAGCCTTTTGATAAAGGGCATTCTAGGAAGTCTGCCAAAGGAGAGTTGGGAAATTGTCGGTGAAAGCAAAATTCTAGGTGAGTATGATCTAAATAGGATGAAGGAAGCCGACAGACGTGAGGTTTTGAAGAAGTACATAAGCTATATACCTCAGGATTCAATAAATGCACTGAATCCTTACGTTGGCGTTTTGGATCAGGTCTGCAGAGAAATAGAGTTTACTAAGAGTATTAAAGGTAGCGAATGTGAGGGGCTTGCCATTGAATGGCTCGAAAAGCTTGGCCTTGGTAAGGACAGAGCAAAGCTCAATCTACTGCCTCAGGAGTTTTCCGGAGGGATGAGACAGAGGGCGGTTTTCGTAATGGCAATGGTGAAGAATCCTAAGCTTCTAATCGCAGATGAGCCTTCTTCAGCACTTGATGTAATAAACCAGTTAAACACTCTGGAAATCTTGCAGACTCTAGCTGAGAATCACGACCTTACTATGATTTATGTGAGTCATAGTCCCGGAATGATAAAGAAGTTATGCGACGATATTGCAATAGTGAGTAAGGGTGAGCTAGTAGAGCTTCAAAGCGTTGAAAAGTTCTTCGAATCGCCTAAAAGCGATGAAGGATTGAGACTGCTAAATGCGTCAAAGGAACTTGTGTCACGAGGGGAATACAAAGGTAATGATTAAGCGAAAGAAAAGGATAATTGAAGCAAGGAATATAGATAAGAGCTTTGATGGGCTTAAGGTTTTGTATAAGGTAAGTCTTAGCTTAAACGAGGGTGAAACTCTAGGTATAGCAGGAGCTTCGGGAAGCGGGAAATCAACTCTTTCCAAGATTTTAGTCGGAATCATGGAGCCGGACAGCGGAGAGGTTCTATTTAGAAATGAACTATTACCTGTAGTAGGAAAAAAGAGAAGAGATACATCAAAGTATCCTATACAGATGGTATTTCAAAACTCAAAGGCAGCTTTTGATCCAAGTCAGACCATAGGGGAATCCCTAAGTGATGTTGCTTTAAGATACGAGAAAGGCTTTATAAAAAGCGAGAATGGAGTCTTGGCGAAATCATGCAGAACAAGAGCAATCAAGGAAAGCGTGAGCGAAAAAATTAAAGAGCTTCTAGTTCAGTGTGAGCTTGATCCGGATTTGCTCGAGCGCTATCCGGAGCAGCTATCGGGCGGGCAGCTTCAGAGAATGGCAATTTGCAGAGCAATGCTGACGGAGCCCAAGGTCCTGGTTGCAGATGAAATAATATCGGCGCTAGATATACCGGTGCAGCTTGAAGTGATGAGGATACTGAAGAAAATGATCAAGAAAAATGGTATGACGCTCATATTCATATCTCATGATTTAAACGCAATATCTATAATGGCCGAAAAAACCATGGTTTTAAGCGAGGGCAAGCTGGAGTTTTACGATGAGACCAGGAAGCTCTGGGATAGTGAAAACGAGACAATAAAAGAACTGATAACGGCAAGTAGAGTTATCTCTGTATAGAGATAAGTGCTATAACGCAAAATAAATAGCATAATGCATAAATATAATTAGAAATCTTAATTTATACCCATTTACTTAATTAAAAACTCTTGCTTTTCGTGTTTAAATATTGTTTGACAATGCATGGAATTTGAGTTATACTCACGGAAAGTAGTTTAAAGTGCTTTGGTTATCTAAAGCGCTTTTAATTTTATAAGCGTACATATTAAGGAGGGATTTTTATGCATGATGATAAGAAATTATCTTCGTTGACGACTGAAAAAACCGAATTCAAAAGAGAGATTGGCGTATTTGGCGGAATCAGTATTATCGGTGGAATCATGATTGGCTCCGGAATATTCTATCTAGGGTCATACGTTCTTCAGAGAACGGGGATGAACAGCGGTCTGGCGCTAATCTGTTGGCTGCTTGCAGGTGTCATCTCACTTGTTGCAGGTCTTTGCTATGCAGAGCTTGGAACTGCGATGCCTAAGGCAGGCGGAAGGGTTATCTACCTAAATGAGGCTTTTCACCCTGTTGTAGGTTTTATGGCGGGATTCACAGACTGGCTACTCGGTGGGCCGGGATCAATAGCTGCGGTTTCAATCGCTTTGATGAACGTTGCCAGGTCTTTCTTTGATATAAGTGACTTCGGTATCAAAGTAGCTGCTATCGTTTTGATTATCGGCACAACTATATACAACTTAATCGGTGTAAAGATAGCTTCCGTGGTTCAGAGCCTTTCGATGATAGCCAAGCTTGTCCCTATTGTAATCGTAATGGGAGTAGCACTATTTGTCGGCAAGGTAAGCCCTGACCTTTCATTAGGCTCGGCGGCAACATATGCAGCAGAGAACAACACTAACATTGTTTCAATGATGGCTATTGCAATCGTTGCAGCACTTTGGGCATACGAGGGATGGACAAACCTAAATACGGTTGCCGAGGAGATCAGAAATCCCAGGAAGAATATGCCTTTGGCGATAATTATCGGAATCGGTGGAGTTACACTCCTATATACACTGTTCAATTTCGCAATCATGAAGGTTCTTCCTCATGATAAGATCGCAGAGATGATATCAAAAGAGGATCTCTACCTAGGCACTGCAGTTGCAAAGACTCTTCTCGGAAACGCGGGCGGAGTTATCGTTTCTATCGGCATGATTCTGGCGATGTTCGGTACACTCAACGGAATGACTTTGGCACAGCCAAGGATGTACTATGCGATGGCTGAAGAGGGACACTTCTTCAAGAGCTTTAAGAAGCTACATCCTAAGCACAAGGTTCCAACCGTGCCTATCACCGTTCAATGCGTACTTTCAGTTGTACTGGTTCTGCTAAGAAATCTTGATCAGCTGACAAACCTGGTCGTAATCAGTGGCATGGTATTTAACGTTATGGTTATCATTGCACTGCCTATTTTAAGACATAAGTATCCTAATATCGAGAGGCCTTACAAGGTTTGGTTCTATCCGGTTTCAGTAATCCTGGTTACTCTAGTATTCGTTGGACTTCTCGTTCAGGGAGTTATGGAGGATCCGGTTAACGGGGCTCTTGGACTTGTAGTTCCGGCAATCGGTGCCGTTGTTTACTTTATCTTTGACCGAAAGCTTAAGAAAGAAGTGAAGCAGAATGCATAAGATTTTATTTAATGCAAAGGTATATGTTGAGAGAGGAAGCTTTGCAGAGGCCGTTTTAATCGAGGATGACAAGATTGTAGCGGTTGGATCCAATAAGGACATCAAAGCCGAAGCATCAAAGCTAGACGGAAACTGTGGTGCAGCGCAGCTGATTGACTGCGAGGGAAGAACTTTGATACCGGGACTCAACGATTCTCACCTACACTTTATGCAGTTTGGTGAGACGCGAAATCAGGCGATGATAGAGGGTGTTACTTCGATAGATGAGATGGTTGAGATATGCAGAGAGTTTGCAAGAACTCATCCTAATCACGTCAAAGAGGGACTCCACGCAATCGGCTGGAATCAGGATAATTTCGTGGATAGCAACAGGATTCCGGACAAAAATGATCTCGACAAGATCAGTACAGAATTTCCAATAGTTCTTGAGAGAGTTTGCGGTCATATAATTTCAACAAACTCAAAACTCCTGGAGATGCTCGATATCGAGGCAAACAAGGAGCTCTTCAAGGAAGGCGACTACCTCGTAGGAGAGGATGGAAAGCCAAGCGGTATATTTACAGGAAACGGTTGCAACATAGCCAAGCGCCTTATACCTGATTTTTCACTGGAAGAGAGGCGTAAGATTCTGCTTGAGACCATGGAATATGCGGTTGCTCACGGACTTACGAGCGTTCAGAGTAACGATGTGGGAACGACCTTTATGGACGGTCCTGCGGCTTTTAAGCTCTTCCACGACATATACGATAAGGGAGAGGCTTTGCTCCGATATAGACATCAGGTTTGTTTCAATAGACTTGATGATTTCAAGGAGTATCTTGAGAATGGAGAGTATGCTAATGGTGATTATCCTAAGGATTCATGGCTCACGCTTGGACCGCTGAAGCTCTTTAAGGACGGAAGCCTGGGTGCCAGAACCGCTTTGATGACAAACGGTTATGTCGGAAATCCGGATGACCACGGGCTTGAGTGGATAAGCGTTGAAGATATGGATAAATATTGCCGCATCGCAAAGGAGCACGGACTTCAGGTGGTTACTCATGTAATCGGAGATGAGGCAGTAAAGCGTACGATAGATAGCTATGAGAAAGCCTTTGTAGATGGTGAAAACAAGCTGAGACATGCCCTAATTCACTGTCAGCTTACGAGTAAGGAACTCGTCGATAGAATAGCAAAGCTGAACATTCTCGTCTTCGCACAGCCGATCTTCCTGGACTACGATATGAAAATCGTAGATGACCTAGTTGGTTCAGAGCTGGCTTCGAGCTCATATGCCTTTGGAAGTCTGGCAAAGAAGGGCGCACATGTATCTTATGGTACAGACTGTCCGGTTGAGGATTGTAACCCATTCCCTAATATTTATATGGCTGTAACCAGAAAGGATAGACAGGGAAGGCCGGAGGGTGGATTCTATCCGGCAGAGTGTGTCGATGTTGAAACGGCAATAGATGCCTATACCATTGAGAGTGCCTACGGCGAATTTATGGAAGACATCAAAGGCCGCATAAAGCCGGGATACCTAGCGGATATGGTCCTTTTAGATAAGGACATATTCACGGTTAACCATGATGAAATCAAGGATATACTTCCAGTCATGACCATGGTTGGAGGTCAAATTGTATTTAAGCGATAGAAAAAGGAGAGCATTGCTCCACCGGCGGATATTAAAGAAGTCCAAAACGCTTATGAAATATATGAGAAGTTAGATATATTGAATCCTTATTCCATAGAAGATTTATTGGTAGCTCATAGAATTATGACAAAAGACCTAATAAAAGAGTCCGGTATGTTTCGGAGTGGGAATGCAGGTGTATATGATGGGGAAAAACTGATTCATGCAGGAACTCCTTCAAGCTACATACCGGAAGTGATGGAGAATTTATTTACATGGCTCAAAGAAAGCAGCTTGCATCCGCTGATAAAAGCGTGCTTGTTTCATTATGAATTCGAATTTATTCATCCATTTTTTGATGGAAATGGAAGAACGGGAAGATTGTGGCACACCTTGATTTTATCGAAATGGAAGCCATTTTTTGCTTGGGTACCTATTGAGTCATTAATTCATGATAATCAGCAGGCATATTATGATGCGATAGAAATTTCCAATGAGAAACAAAATGCCAATGATTTTGTTTTATTCATGCTGGGTATTATAAAGATTGCCTTAGAAGAAATTTTGATAAGAACAAGAAATGTCGGAGAAAATGTCGGAGAAAATGTCGGAGAAAATGAAGAGGGAATCTTGAATCTTTTGGATAATAATCCAAGACTGAGTGCAGTAAAAATTGCAGAAAAACTTGAATTATCCAGTCGTCAGGTTGAGCGAATAATTAAATCTCTGCGTGAAAAAGGACGTTTGGTACGCCACGGAGCAAATAGATGTGGATTCTGGGAAGTCAGAAAATAAATTCACCTTTTATAACTCATTCCAAACCGTACTAAGCTCCAGAAATTCATCGACCAGCATCCTGCCATTAACTTTCTTGCATTTTGCTTCGAATACCTGAGTTACTTTGTACACTGTACCATCTCGCAACTGGTAGCTTATAGCGGTGTAGTCACCACCCGGGCGTGGTTTAACTTTGATGAAAACACCGGACTTTTTATCTGCGCCATATATTTCCTCAATCTCATATGGGAAATGTTCTAGCTTCATCATCTCTATGCAGTTTTCTGTAGCAACATCTTTAAATTGATCGTAATACTTATCTTTATTATCTATGTACTTTGTGTATCTATCCTTGTAGTTGAAGTTGAAAACTACATGTGCAAAATTTCTTATTGCCTGCTCCTCTTCACTAAGCTTTACCGGCTTTAGATTCTGTTCCTTTGCCTCGCGGATATGTTGAAGGATTAGTCCTATTATTCCCGTCTTTTCATATCCATCGCGAAATTCTACCAAAAGAGGCTTCAGGTCAGTGTGCCCACTTTCAAAGTAGATATCATAATTATCCTCATCGGAAAGCAGCTTTAGAGCCTTGTCGAACTTACCTTCCTGAATATCCGTTATGTAATCGATATAGAACTTAGCGGTTATATCCTTAAATTCGCCATTTTTATCCTTTTTGCTGACAGTGACAAGCTCAGGATTTGTTTGAATCGCCTTCATAGAAATCTTGAGGTAGTCTTCGCGAAAATTATTTGCGACTTTGGCCTTCGAAGACTTGCTATAAAAGACAAAGATTAAAACAACTGCAATTACAAGGACTAAAGCTATAGAGAATATCTTTGCTTTGTTTCTCATGACTTATTTCCTCCTTACTATAAAATAACTGCATATAACCATGACTAAAGAAATGCCCCAGGCTATTATAGAGATAAAACATGATATGAACAAAATGTTAGGGTCAAAAGGTATCGGAAGCGAGAACTCAGGGTGACAAAAGGCATATAGAACAAATGCAAGCGTAAATACATTTAATTCCAGTGCAATTAGAGAAGTTATAACAAAAGCTTTTCTTGCGGAAATATAGGTATTTAGCTTTTCCATAGTTTTGTATTTTCGATAGCGATATATAAAATGTACGGGTGAAACGGATAAGTAAAATATCAGTATATAGACAATGTAATTAAGTGATGAGCCGCGAATAGACAAGTTATGTCCAGTTATAAGTACAATTATAGAAAGTATAATTGCAATTATTATCACTGCTGATAGTGAATAAAATATGTATTTTACGATTTTTTTCGTGTTCATGACAAGTACCTCGTATACATAAAATCACATCAAAGAACCGTATTCGACTATTCTTAATTATATAATAACTCTTTGTGGGAGGAAATCAAGCCTATAATTATCTCTATATTAAAAAATCTTTTCTATCAAACCACAAAAGACGAGAACCGGCGGCTCTCGTCTCATTGTATAAGTAAAACCACGCGTTTGACGCGTGGTTGGGTTTTTTGTAATAATAAAATTCCTCATTGGGATGATTTTATCTCTTCTTCTGTTTATAGAATCTGCCGCTAAGCTCCTCAGTCTTAAGCGAGTTGATAAATGCTTTAGGGTCTATCTCTTTAATAATATTTATGACCGTTGAGACCTGATCGCTGTTTACAACCGAGTAAAGCATCTTTCTTTCGGCACCCTCGTAGCAACCGGTGCCTACAAACAGGGTTGCGTCGTGGTGTGTAACGATGCGAATCTGCTCGTAAATCTCCTGAGTTTTATCGGTGATGATGAGCAGTGTGTGCTTTTGATAGCGCTTGTAGAAGAGCTTGATAATCTGCGTGTTGCAGTACTGAAATATAATAGAGTACAGGGCTTTTTCGAAGCCGAAAATACATCCTGCAGTCAGCAAAATCAAAGAGTTTGTGAGCAGTATCAAATTCCATGCGTCCTTGCCCTTGCGCTCAGACATGAATATCGATATGAAGTCCATACCGCCACCGCTTGCACCGGCGAGAAGCGTAACAACAACAGCAAGTCCGTTGAGGATTCCACCGAATACAGATATTAGGAGCATGTCCTCGGTTATCACAAACTTCGGAATTGTATCGGTCAAAATACTGGTGAGTGCGATTACGTAAAGGCTGTAAAGTGTGAACCTTTTACCGATGTACTTAAAGCCTATGTAGATAGGAATAAGGTTTATCGGAATATATAGGGCTGTGAACGGTATGTCAAGCGCAAAGAACTTAGCACAGACTCTTTGAATCAGAATTGCAATTCCGGAGAAGCCGCTCGGATAAAGACCTCCTGCAGGAACAAAGCTGCAGAGGTTTATCGCAAAAAGAACAGCACCGAAAGTTACAGCAAGAAATTGAAACAATGGGCCTAATATATGATTTTTTTGCCTTTCAATTTTCATTTTTTCTTGTATGATTAGCTCATAGGCTAAATCATACTCTCCTTTCCGTTTTTACTGTCTGTTTCATAATACATTCAGATACTCCTTTGGACGGCTTTCACCGCTCTTTCTATTTATATATTTCCTTAAATTTCTTCTCTAGGTAGTCAATATAGTCATCAGCTGAGAACTTCTCTCCGAGAGCTTTCTCGAGAAGCTCATCTGAGCGGTAGAGACTTCCGTGTTTCCAGATGTGCTCTCTGTTCCACTCGTTTATCTTTGAGAAGTCGCCCTTTGATAGAGCGTCTTTGACGTCGATTTCGGCAGCCATCTTTGATAGAAGCTGAGCGCCATAGGCGGAACCTAGTGCGTATGACGGGAAGTAGCCGATTGCACCGCCGGCCCAGTGGCTATCCTGAAGAACACCGAGCTTATCGTTAGGAACGTCGACTCCCAGATATTCTTTATATAGCTTATTCCAATGTTCAGGTAGTTCCGTAACCTTTATCTCGCCGGCCATCAGTTTCTTCTCGAGCTCATATCTCACCAAAACGTGAAGACAATACGTAACCTCATCTGCCTCTGTTCTGATAAAAGAAGGTTCAACCCTATTGATTGCACGATAAAGCGCTTCGGCTGTGACATCCTTTAGCGAAGGGAAAAGCTCCTTTAGCTTAGGAAGTACAAATGCTATAAATTCCTTGCTTCTACCTAGCAGGTTCTCGTAGAATCTACTTTGGCTTTCGTGGATTCCCATAGAAACGCCTGCGTCGAGAAGTGTGTATAGATACTTGTCGTCAACTCCCGTGTCGTAGAGTGCATGACCGCTCTCGTGGATTACGCTATACATCGAAGAAGCGAAGTCATCATCCATATAGTGGGTCGTAATTCTCTCATCAAGATGTGAACCGAGGCTTGTTGTGAACGGATGCTCACTTGTTGAAAGACCGCAGTGTGCAAGGTCAAGTCCCATGAGCTTCATCAGATAGTATGAGAGCTCCTCCTGCTTGGCAACAGGGAAGTTTCCCTTGAGGAATGATGAATCAACCTGCTCGCTTGCCGAAATGTGCTTGATTAGCGGTACGATTCTCTCTCTTAACTTGGCGAAGAACTCATCGCAGACTTCCATTGTCAGGCCGTCCTCGTATTCACCGAGCCAGTAGTCGTAAGGCGCTTTATCCGGAGCGCAGTACTTTGCAAATTTGATATTTGTCTCAAAAATTTCGCTTAAGTATGGTGCAAAGGAAGCAAAGTCGTTGTTTTTCTTAGCATCCTCCCAAATGTCTTCAGCTTTTACAACAAGCTCCTGATAGGCTATGTACTCGTCCATAGGGATGCTCTGCATGCGGCGGATATCTTTGAGCATGAGGTGAACCATGCGCTTTTCCTCTTCTGTCAAAACAGCCTTGTTATTATCCAGAAGCTCGAGAAGAGCTACTGTTTCACTTCCTGTTTTGATCAGGTATTCCTCCTCGCTGAGCACGGCAAGAGCGTGAGCGCGGTTTTCGGCAGTGCCCTTTGGGGCAACGGTCTGTCCGTCATAGCTGATGCTTTCCATAGCGTGTGCGTATGCGCTAAGGCGACTCTGTAGCTTAAGTAGTTGTTCCTTTACTTGATTTAATTCCATATTTTCCTCCAATTTATTCTATGTGTACGGGACGGAAAACCTATAAGGCGTCCATTCAGGCATCCGTCTCAGTTACTGTATTTCCAAATAATACGTCTAGCTCTTAGGTTCGTAGAGTAGGTCGTGGTTAATACACGTGTAGAAACCGTCTCGAATTTCTTCGTAGTCCGAATGCTCGGCACATAGCCACATCAGCTTTGTTACAGTCGATTCTACCGTCATATCAAAGGACTGAAGCACATTGTATCTGTCGAGGGCAAGGGCGCCAACCTCGTATTTCTCCGCGTCGCTTCCCTCGAGCATAACCTGAGTCGCGATAACGATGATTTTACCCTTTTCGGTCAAGGTACGAAGTTCATTCATGAAGTTTCTTTTGTCATAGAATGGTATACCACCAACACCATAGCTTTCAATCACGATGATGTCGTAGTGCTCGCCAAGATATGCGAGAATCTCGGGTCTGATTCCGGGAATCAGCTTGAGCAGGAATACGGAATCGGATATCGACGGAGCAAAGCGCACCTCTCCTTGGACTACCGGAGCCTCTAAGTATTTGATTATCCTATTATCATCTATGAAAGCAGCGATAGGGTAGCCTATACTGTCAAAGGCGGCAAAACTCTTGCTTCTAATCTTACGTGCTCTGGTTCCCAGTATTGCCTTGCCGTCAAAGACAATAAAAATGCCGTTAAGACCGCCGTTAAGTATAAAGTTGATACTGTCACTGAGGTTGCGTCTTGCATCGGTGAATTCGTCTGAAATCGGCTTCTGAGCACCTGTCAAAACTATAGGTTTAGATGCTCCCTGTATCAGGTAGGAAAGAGCTGATGCCGTATATGCCATGGTGTCCGTTCCGTGCGTTATCAAAAAGCCGTCATAGCTATCGTAGCTTGACTCAATTTCTCTGACTATGAGCATCCAGTGCTCGGGCTGGATATTGGTGCTGTCTATATTAAAAATCTGCTTTACGTTAATGTCGCACTCTGTACAGGCATTAGGAATATATGAAAGCAACATCTCCGGGGAAATCGCAGGTTTCAGACCGTTTTCGGTTTGGACTGAAGCGATTGTTCCACCCGTTGCAATGAGTAAGATTCTCTTCATAAGTTGTCCTCGATTTATCTTTCTTTGATAAAAGTATACCACATCAAAGCAGCTTATTAAAACGAATAGCTTGACGATTTTTTTAACAATGTTACAATCTTAGTTATATAAGATATTGATATAGAGAAAAGAGAGGATTTTATGAGACCCGGAATACACAATTATTCTGAGATTGGAAAGTTAAACAAAGTTCTTCTTCATAGAATTGGCTATGAGGTTGAGGGCCTTGTTCCGGAGAACTTTGCAAGATTGCTTTTTGATGATATACCATACCTGAAGATTGCACAGCAAGAACACGATGCTTTTGCTCAGGTGCTTAGAGACAACGGCGTCGAAGTGGTATACTACGTAGATGAGACAGCTAAGGCGCTTGCAAATCCGGAGATTAAAGCTAAATTTTTGGAAGAATTCATTGCAGAGAGCCATATGAACAGCAAATTCGCCGGGGAGGCAGTTTTCCAATACTTGAACGAGATGCCGACGAAGGAGATGGTTGCAAAGATTGTCAGCGGTGTTAAGAAGGACGAAGTTCCAAGTTTCAAGTCGAATTCGTTTGCCGAATTCATTTCTTCATCTTACCCGTTCTATCTAGACCCTATGCCAAACCTTTACTTCACTCGTGATCCGGGTGCATGCATAGGAAACGGACTCAGCATTCATCACATGAGCACAGGTACAAGACGTAGAGAGGCACTTTTACTCAAGTACATGTACCGATACAATGAGGAATTCTCAGGTGGAGAAAACAGATTGTGGTATGACTACGATCACGACTACGCAATCGAGGGTGGAGACGTCTTGGTTTTGAACAAAGAGACAGTAGCAGTTGGGCTAAGCCAGAGGACTACAGCGGCAGCGATAGAGCGATTTGCTCGCAACCTGCTCGGGAACTCCGAATTCAAGCGTGTAATAGTATTTGACATACCTAAGACTCGTGCTTTTATGCACCTGGATACCGTATTCACAATGGTAGACTACGATAAGTTCACCATTCATCCTGAGATTGAGGCACCGCTTCAGCTATTTGAGATGGAACTCGATAGAGATGGTGAGGTGAAGTATAGCTCGGTTACAGATACTTTGACAAACATACTAAAGTCAGTTTTGAACCTACCGGCAGTTGAGCTGATTCGATGTGGCGGAGATGATAAGATGGCAGCACAGAGAGAGCAGTGGAACGACGGTTCAAACACACTTTGCATAGCACCGGGAACGGTTGTTACATATGAGAGAAACTACGTTACGAACGAGCTTCTCGACAAGAAGGGCGTTAAGGTTTTGGCTATACCGGGAGCTGAAATTTCAAGAGGAAGGGGAGGCCCTCGCTGCATGTCCTGCCCAATCAACAGAGACGATATCTAATATATCAAAGATAAATCAAAAGGACTCAGAGAGCATGCTTTCCGGGTCCTTTGTAGTTTTCGTTATTTTCTCTTTTTGTTTCTATTACTTTTGTAAGGCTTGTTCTTCGCAGACTTCTTGTTTTGATAGGCGCTCTTGTCCGGGCCCTGGAAGAAGTTCAGAAATCCCGTTGGATTTGCTCCCTTTCTCTGTGCATCCTTCTCCATCTCTTCCCTGTTTATGTTAGG